>Ga0206131_10003341_pt1 | contig 18580 bp, 23 predicted proteins | sample Helgoland_Spring_FD_148636 | JGI IMG/M metagenome (GOLD analysis project Ga0206131, IMG submission 148636) | Pelagic subsurface seawater microbial communities from Kabeltonne, Helgoland, North Sea - Helgoland_Spring_Bloom_20160517_1 | ecosystem: Environmental > Aquatic > Marine > Epipelagic ...
GTACGGATATGTTTGTAAGTTCGAGCACTGACATGAAGCACTACGGAAATCCAAGTGTGTTTATTAACAACGGAACTAATTTTACAAGAAATGACTTAGCAACAAATAATCTTTGGTCACATGATGCTGATGTGGGAGACCTTAACGGAAATGGATATGCAGATATCTTTATGTTAGATTATGGTACTAATAGTACAGTAGCAATCAACGACACTGTTAGCGATTTTACCCTTGTTACTAATCTAAACAACGGCAACTTCTATGGCGGCAGCGGAGTAACAATTGGACAATTTGTTTCTGGCGGTAATAACGAAATGGTTATTACAGATAGTACAGTTAATGGCGTTAAAGGTACAAACTTGTATAGTTTAAATGGCAGCACAATGACAGTACTTGCAACATTGCCTCGACCACGTTTTGACTTAGCTAAGTATAACGGAATTGATCTCGGCGACAACGGCCTCGGCGATCCTAACCATGCTATTCGTGTTGCAACAAACGACTTTAATGAAGATGGCATCGACGATGTTATTGTGTTTACTCGTCCACAAAATGTACAAGCTGAATATAGTGAAATTCAATTTATGAGCAATGACGGCAGCGGTACATTTACTGATGTTACAGAGTCTACACTATATGGATATGACACAGAAGGCCATGCTAGTTATAATCCACGTTTCTTTGATATCAATGACGACGGCAAAGAAGATATTCTTGTTAGTGCAGGCGACTTTGGTGGAGAAAACGATAGTCATCAGATTCTATTAAAAACAACAGATAACAAATACATCTCGGCGTATCAGAATCTATTAACAGACTTTACAGAAGACAGTGCAGCTCAAATTGCTGGTGCTTGGGATAGTGGGACAACTGTTAATATTTTCAAAGGCGATGATGATAAAAAGTATCTTGTAAGTTTTGCAAATCAGCTCAAATCTGGTGATCATCAAAACACTTTGTTTATGAGCGAACTAAGTGGTACCAACACCATTACCGCAGCAAGTGCAGTTAATATGGTACAAGAACAATGGAACTTTGTTAGCGACCAGGATGCTGCACAGATTTTATATCAATCAGGCAACTAATAACATAACCAACAAGTTAGCGGTTGACATATCGCTAACTTGTGTTATTTTAATAGTATGTTAACAATAGGTGCGATATGAAAAAATTCAGTATGATTGTAACAGCAGCAACACTTGTTGCATCCAGCGCAGTTGCAGATCCAGTAATAATCAACATAAACGCTGCAATGCAGCCCATCGGCAATCTACAAATTAACAAAAAAATAGTAAGTGGATATATTACTGGAATTGATGTTAACGCTGAAACAATTGCAGTCGACTCTTTTAATCGAGGATTTGTAATTACTTTAGGTTCGCAGGAACATAACTTTAGTATGTTTAATTCTACAGTAGAAGAAAAAGGTGCACAAGTTAAGCTGTTACAAGATGACGTATCTTCTAATTTACTGCTCAGCGCCAGGAACTTAGACGAATGGACTTTATCTAATAGAGTATTGCGTAGCGGCGCCTTTAACTATGATGTATATTTAAAGACTCGCAAGGATCATCCCTGGATGAGTTTTGCTGGAGTTTACGGCGATATGGAAATGAATGCTATTTTAGACAATGTATTTACATTTAGCAACAACGGATTGCAAGCCAAGTTGGGCGTTATGGCTACTAAAACTTGGTTTAATAAAGGCATTGTTACAAAAGTCGACGACCAAATTGGCACCTGGGGAGAAGTAAGTTTTATTAAAAACGGCTTAAGTCTTGCAAGCGGTGTCTTTCCTACAGCACTAAGTGGTAAAATACATACTACTCGTCCGTCTGAGCAAGACTCTCAAACCGGAGAGTTATCGTACATAAATGAAAGTTTTAAACCTACTTCAAAAATGCAACAATACTTACGAGTAGAATACACAATGGATCTCAGCAAGTATTCTCAGCTTGCGTTCGGAGCATACAGCACAAACATCAAAGATATGGATTCTACTACTTCTTATAATGTTGGATACACAATAACATTTTAAAAGTCAAAGACCCTGACTTTTAATTAACCCAGCAGTTTCTCCAGTGTCATCGGACCAGCAATACCGTCAGCAGTTAAACCATTGGCGGTTTGCCACGCTTTAAGTGCACGTTCTGTACCAGGACCAAATGCTCCATCTGCTCCGATGCCCAATGCTTCCTGCATCATTTTAACGCCTTCGCCTTTGCATCCTTTGCGTAGTACGCCAATGTCGTCTACATCAAAATCGTCGTCGCCTGCATCGTCTGACAATGTTACTGGACTTCCAAATACTTGCATTGCTTTGCTATAACGTGATTGGCGATCAGCAAGACCAATGTTACCGCCGTTGATCTTTTTAGTCATTTTTACAACGTCATCTGTGTCTGCAATAGTGTTTAGTTTGTTTGCATCCCAGAACCAGCAAGCCGACTCTACAGCACCTTTTGGAGTTGCAACATATGCAGCCGCTTCTTCCGCTGTCATATCTACTGTTGCACCAAAACGTGTATAGTTTTCACGACCTGTTAATTGCTTTAGTCCACGACCTCGGAACAGCCAGCCGTCGCCTTCTTTAACATTGCCCATTTTGTATTTACGAAACTCATCCATGTACACATAGTTTGCAATCTTTTCTGGATTGCGAGCATATTCGGCAGCATTGCGTTTTGTTCCGCCTGTGCCAAAGTAACGTCCAAACACCGCATTAAGTGCTTTTTCACTGTAGTTCAAATTCTCAGACAAACTACGGAAGTTATTTGATTCGTGTGCACATTGACTAATAAAGTGTGCAGCTCGTCTTGCTGTATTAATACCATATTTAGGCATCACTGCTACTAGTGCAGTATGCCAAGCGTCAACATCTTTGTTTCCTGGAATTAATTGCGCAAGTTGTTGTTTTTGTAATTCAAAACTCATTGATTATTCTTCCTTTATTATATACTGCTATTTAGTAAGTATCTTTTATAGTTAAATATCAATGATCCATTTGTTCCCCAATTCCACTTTCGTACAAATGATTCTAAATGATCCATGTCAATGTAATCTTCTTTATTATGTTCAATTTCGTTAGGAATGTGTTGCTGAAAATGATTAGGTATACCAAAATCTGTTATCGGAATTTTTGAAAAATCATCATTCCAATCTTCGTAACACATTACATGTGTTTTACAATTCAATACATTACTTTTTAAAAATTCAATATAATATTGTAGATGATTTTTTAACTTCAACATAGCATACATTGCATAGGCTTTCTCTAATTGTACAGGATGCTTAGGTAAATTGTTTGCGTTATCGTGTAGCCATAAGTCTGAAATGTATTCTAAATAATTTTCTTTAATACAAAAAAATATCTCAGCATTTTCTGGTATAGTTGGTAAAAGATTTGTTTGATAACTGTGTAGAATATGTTGTTCGCTAGAGTCTGAAAAGGATTTGAATCTTTTTGCTGAAAGATCCTTAGGTACCCATATATCTGATGTTTTGCTTAACTCGTTTGCATATAATAAATATGATAATTTATTACTGCCAGTTGTGACTGGACCTACTACTATTTTCATAATTTTATTTAGCAATTTGTAGTTGACAAGAAATAAAAAATAATGTAGTATAAATTTATGAAAGTAATATTTGGAAAAGATTCTGCAGAACTAGCAGACGATAGATTAACAGTACTCGAACTTGATACATTTTTTCAAGTTGGACTAGAACAACCAATTACAGCATATGCTGTAATGGATACTAGCAATGTGGGAATTCATCAATTTCCCACATTACAAAGTTTTAAAGAACTACATAATCAAATGCTTAATGAATATCGCAAGCAAAATTTCAAGTATTGTGAAGATGCACTCGAACATCTTATTGGCAAATGGTCCGGCGAATTAGATAGTTTTTATGAAGAATTTGGACAACGCATTCAAACTCTTAAAAATCAAACACTCAATGAGGACTGGACCGGTATCGTGATAAATACCACTATATAATTGTAACAAGTTATAATAAGAACCAATTGACGAGGTTGGACGAACAGTATACATAAAAACTAGAAGACAAAATAATTTAGAAAATAATATTACCTTGTTGGACCGTGGGGTTTTAGTGAGTACTGTATCTCTGCTAACTTGTTTAGCATATACAGAGACGCAAACGGTCTACTTTACATGCGAGTTGATCTTTGAATATTTTTATTAATACATTTAATTTATACGACGGCTTTATAAACGGATCAACTCAACGTAGATTTCCTTTTCTTTATTTTTGGTTAAAAGATCATTATTATCAACGTAGTGAAGAAAACTTTACAAAAACACACTGGGATTGGTACGACGGCAGTATAGATTTTGCTGTTAATAAAGACGTACAGGAAAAGTTTGCTAAAAATCCACCAGATGTGTACTGTGTTAGTTTGTACCTTTGGAGCGATAAGCAATTATTAGAAAATACACGCTGGGTTAAGAAACACTATCCGGAGTGTACTATTCTTGCAGGAGGCGCCAGTATTGATCTGAGCCCAGACTGGTTCGAATCGAATCCGCAGATTGACATTGTTGTTAACGGCCCAGGTGCTGAAATTCTAAGATTAATACTTGACGCTAAGTTTAACGATAATATGCTAGAAGTTGACGGTATAACTTACTATCAGGACGGTAAGGTAAAAACTAATAAACCTATTAATAGAAAAGACGATCCTCTTGTAATTAATTATGTAAACAACTTTCCCGACGAAGTACGTGATGCAATGAATGTAATGCACACTCGTCGAGGAAATAATGTTGCACAAAATGGAATTATCTGGCAAACTGTCTATATGCTAGGGTGCCCATACATGTGTAGTTTTTGTGCTCAAGGAGATGCATTATGGACAAAAATATCCAAGCGTACAAATATCCAACATCTGTATGATGAAATTAACTTTATAAGAAAATTTCCAAATATAACAATTGAATTCATTGATAGTAACTTTGGTATTGTTCCTGAATATGATGAAATATTAAACTATATAATCGAAAGCAATAAGACTGCTGGCATAACACATAATAAATTAATGATTAAAAAACCAGATATGGCTAAAAATAACATTGATACTGTGTGGGATCAACTTGAAAGAATATATGATAACAAACTAACTGGAGGCAACACAAAAGGTTATATTGCTATACAAGATACTAATACAGATGTACTAAAACTAAACAAGCGACCTCCTAGTAAAGAATACGAAAAAATCAAACTGTTTGGAGAACTAACTGAAGACATGCAGTATCGTAGTAGTTATGTTGATATTATGCTAGGGCTACCAGGACAAACATTTGATTCATTAAGTAGTACCTTGTTAGACTTGTATAATAACAAATTGCTAGTAGACACTACAGGTACATTATATCTTATGTTTCCTATTATTAGAGATAATCTACGCAAGGATGGTATTTGGTTTAAAACAAATACTGTAAAAGTAAGAAATCCAGAAGGACACGGTCGCAGGATATTAGAAAATGCCATATACGACAATGAACTAGAATTTGACCATATAATTGAATTAGAAAATCTCACAACAAAAGAGTTAATGAGTGCGTATTATGCATACACATTCTTTGGGCATGTTGTGGGTTTCTTGAATTGGTTTCAGACACCAATTAACTATTTAAAGAACTATCATAATATTGACGGCGAACAATTAATTAAAAATATCATGTTAAAGTTTAATCCCGAAAATCATAAACAACTGCCCAATAAGGTAGTCGAAGACATTGATAGTATAACAGATTGGATGGTAGGCAAGACCGAATTACTAATGCGTATGGATAACTATAATAAAAAGTTTTTGAGTCTAAAAAAAGCAAGTGTATACAGGTTTCATGCCGATACGCATGCATGGGGCGAAGTTATCAAACAAAGTATGAAGGAAGTAATCGGCAAAGACGACACTAACATAGACAAATTAATCGATTGGCAAGTTAAAAAAGTATTAAAGTTTGATGGAGTACCTGAATCAGATTACGAAATTGAAAGCATAAACTACGACGATTATGCGCAAAAAAATGCAGATATGTATTATACAAGTAAATTTAAATTTCTATTTCCTATTATTGATAGAGATGAATTATACGAACTAGCAATTGATCAGTGGGAAATACAATTTATTCCTGAAATTCAAGTTACTGCAATTCCTGAGGCTGCAGAATGCTAAATGTATTTGTAAATATTTTAAACACAAACGAAAGTGCAATTAACGGCAAAACTCGTTACAGGTTTCCGTTTTTGTATATGTGGCTCAAAGATCATTACTATCAGCGTAGTCCAGAAAATTTTAAAGATAGCAATTGGGATTGGTATGACAGTGCCAGACCAATCGCATATGCAACAGATGTACACGAGCGTATGTACCTAAATCCACCTACAATATTTGCTGTTAGTATGTATATGTGGAACGATCGTAAAATGCTAGAAGATGCAGCATGGGTTAAGAAACATTTTCCGGATTGTTTAGTAGTTGCAGGTGGTGTACAAATTGATACACAAAAAGAATGGTTGCAAAAACATAGTCAAATTGATATATTAGTAAATGGTCCAGGGGCTGAAATATTTAGAGAAATGTTAGACCTAATTGCTGACAACAAAGATCCAAGGAGTGTGGACGGGTTGGTTTACCTTGACGGTGATCGTGTACAAAGAAATAAGCCATTTAATAGACGTAACGATCCACTTGTAATTGATTATGTAAACAATTTCCGTTCTGAAACAAAAGACATTATCGATGGTGTAATGCGCAAAACTGGCAACAGCCAAGATGGAATACTTATGTGGCAAAGCGTGTATATGCTAGGGTGTCCTTATAGTTGTAGTTTTTGTAGCCAGGGCGATTCAACTTGGACTAAAGTTACACGCAGAACTAGTTTACAACACGTTCTTGATGAAATTGATTTACTTAGACAATATCCTGATGTATATATTGAATGGATTGACAGTAACTTTGGTATTGTTGAAGAATACGAACAAATAGTTGACTACATGATTGAAAGCAACAACAGTGGCAAACATTATTCAATACGTATGGTATCTCCGGATATGGCTAAAAACAACACACGAGAAGTTTTTAAACTACTAGATAAAATACATGACAACTATCTAACCGGAAGCAAAAGCAAAGGCTATATTGCACTACAAGATACAAATGAAGAAGTACTAAAACTAAACAAGCGTCCGCCTAGTAAAGAAATTGATAAAATTGAACAATGGCGAGAAATTACACGTGATATGAAATACAAGAGTAGTATTGTTGATATGATACTGGGTATGCCTGGACAAACGTATGCTACACTGACACAGACGCTTGTAGACTTGCATAAACTTGAACTATTAACAGATAGTCCTCCTGCACTTTACCTTATATTTCCGGGTATTAGAGACAGTTTGCGCGAGCAAGGAATTGATTTTACAATTGGTACTGTTACATTACGAAATCCAACTGGATACAATCGAAACTTCTTAGAGGATCCTTATTACTCACATGAGATTGAATTTGATCATATTATAGCATTGGAAAACTTAACCACAAGAGAATTAGTAAGTGCACATTATATGTTTACGCTAGCCGGACACCTCTATGGGTTCATGGCTTGGATGGAAACACCAATGCAATACTTGAAAAATTACCACAACATAGACAGTGAGTCTTGGCTAAGAAAACTCATTGAAAGGTTCCGTCCAGATAATCATCACTTATTGCCTGCTGAAGTAGTTAAAGACATTGATAGTCTAGAGAGATGGATGACTGGTAAGGATACATTATTTGATAGGAAAGACAAAACCGATACTAAGTATCTTACTATTAGGAAAATTAGTGTATATAGATTCCATACTGACACAGCAGATTGGATTAATGTTTTCAAACAAATAACCGACGAAATAATAGGCGAATTTGATGCCGTTGCACACAGTGTATGGGATTGGCAAGAAAAGAAAGTTTTAAATTTTGCTGAAGAAAAAGACTATACACTAACTGATTTTAACTATGACGATATAGCAAACTGTAAAGAAGATACATACTATAAAAGCCACTTTACTTTTGCTTACCCAGAAATGGATCCAGACGTATTATTTGAGCAACTAGTAGGGTTGTACGAAATAGGCTTTATCCCTGATACACAAGTACAGGCGATCGAGCAAACATCAATTAAAACACAAGAAGAATTCAATGCAAATAAAAATAGAACCTCAGAAAAATCTCTACCGGTGGGTTAAAAATTACAAACGATTGCAAGATACATACTGGAATGGGGAATTCAAGTTACGGAGACTTCAGCAAATTGAAGATTTTGTAACGCTAAACAACTATCAGCGTGTTTATCACGATGAGGAAGTATTACTAGATTTACAAATTCCAACAGTAGAACAAATAGGTGATGCTGATTTATTGTTAATTACCCACCAAGGTTATAGCAGATATCCACTAAGTGGAATCATTGAAATGATTGAGCAATGGACTAGTAATGCAGATTTATATCTATGTTTAAATAGACACTATCTTAATATTGATAATCAAAAAATTGACTTAGATTTGCCAGACGATTTTCAGCAAGCAATAACTAGTTGGTTACAGCAAAGTTTACCTGGGCACACAGTCATTGATATGAGCAGAAATTATGTTGATATCGGCAATCATTTTACTTGGAGTTGCCCAGATAAACACTACTACATTAAGGCTAACAAATGAAACTAATCGAAAGTTATCTAGACTATCCAATGAAGTCCGACGAAAAGGCTGTAAACAAACACAACTATATTCGTTATCGAATTGGAAGACTCAAGCACGAGTATTGGCTTAAGAATAGGAAAAGACCAGACAATTTTGTTATTGATGATTATGATTGGTTTATCTACAATAATTTAAAGCCGGGAAACACTTGTTACTTTGGCAGTGCTGGTTACTACATGGAACCATTAATTTCTGACATTACAGTAATTGAGCAATGGCCAGTTGTAAAAGCCTTTTATCCTAAGGCACACATTATTGACGAAAGAGAAGAAATACCAGCACAGTTTCCTCAAGCGTTTGATAACTTTGTAGTTGTTAACAACAGAGGCGATCTTTGGAAAAGCGTACCCGGATTATGCGATCATATACAGCATTATGTTTCTGCAATGAAGCCCGGAGGGCTGTTGTTTTACAGTATACGTGATACACAAATTACTGGATACAATAGACTTAAAGAAGATCACTATGAAGTATTTTATAATTTAAGCAATCTGGTTAAAGAACGTTTTGATCTAAATTTGCTATGGCACGATATACGTTTTGCTAAAAAACAAAAAGACGGTGCAGGCAATTACGATATTATGGAAAATCCAGATACAACAAACGGAAATATAAAGTTTATTTTTCAGTTAGGCGATTCCAGTTATACAATCAATACGGATTATTTCAATGCATAAACCAATAGTTTATATGGGTGGTATGTGTGGCGATCTGTTATTGGGAATGATAGAACCTAATGCATTGTATTTGCCTCGTATTGCAAAACGTTTTTATTACCTTGCTACGATTAATCAATACGAAGTACGTATTGGGAGAACTATGCAGAAAAACTTTTGGAAATACAGTAATGAAAGAAAATGGAAATATCACGAGAAATACAACAAGTTTAATTGCGATATGTATACTCTAAGCCATGACACTGAATTTTGTTCTAACATACCAAATGCAATACAACTATACTGCAAAGATGAAAGTCTTTTAAATAAGTTTGCAGAAAGATTTGAATACATTAATCGTGAACGTGTAATCAAAATTGTATGTCGAGACTTGAATCTCAGTCGCAGCAACTTTGTAAGAGAGTATGCAGAATGTTTGCGCAATTGGCAAAGCTCATTTGTTTTTGAAAATAGATTTGATGTTAGTAATGTTGGAAATGACTGTTTTGTTGACGAAGTAATTGAATATTTCAATGTTGACGATAAAAATCATGCTCGTACAATTTATAACGATTGGAGAAAAAATCCAAAAAAACCACAAAAAGATTCAGATTTTTTATTGACACCTGATACTGGTTAATGTATATTAAACAAGTAAGCAAAGAAGCTTGCAACGCTATTTGACAATTTAATAATATTATTTTTTAGTTTTGGTCATTTCATTGATTTTTTTAGAATTCTCTTTAATTAAAGAGTTGTTTTCAGAAATATTGGAGTTTTGATTTAAATCTATTAATGCCTGAAACTTAGCTGCCTTTTCAGCTTCACTGTCTAAATGAAGGTCTTTGTTGATAACTTTTTCTAATTTCAATGATGGAATACGTTCATTGGGTACATATCGCCAAGTATATCCTTGGTCTCCGTATACACCAAATACTGTTTCTGTAAGCCCGATTTTAACAATGACACTGTCTTTGCCGTCTAGTATAACTTTATCGCCTTCGTTGAATGCTCTGTTCATTTTAAACATCATTCCTTTAGCAATTTTAGTAGCAAAGTCTTTGAACCAAAGTGTTATTACCAATAACACAAGAGCACTAATAAACGGCATTATTAGATTTGTGATTTCCATTCCCACTTGATTTGCAGATAAAATATTAGCTGTTTCCATACACATATTTATCAATATTTGGAAAAAAAATGCAAAACTAAATAGATTATATAGAGGAGAGGTGGCCGAGTGGTCGAAGGCAGCGGATTACTAATCCGCCGAACCGAAAGGTTCCCAGGGTTCGAATCCCTGTCTCTCTGCCATATAATAAATTGCCAAAACTATATTAACAGATAGTATTAAATTATAAATAATAATAGATAATAATTATGTGCCCCAATAGCTCAGCTGGTAGAGCAACTGATTTGTAATCAGTAGGTCGGGAGTTCGAGTCTCTCTTGGGGCACCATTATTATTCCTCGTTAGCTCAGTTGGTAGAGCAATTGACTGTTAATCAATTTGTCGCTGGTTCGAGCCCAGCACGAGGAGCCATAATAATGCGGCTGTGGTGGAATGGTAGACACGCAGGTTTTAGGTACCTGTGCTTTACGGCGTGAGAGTTCGAGTCTCTCCAGCCGCACCAATTAAGGGGAATTAGCTCATCTGGGAGAGCGCCTGCTTTGCAAGCAGGAGGTGATCGGTTCGAGCCCGATATTCTCCACCAAGAACATGTTAGTTTGCCACTAACTAGTATGGGTTACCAAGTCCCATATGATGAAGTGAGTTCGCAGTCACAACAAAAGGGTCGATGCAAGTATGCCGGCAAGTGTATGCCGTTAATGAGAAGCGTGGAGCAACCTCTATCTAGAGGATATGTTTTGAAGCGTGATCATATACACAACAATATGTCAATGCAGGTTTGCTAACAGTAACAGATATTTCAGCAGGCGTCATATCAATTCTGCGGTGAGGTTCGAGTCCACAGTTGATACCAGTAGTATCAAGGGTTTTGTTCCCCTTGTAAAACAATTGAGCAAATGGTGCCCAGGATGACCTAAGCAGGTCCAAAAACTGCTTGAGATTTAAGGAAGTGTGGCAGAGTGGTTGAATGCACCGGTCTTGAAAACCGACGTAGGTGAAAGTCTACCGTGGGTTCGAATCCCACCGCTTCCGCCATAATAATGTCCCGTTCGTCTATCGGTTAGGACGTCAGGTTTTCAACCTGAAAAGAGGGGTTCGATTCCCCTACGGGATGCCAGTATATAAATAGATAATAAGCGGGTGTAGCTCAGGGGTAGAGCATTTCGTTGCCAACGAAAATGTCGAGAGTTCGAATCTCTTCACCCGCTCCAGAACAAACAATTAGCGGTTGTAGCTCAGTTGGTTAGAGTATCGGCCTGTCACGCCGAGGGTCGCGGGTTCGAGCCCCGTCAACCGCGCCAGAACAAAAATTAAATGCTCGTATGGTGGAATAGGTAGACACGCCAGACTTAAAATCTGTTGCCCTTGAGGCGTCCCGGTTCAAGTCCGGGTACGAGTACCAGATAACACTCCTGTAGCTTAACGGTTAAAGCCCCCCGCTCATAACGGGTCGACTGTAGGTTCAAATCCTACCGGGAGTACCAACACTTAGAATAAATATGAGTATGACAAAAAATTTACCAGATATTATTGTAGAAGAAGAATTCTTAACACAGTTACAAGCAAAACAACTGTGGGAGGAAACTAAAGATGGCTACGCAAATAAAAGTGTTGATTTCATTGATAAATGGGGTGTATTCAAAGACCAATTAGTAGCACGCCAGTCGTTTATCAAACATGGCAATGATTCGTTTGATTATTATGGTTATTCGCCAACACTACAACTTGTGCTTGATAAGATTGCAGATTATTTTGGTAATCCAGTTGTAAGAGAAATAGTATACCAAACACTTTATCTTCCGTGGGATATTCATTGTGATTTAACTAGAGAAGATCAAGGCATTCCATATTATAATATTCTTATACCTTTTCATGATGTTGACAGCAGAACTATTATGTTTGATCAGACTAGTCATGAATACAATGACTTTTATATGTATAAACAAAACAATCCAAAGTTAGAAAATCCTGTTGATGAGGAAACTTGGAATGAACATTTAAGTATGTGTTGGCCAGAAGATAGAAACTGGTTAACAGTTAAAAAACTTATGCCTTTCCAACGCTCAGGTCAGTTACTGGCATTCAGAAGACACTACTTTCATAGTAGTGATAACTTTCATACCAATGGTATTAAAGAAAAACAATTTTTACAAATATTATTAGATGAGAATAAAAATGGCAGTTAAACGTTTAGGAAATTGGAAAATCAATAATCTAGAAGAAATACTAGATTATTGTAAGAATAATCAACCAGACCGCACTAAAGAATTTGGTATGAATAACCTAGATCAAACAGCAGATAATCTCGATGGCAATGATGTTGATTTAGACTATAGACGTTGGTACATTGGAAGTAGACACACTGATACTAACGAATACTACAACGACGAACTACTATTAACTGCATTGCCTGAAGAGTTTTTTGAGCAAGAAGGACTCGAATATCCAGCAGCTAAAGCACTAGTACTAAAACTTAATCCAGCTTGTGTCACAATACCACACAAAGACTTTTTTCCTAAAGGTGGCTGGGTAACTAACGGCAATGAAAATGCAATGCGTTATTGGATACCGTTGGAAGACTATGAGCACGGTAATGCATTTTTTGTTGAAGACGAAGCTATTGTAAATTGGCGTGCAGGTGATGTGTTTACTTGGGCATATGATGATTTACATGGTAGTGCAAATGCTGGGCTACATTCAAGGTATGCATTGGTTTATTATACAAACAAAAAAATATGATTACAAAACTTGATAAAATTTCTATCTCAATTGATTTAATCAATGAAGTTAAGACCCGAGATCCTGATCGTGTGGTTAAACACGTAGATGGAGCCAGTCATTCTATAAATGTTAAAGAACTTGGTGCAGCAGGGTGGCCAGTGGAAAACTTTGTGCATTACGACAATGACAGATGCACTATTAAAGAATACTGTTCCGATTGGTACAAAACTGTTGTACCTGATGAATTTTTTCAAGAAAACAAACTAGAACTTCCAAAAAATGCTATCGTACTCAGAGTTGATCCGGGTACATTTAGTGTGCCGCATTGTGATAGATTTAAGCATGCATTAAAAAACAATCCAGAGTTAGAACTTGACGATATTGTGAGACTATGGATACCATTGGAAGACAGTCAATTCGGCGATGTGTTTTTTGTTGGTGATCAAGTCTTGCACAGCTGGAGTGCAGGTGAAGTGTATACGTTTGATAATTATACAATACACAGTGCAGCAAACGCAGGGCTACACACAAGATACACATTGATAGTGTATACTAACAAACAAAAATGAATAAAAATTTAATCATAGTTTATTATCCAAGCGGCGCAAGCGGTAGATTTTTAATTAGCAGTTTGTGCTTTGGGGACAATTGCGCATTTCCTTTTGGTATTGACAACTTGCATACACAACAGTTAACACAAGACCAAAAGTATGATATTATAATCAAACGTTTGCATGAAAACAATCTACATTGGAATGATTTTGGTATCGATGAGCCTGAGCATTTATTACATGTACGAAATTTTAATTTTAATCAAAGTCTGGAAAAATGGCTCAGTGATAGAATACCACTGGTCACAGCAGATGCATTAAATTGCTTTTGGGAACCGGTTGTTGAAACTGATAACTACGTTTTTAAAAGTGTAGACAGTATACAAAGATTATATGTTAACAAAATGCGTTATCCAGATGCAAAAATTGTTTACTTTACAAATAACTATTCTTATCTACAAAGTTATAGAAAAAAGTACACAAGTCGTTACTTGCAGAAATTAGATACTGTTTTTAAAATTAATTGCAATCTATCGAGACACTGGGATATTATAAAAGGCGACAATTGGCCAAGTATGCCAGATTGTGAATCTAAATTAATAAACCTAGAACCTTTTGTACTAGAAGAACTACACAAACTCGAAGATTACAACAAGTACTTAACTTTAGTAAAATTAAATGATTTTTATCGCAGCCTTGTTGACAGTACAGATGTGTATTTTTGGAATACTATGCATTTAGCAAATCAACAACTTTATTTAGATAGTTTAGGTGGATTGTATCATCAATTTGGCTTAACTAACTATAATAGCGAATTGCTGGAAAAGTTTTATACAACCTATCACAACATACTAAGAACAGTAAAAGTTAACAGCAAACAACCAACAATACAAGAACTAGTACAGCTTAAAGAACTTAATGATCCTAAAAGCATGAGAAATAGACTTATGCAATTTGATACAAAAATGTATTTTTCTGGTTGACAACTGCACAGAATATGTTAACTTAATAGTGTAGCTAGTTAATGCAAAGGAAAGAAAATGTTTACTACTTTGAAATTTATTGCTGTTGAGTTTTTGTCAGACTTGTTTAGTTTTGTTGCTTTAGTTGGTATTATTTTCGTTATTATGCTTTAAAGAGGTTGACAACAGCGTAGAATATGTTAATTTAATAGTATAGCAAAGACGGAGAAGCAAATGTTTATTACAGTACAACACATGTTACAGAACCGCAAAACAGGCGAAGTCGAAGGCTACCGCAATGTAGCAGTAGTTAGTGTTCCTGAAGAAATCTCAGCGTTTGGCACTACAACTGATTGTCTCGAATATGCTTATCGTTGGACCAATAATGTACAAGGTTCCTGGAGTATCAAGAAAACATCATTTCCTGATCCTGCTAACGGCGATCGTGTCAATGGCGACTACAACGAAAATGTTGATGTACTGTACACTCGTCCGGACGGAATGGGTCAACGCTCAACTATGATGGGCGACCGCATGGTAGTAGATGGCGAAACATACAAAGTTGGCGTGATGGGATTTACTAAAGTAGAAATGGAGACTGCATAATGTTAGCTACGGATCACAATACGTATCAAGACTATGTAGCATATAATCGTGCTCAAGGTTACCAAGCATTTAGCGAAAAACTTTGGAATGCTCTTAAAGAAAAGGAAACAGTGGAATGAATAAGAATTTTGTCGACGATATGCTAATTGAAGAAGAAATTCGTCGTGTTGATCCTGAATCGGTACCAGGTGAGCTATCAACTATGGTTGAACGTGATATGAAAATTTGGGCTTTGAAAAAAGGACTTGTCAATGAGCCTCATAAAGATATGGTTGTCCTTTATGCAATTGATCGTGGTTGGCTACAAGCAAACCATACTGGTATGGAGATTATGCAATGATTAATAAATACCCAAATGCAATTAACCAATTGGAAATGTTGAAACTGGATTACTTGGGGTATAACTACGAAATCTTGTTTGAAACAGTTCGTGGTAAATTTAAAGTTCGATGCGATACTTGGGCAGAAGTTGAAGAAAACTGTCGTGATTATGGTGTAGAAAATCTTGTTCACATATGCGAACGCCAAACTGAGGAGTCATAATATGACTAAATTTTTAACAACAATACTAGCACTAGGACTTACAGCAACAACTGCATTTGCTGAAACATTTACAGCAACAGTACAAGTAGAACGTGCAACACCTGTTTATCAAACAGTAAATATTCAAGTACCTCGTACACAGTGCAATGATGTTCAAGTACCTATTTACGGAACAAATAAAAAAGGTGCTAATGGTGCAGATGTACTAGCAGGTATGATCATTGGTGGACTACTTGGCAAAGGTATCAGTGGAAAAGATGACGGCGCTGCCGCAGGTGCAGTGTTAGGTGGTATTATTTCGGCAGAGAATGGTAGCAACGAAAAAGTAATAGTTGGATATAAAAGCCAACGCCAATGTGCAGAAACAGTCGGGTATGAAACCCGTCGAGAAATTACTGGATACCGTGTGCAATATAACATCTTCGGATTAGAGTCGTCAGCTGTTATCAACGACTATGTACAAGCAGGCGATACACTAGAAGTTGAAATTACAGTAAGGGTAAAGTAATACCGCAAGTATGTATAGTAGATAAGTGGTCTGTAATGGACCACTTTTTTTATCTAATAAATAATTTGAAATAATCCCATTAAACTGTTATTATATATTATATTTAAAAGAAAGATAACTCACTATGACTTATATTGTTAATGATCAATGTATTCGTTGTAAACACATGGACTGCGTTGCTGTATGTCCAGTTGACTGTTTTTACGAAGGCGAAAACATGTTGGTAATTAAACCAGACGAATGCATTGATTGTGGAGTATGCGAGCCAGAGTGTCCTGCAGATGCAATCAAAGCAGACGATGCTCCAGGCGCAAAAGAATGGGTAGAATTTAATGCGAAGTACGCAGAACAATGGCCTAACATTACTGAAATGCGTCCTGAGGATACTCCAAAGGATGCAGAAGATTGGCAGGGTGTAGAAGGCAAGATGCAGTACTTTAGTGAATCTCCGGGAAAAGGAGATTAAAATGTTTAGTAAGCAATGCAAACTGCACATAGAAGAGGCTGGGATGACCAGATGGCAACACTTCAAGTTTGCCTTTGGTATTTTGATTGAATTAAAGAAAGCTGAACTTGCTATACTATTGCATATGTTTGTTCCAAGATGTTGTCAAACATATGCAAGTGATAAAATTAAAGAACTAGCAATAAAATTAAATAGACACAACAATGATTAGAGCTATATTAGCATGCGACGAAGAATGGGGAATTGGTAAAGATGGAGATCTGCCTTGGCCTCATAACCCTGCAGATCTTAAATGGTTTAAGGAAACTACACTCAACGGCACAGTAATTATGGGTAGTCGCACATGGGAAAGTTTACCGTTCAAACCATTGCCAAATAGAAAAAATATTGTTGTGTCTAAAAGTATTAAAAAACTACCAGATGAAGTAGAGCGTTTAGACGCCGACATACTCAATTCTCGTTTAGCATATCTTAGTAGAGAAGACAATGTTTGGATTATTGGCGGCGCTGGGCTTATTACAAGTGTACTATCTTTTGTTGATGAAATTTGGTTAAGTCGCATCAGCGGAGTATACAACTGCGATACATTTTTGCCTCGAACTTTAATCGAAACTACATTTACACTTTATAGCAGTCAGCTTGAAGGCGATATATATGTAGATAAATGGAGAGCATATTGAAAATATTAATATTTGGATTGCCAGGTAGTGGCAAAACTACATTAGCAAAACCATTTGCTGAACTAGTTGGCGGAGTACACGTTAATGCAGACACAGTAAGAGAAAAATACGACGACTGGGACTTTACACCAGAAGGGCGTATGCGCCAAGCACAGCGTATGCGTTATCTAAGCGACGGTGTAGTAATGGCTGGTAAAATTGCAGTTACAGACTTTGTATGCCCTACAGAAGCAGCACGTAAAGAGTTTGCGCCTAACTTTACTGTTTGGATGAATACTATCAAAGCGGGCAGGTTTGAAGATACTAACCGAGTATTTGAAGATCCTATTATGTATGATTACCAAGTAAGTAAATGGTTCGATGACACACATCAACAGTTAGTTGAAGTATTACATAGATATACAAAATGGATGGGAGAAAACAAATGATATCTCCGTGCGTAAGTTTATGTAGTAATGTTGATGGTATATGTACTGGTTGTGGACGCAGTATGAAGGATAAGTTTGCCTGGAAAGAAGCAGTAGCAAATGGTGATAATATTACGCTAGACAGTATATTGTTAGATAGTAAAGAACGTTTGACTAGTAAGCAATACCGAAACTGGCAAACACTTTATGAACAAAAAAAACAACGGAACTTATAACAATGTTTGATTGGAAAAACCCCACAGCACAGATGCTAGGACGTTGGCAACCATGGCATGATGGTCATACTGAATTGTTTAAACGTGCTTACAAAGAAACTGGCCAAGTTGCTATAATGGTACGTGATGTCGGCGGTATTATTGGCAAAGACGCTGGTGCTGGGCGCACAGCAGCACAAGATGACAACCCTTTCGAAATGGAGATTGTACGAGATAATATTGTAGCGGCATTACATAATTACGGATTCAAGGAAAACTATGATTATATTATAATGAAAGTACCGAACATTGTAGATATTAGCTACGGTCGAGGTGTTGGCTATACATTCACCGAACATG
>Ga0206131_10003349_pt1 | contig 18551 bp, 16 predicted proteins | sample Helgoland_Spring_FD_148636 | JGI IMG/M metagenome (GOLD analysis project Ga0206131, IMG submission 148636) | Pelagic subsurface seawater microbial communities from Kabeltonne, Helgoland, North Sea - Helgoland_Spring_Bloom_20160517_1 | ecosystem: Environmental > Aquatic > Marine > Epipelagic ...
ATCCACTATAGACATTAGAACTGTTAAATGCTGCGAATGAATTCGGGTTCCCCATTATATTAATTGATGAGCCGACATTCATTCCTTGAATGAATATCCCCACAGGGTTCATTGAGTTTACGCACTGACCTGCATCTGGGTACCATGTTGGATGAGTTTCGCCAATCTTTTCATGAAACTTTGCTTCGAACTGAATTGTGATCTCTTGAGGAACACCCATGCATGCTTGACATGCGACTTGCTCTAGATTGTAATTTACAAGACCAACAGTGCCCTCTAGAGGCTCGTCAGATGGTTCCGTTGATGGTTCGATGGATGGTTCACTAGAAGGCTCTAGCGAAGGTTCTGTGGAAGCTTCCGTTGTGATGTCTGTGTCGTCAACTGATGTGTCTAAGACTTGGACTTTGTCCGTTGTTCTAATTCCGATGTCTCCACCGCAGGCCAAAAATAAGGCTAATAGCATGATAACTCCTAGTGCTCTACAACAATTATGTAACCGAGGAAGTCACCTCGTTCATATTCTAGATCATAGTAGTCCAATAAAGAACAGACAAGATCCTTCATGGATTCTGAGTTTCCGGTAATAACCTTCATTCTACAGCGCCAATTGCTATTAATAAATAGTTCGAGTTTGCGTTTAGCGTCTTTGTGTCTAAATCCATGGAGGTCTATCGTTTTCATTTTAGTCCAAAATAAAAAACCTCTCCGAAGAGAGGTTAAGAGGATGCGTGAGAGCTCCGAAGAACATAGGTTCTAGAAAAAGTGGAGATATGCAGAATCGAACTGCAATTTTCTGCGTGCAAAGCAGATGTAATCCCGTTATACTATATCCCCACATTCATTTCTAAATAGTATGACTGAGTGCATTTGGGATGTTTTCTTTTTGTATTCTCAGGATTTCTCTGTAGCGAGAAACGACCCTTAAATAAGCTTCCGAATCTGCCTTAAGCAACCAAGAATGGAGCTGAGTGAATGTTTGAGTTTGGCTATGTGTTACCATTCCATAGTGCTCTGAAAGAAGTTCTAGGGCATCCTCGGGCGACGTAATTGTCCATTCTGAGGTCTTTTTCTTCTTGATGCCGGAAAAGTGACTAAATGTATATCCAATCTCCGAAAACAAAGCAACAAGAAATTGCGTTCTGTGTAGTCCTTTAAGGCCTTGTTCTCCATGAGAATAGTAGGACCATCTAAGCCAATCAATGTCTCCAACCATCCAATCTATTTGGACATAGTCGCCTGTCGAGCCAGACTCGTCGTATTGTTCGAAACATGTAAAGATGTTGCCTGCTGTTACCCTATCGTTTACGTCAATGTTATTCTCCGTAATCTTTGCAGAGATTAGAGTCAACAAAGCACGCATCTTTGACATTTGATAAGTTGCTGTTCGTGCTCGCTTGTGTATCTTTGTATATAGATCGTTCCAATCGTCCCACTCAATTCCCCACTTTTCCAACTCACTTGAGGTGAAAGAGCGCACAATATGAGTCCAGTCAATGGCTAGGTCAAGATCTCCAGAAACCGGTTTCTTACCTGCCGAACCTACTGGTTTAAAGAAAGTGAGAGAATGAGCTTTCATTGGAAAGATCTCTCCTAGCGCTTTAGTGTATGCTTTGATTGTTGGTTCAATTCTATCTCTAGGAATTGCCGTTGCGATGTTTTTAAAGATGTTGCCACCCATGTTATCCTCCATTGTTATTAATAATGTAACACGATTCAATTGACTTGTCAAATGTTTTCTAAAAGTTTTTCAAAGAAATACATTTCGTTCTTGATTGGTGCAGCCGTTTGCATTCTTTCCTTAAACTCTTTCGCGCCCATCTCTCCAACATCTTGTTCGTCAATTGGAATCTTGAAAACTTCGAGGTCATATTTGAGAAGAGACTTGATGATCCATTCAGCCTTCTTCTCGGCGTCATAGTCAAGAGCCATGTAGACTGGTGTGTCGTGGATTGCGATTGCTTGGAACAAGCGTGACTGCTCTCTAAGTGTTGAGCCGAGGATTGGGATGGCGTTCTCTCCTGCTGCGATGGCATCAAAGACTCCTTCGACGAGAACGATTGGTTCATCCCAGTCAATCATCAGTTCATTAAATACGATGTCACGATCCGCTGGAGGGTTGAGGTACCTATAAGAATGCCCAACGTAACTGCGAGCGATGAAGTAATTACAATCTCCATCCACGTCAAACGACGGTATAATAATTCTTCCTGCATAACGACCCTCCTTACAATAGCCAATTTTCCATTTTAATATTTCTCTCCGACCAATGCCTCGAGATGATAGATAGCGGAATGCGTCTGTTGTCTCCATTGGCAAGTCTTTGTTGCACAACGAGATGAACTCTTCGGGCAAGTCAATGTGTTGCTTCTCTTCGATGCTGTTAAGTTCTTTGAATAGATTGTCGAACTCGTTTAGATCGAGTCGTCCTTGTAATTCAAGATACTTTTGTCGCTGCTGGTATGTGCCGAACTTTCTTACAATTCGGTAAATGTTCTTGCCTCTCGCATCACAAATCCAGCATTTCCAGTAGCCGTTTGCGAAGTTCACCGACATTTTCTTCTTGTGGTGATTGCAATAAGGGCAATGGTATAAATGCTCATCGCCCTTTTGATAGTAACTCCCAAGAACTTGGGTTACAATTTTTCTTTTGTCCTCGATCATAATGTCCTCCTGTTTATAATGTAACACATCACAGAAGGTTTGTCAAGTAAAAAGTTTAGATTAAAATTGATGAGACGATTGTGTCTTAAGGTATTGGCCTGCTTGTTCTGGTGTCATTTCTTTTGTTACTTTTCCGTCTTGTTCAAACTTTACCATTCCGCCACCAGCGTCAAATAGGTAAAGAAACGTGTCTTCGCCATCATCAAACTCGGCCAGAAATGTACCCTTCGCATTCATTTGATCTTGAACGTAGTCTGAGCCTTTGCCTGCCTCAAAAATGCCGCCGGCGGCTGCTTCTATTTTCTTGACGCGTGGATCAAAGTTTTCTCCCATCTCATTCAAAGTTGCTTGAAGTTCTTCTTTGATAATTCTTTTTAATGTTTCTTTTGTGAGTTTCATTTGAGTTCCCCGTTAGATGAATGATTATATTTTAAATTGAAACACCATCTACTGTTAAGGTACCTTCTGCGATTTTACCAAAATGTTGGAGTGTTTCGAAAGCTGTATTTGCGCTTGGGTCAACCCCTGCTGCAGTTTGATTTTTCATTTCTATTATCAACTGCTGAACAACATCATAAGCTGCTTTGTTAGCGCTCTGCATGCTTTCGAGTGGAATTTGATCAGTAGATTCGTGAGCCTTCTTGAGTTGCATCAGTGCTTGTGTTAACTTTTGACTCTCTTGTATGTCACCAGATTCTAGAAATCTATTCACCAAAACCCCTCTCATCGCCTTGTAGCTTGGATCGTTTAGGGCGTCTCCGGATTGATTTACAATTTCTGCATGTGCAGGGCTAGAAAGGATAGCAATCAAAGCTGCAATGGCGATACAGCATAGTGTAAACAAAATAACTTTATATAAAATTGGATGCTTCTCCTTAAATGCTTGGATAGTACCGAAAAGCTTGCCTATTACACCGGCGGCGCTGCTGGCCAGTTCTGGTCCTTTTTGGACCATCATATAGGCCTTGGTAACCATTTGTAGGTACTTTTCATTAAGAAAAGCCATTGCTTTTGATACTTCTTGAGAGATATTATCTTTCAGTTTTATGGCTCCATCCTTAACGGATTCATAAGCACTAGCGACCAAATCTAAAACACCCTCGTTTATTAATTGCATATGTGTGCTATGAAAATCTTTGTAGATAACTTCTGTTAGTCTATTAGCAGTCAGTCTCTTGTTATCATAATGCTCTAGCAATTCTCCAAAAGAGATAGATCGACCAGAGTTTAATATTATTTTACTGTTTTTTGCTTGGTTCTCTAAGATTATATTGTTTTTTGGATCTATAAATTTTCTCCAACTTTCCATTATTAGTTTGTGATTTGACATTTTTGTATCTCCGTATGGCTTATTACTGTCTAAATAGTAACCTAATCTCTTCTTTGCCAACTTCATCGGGCAAAAACTTTGCGATTGATTCTCCATTTCGCAATGCTGCTCGGAAGTCTGTCGCAGATAGATCATCAACCATCTCAAACATGGGCGCAGTTACGTAATTGTCGTTTCCGTAAAAGTAATCGCCAAACGATGCTTGATAGTTACAATCCTTACCAGAACAGCCTAAGCCGAACTTCTCATCTTCGTTCTCATCACCCCAGTCAAAGCAATCCGCCAAAGGGTTCGTGTAGGTCTTCTTCTTGCCTTCTCTAAGCTTCGCACGACGATAGTCTAGTTTGGGGTGCTCCATCAAACCATAAAGACTTAGAACGGCTTCTGTCTGCTCTAACGTCACACCATCTCTTGACTTGTCTCCGCAGAATAAGATGACCTTATGGACCTGTGGGTTATCTAGATAGAACTTGATGTAGTCGTAGTGACCTTTATGTGGTGGCTTGAAACCGCCGGGAATTAAAATTGTATATTGCATATGTCCTCCGTGTATTTACAATGTAACACGTTTGGAGATGCTTGTCAAGTTAAAAGTTTAGATTTACTCGTTTTAATATTAATTTACCAGCATCACGAAGTTGATTCAAGGTTGTTGGATCTTTGCTATACATTTTCGACAATGGAGATTTGTCCCAATCTTCTCCTCTATGATCTCGAGAAGAGTGCTGATAGCAATCATCATCAGGATTATCTGGGGTTATGTCACCATATTCATTGTCAAGTTGTACCTTTTCAACGTCACTGCGTTTGTTGGCATAATAGTCCCAGACCATTCTTGCTTCATCGGAAACGATATTTCTGTCGGGAGCTAGTCCTGTTGTCATTGCTGAAGCGGCTTCCATTGCTATGTCGTACAGGAGAGGACCCCAGCCATCGGCTGCCTCTGTCACAGCAATAATGGATGCTTCATTACATGGTTGACCATCATCCATTTTGGTGAAAAAGCTTACGTCTCCATAGATATCATTATCTGCCCCATCAGAGTCGATAGGCATTATAACTTGACCATCCTTATCTGCGAAGGCAACAGTGTAGAAACCTTTCGATCTTCTCGTGACTAGAACGTAGACATCATCTGGGAGCATTGAGGCGGTGTTCATGCCTTCTTCTAATACTTCGTTAATGAGTTTCTTTAATTTTGCTTCGGTAAGTTTCATGTTCTTAATTAGTCTCGAACATCAAAATGAGACTTCGCAACAACGATTGCATCTGCTTCGTCATCAAGTCCCGGCTTTGGGTTTCCATGTCGTGTATATTCCATGATAAAGTCTTCGATGTTATCATTAACCCATTGGAGGACAACAACCTTTGCCTTTGTTCCTCTTGGAACCTTAATGCCGCATCTGGAGCGTGCTGTGGTGGCTCCAACCATCGTTGGAGGTTTGCCTAGGTGTTGATAGGCCAAGAGACTTACCATGCCGTTAAACCGCTGTAGGGAGCTCATAGTCTTTGCTGTGGTCTTTCCACCTGAGAACATTGAGAATGGCTCTTCGATTCTGACTTCATTGATTTGATACTTTGCGAAGAGAGGTTCTAGGACTTGCTCTTCTAATAAAGTTGCTCGTTCTTCTAATGGCGTCTTTGGTTTCATCTTGAAGAAGTCTGAGTCGACATATTCTCCTTCGTCTGTGATGATTGCCCAACCGGTTCTTGAGGTTGATACGTCTAAGCCTAAAATCATTTTAGCTCCAGTTGTGTGTTTTCTAATCTTTTTAGACAAAAAATAATAGTTTTTGTCGTATTATATCCAGTATAGCACATTTTAGACGGTATTACAAGTCTATTTTCATTTTAAATGTAAATTCATCTGTCAAAGTTTTCTTTATGGGCTTCGCCATTGATGTGATTGCAATAAGATTCCCATCTTCATCATAAATGTGAACTTTGGATATGTATGTTGTCTTCTCGAATGATGCAGATACATAAGAAGCTGAGACGACATTTGCAAGAGTGGTTGACCCCTCTACAAACGTCAATCCGGAACCTGTAGTATTTATCTTCTCCATGTCCAAATCTCTATATGTTGGATTGTTGGAATGATTTAAGTGGCCCTTTCTGGCGTGAGCAAACATTGTCAGAGAATTAACATAATTCGTTCCTTGGAAGTCAAGGTCGTACGATGCTGACGCCAATGTTGCATCTGTTATTCCATCATTGAGGGTTGTTCCATAATGAAGCCACGAACCAGTCGTTGGAGTTCCATTGTAGACAATGCTATTATCTTCAATCTGAACTGACGAGGTTAGGGCTATAATTCCCTCATCATACATAACGATACCAACAACGGAGCCCGAAGTGGTTCCTGATGTACCAATAAGTTCACCATTTTGATTTACGTCTCCGCATGATGCAACTTTCGATCCAGTTATATAATAGTTAAGCTCTACTGTGCCTTTTTTAATAGCAGATCCATAATACATGCTTGGGATAGTGATGAAGTTTATCTTCTCTTCGAGCAAGTTTCTGCTGTGGACAGAAGATGAAAATATAAAATGATCAGATAATACAGTATATTTTCTCGCGGTGTTCTGTAAAGCAGAGGCTGTTAAGTTATATATGACTTGATTTGTCGCCGAAGATCCTGCGAAATAATCTGTGTAAGTTTGAACATTGACACCGGTGGATGACACTGGGTTTGTTGGGTCGACATATTCTATATCTAGGGAATTAACTGCTTCTGCTAAGTTTCTTTTTATTGGAGACTCAACTCCATAGCTAGATGTTATCTCGCTCGTGGTAGGATAGCTTTGCTGCTTGTCCAATGCTGCATATTTTCTTTTGTAATAGTGAGCACTTGGTCCGGCGTCGACTGTCTTCACCAATGGTTGGAATACTTGATCTTTAAAGATGGGCTTCGTAGAACCGTTCTCAACAAATGGAGAAATCATGTCTGAACCTGTTAGGTTTCGGTTTACATCATGTATGACCAAACCTCCAGAGCCAGTTATTCTAGACTCTGAATTTACAAACATTGAGCCTTGATAAATGAATATATTGTATTGTGGGTATGTCTTTAGTCTGTTGACGAATAGATCATCTGGTGAGAACTTAAACTTATGCATAACATCCTAGTAATCCAAACGAGCTCTAAAAGTTAACTCGATGTTTGAGTCTTTTCGAATCGGTTCAGAAAACTTACCAACTGCTAACAGTTGATTGTCTGCAGAGTACAAACCTATCGATGTTATATAAGAAACTGGAGCGTCTGTTCCTTGATTCTTGACTCTAATTTGAGAACCAGATAGGTAGGTTGGATTCGCGCTGTAATTAAATTCATTATGCTTTGCTCGACAGAAGTATACTGTAGAGTTTAGCTCGATCGTATTATTAAATTGCAAGTTATACATTCTGTTTCTAAATCCATTGGCTGATCCAGAAATCTGTTCGCCAATCAAAGAACCTGTGAATGAATTAGCAGCATCCCACAGTGCGTTGCCGTTGACCAAGAAGCCACCTTCAGAACTCGCCATAAACACAGATGATGTAACAACTGCTACACCTGCCTGATAGTAGATCAAACCGGCTTTCCAATATGTGTTGCCGTCAGACAAAGATGCTGTGTGTGTACTGGCGGTATCCAAGATGCCTGTTCCTGCTGAGGCAGTGGCATAAAGAATTCCATATTCACCAGCTGGTGAATTTACTTTGTAAGATGTGTCGGCTCCAAAATCTACAAGCTTAATTCTCTCTGCGAATAACGCACCTGCGGTATCGTACGCCGCTAAAGAACCCATCTCCAACTCAAATGAACCTTTTTTAATCTCGTCTTTAGTGAGCAATCTCGAGAAAGAGAGGAGAGATACATCGTTAAGCTTATCGCCTGTTGTTGTAAGGTCACCGTCTTCGTCAAACTTTTGTATGGCACCATTCTGATCATAACCCATAAGGACTTGTGCCATTTGGTTATAGATATTATCTTTCTTAGCGATCTGGTTAGATACCACTAATGCAGAAGTATCGGATGTTCCAAATGTAATGTCAAAAATGTGGTTTGCTGAAGAACTAAGGTAAGGATAATCATAGACAGACTGGAACATTCCGTGAGTAAAGTCTTGGATATTGTTATCTGAATATGTTCCGCTCACAATTGTCCCAGTGATTGGGATAGCTTCGTGTAACAAGGTCTTGGTTGAAACTCTGTCGTCTGCTGCTAATGGTTTGAAAATGGTCATGTTTTATTCCTTATACTTTTGCAAATCTTACAGGGATGTCAACTGCATATCCCGTTGTCATACCTGTGACTCTTACAATTGAGTCAATAAATTTAGTCGATGTTTGTGTTCCACCAGAGTTATCGTAGTTCTTAACTCCGCCAATGCGATCAAACAAGAAGTTCGAAACTCTCAAATCTTGAGAAGAACGGATTTTAAATTCTAAAGTCGATGCGATAGGGCCATCGATCGGAGTCGAAGAATCATTCGGATTCTCTTGAGATGGCGTACGAACAAACGCGTCGCCCGGTTGCTTTGTGAAAATGTATGTTGCGACATAATCGTCATCGCGTGAAACAAATCCAGGAAAGCTTTTACCATCTTTAGATATTAATTGACCCAATCGGTCGTCGATCTCTACCATGAATTGAGTCTCAATCAAAGATTCGTCGATTTCTGTCACATCTGTAGAGTCAATACCTGCGTCAATACGGATATAGCCACCAAGATTGTCGGTATCCAAACCGTATATGAACCCATCTCTCACACCATTGGAGCTATAACCAATAGCATCTGTTGTTCCAAGTTCACTATCGTCAAAAGTTCTCTTGTCAACACAAACGACATAATTACCATCAACAGTCTGTCTCGCTTGTCCTGGGACAGTATTTAATTGTAAGACTGGTAAATACAAAAGGTTCTGGTTTGCTAAGGACAAAAGTTTAGACTTCATTGAAGATCCGTTATTTGTAAATGCTTCCAATACCGGTGTTTGTAAAATACTTAAGTCTTGCAACGCTGTTGTGGTATTTAGATCAAACAGTCCATAATTAATTTCATCGTCAGCTAAGGCAAATTTAACAATAGAGAAACTATTATTACCTTGAGCCAATCGTCTTCTTCCTTCGTCGGTCAATACAACATCAAGGATGATGTCGCCACTATTACTTTGAAACGCCATGTTTTCTTTCTCCTATTCTCCAATAAATAGATTATTGTTGATTTTATTTCTAATTCTCTGAAAAACTATCGTCTTTTGATAATTTGAAGTTTATATTCAGATCAATTTTCTTACCTGTGTGCTTTGAGGTTAGTCTTATTTTAAAAGTTCTGGTTTGTCCTATGTCCAAAAGAGAGCCGTCATCGAGTCTCCATTTGGAAGAAGATTCTTCTTCGCTAAACAAGAGGCGGCCAAGGTTTGGTGTAATTTTCATTATTCTCTTAGCTACCTTAGACATGGAGTAGTTTCGATCTTCAGGATACGCATATTGGGTTACATTGACCTTGTACTCATCTGAGTCTCTCACTAGTTCTACCTCGTAAGGCACAGTAAGATTGGATGGTGTTCCGTGATAAGTAAGGGTTCTAAAAGCATAATAATATTTTTGATTTACAATCAAATCATCCTCGAAGAAACCAACCATATTGTCGAGTTCTTGCTCTGGGAGTGGTACACCCGAAGGGAACGTATATGAAGTTTGGTCGTCAACTGTTGTTAAATAGCTGTCGGCAAAGTTTGCTTCAGAGAGTGGTGGCTTTCTTGTTCTATAGATTTCGTATATTCCTGTAAAATACTCTGGTCTCACACTGTTGTCCTTAGAGATGCTCAATAGATCAACGATTCCTCTATCATCTTCCGTTAGGGGGGTGAGCTTTCTAGCCAGCTCTACACCGGTAGCATTGGATACGCTCTCTATTTTGAAAAAATTAGGAGAGAACCTAGCTTGAATTGTTCCTTTGTTTTTTATATTAAATATGTCGACTTGCGGAGGAAGTGTTGGTGCATCTACGAACGATGTCTCATCCTCATCTATTTCATACTCAACTATTTTAAATGAAGGAAGAATCTCGACATCGACATATGCCCTAAACTTTTCGGAAGATATGTTTGTAAAATCACTTGGAAATCCGGATGCGATCTCCCCTGCGGTGTTTGACATTTGTGTTTCATTCTGTGAGATGAACAGATTGGAATATGTATAGGAGCTTCCGAGGACACCAATAAGGATCTTAGTCTTATAGATATATCTTCTTCCATACTTCAACTGCGTATCTATGAAGCTACTGTCATTAGTATAATATGTCTGGATAGGCTCCGTTGCAGAGCTGTCTAAATACTTCTCTATTTTGTAGCCAAGCGAAAATGTTTGGCAACTATGTGAATTCATTATATCTTCGAACTCACGAGCGTTTGAGTCAATAAACTTTCTCATATCAGACAAGAAACGAATAGATGAAACCTTTTCTGAAAATCTATGCGATGGGGTTCCAAAGCCAATTTCGGATTCGGGAGTCAAGAATATTTCATCATCACCATCCGTTATGGTCACTATACTCTCTGAGGTTATTAGCGATATCAAATCATAAAGCTTTATTTGTTGAGATTCGGTTCCAATGGTAAAGTCTCTGTTTAGAAACCCAAGATCTCGTTTGACTCCTTGTAGGATGTTCTTTGTCTTTCCGTAAGTATTCATAATCCTTCTGAATTCGAACCCCGAAGTGTTTGATTCAATTGCTGGTAAAGTCTTTTTGTAATAATACGGAAACGAACCCATGGATACGGAAGGTAGAGAGTCCAAAAGAGGAGAGATCGCCTGACCAACATTCAGTTGCTGCGTCTTTTGTAAATCAAATACATTTCTTTGTTTGGTGGATATTTCACTTACAGAACCATCATAGTTCGATAGTCTAGATCCAAATTGCTCCATTGCCTGAAGTAAAGATGTTTTATTTGTAATTGTGAAACCAGAGGAGTCGTCAAACCTAGTTTCGATTTCGCCAATTCTCTTTACTATTTTTGACTTGTCTTTGTGTGGATATGAGATCAAGTTATAGTTTAGCAAAGAATTGGAATCATAGCTTTTTGTTAAGTCTTCATATTCTGGATTGTGATAATTCTTTACGAACTCATTCGTGATCTCGGGAATCTGCAAATTAAACTGGTGATCTAAAAGAGGAATATCCTCTGTTATAATCGAGCTTACATATTCTCTCCACTGTGTTTGGTCACGAAAGGCAACTTCCTTACCAGTAAAAGTCAAGGTTGCCTTTTTTGTTGGAATTATGACATTTTCATTTGTCGGGTTTTTGCGGATAAATCTCTTGTCTATGTTGATATTAAAGTTCGCAAAACCAGCCGAAGATGGACGACCAGGTGTGTCACTTTGTATAGCATAGTAGCTTCCAATCTCGGCACGAAGCCCGTCAGGTGCATCATCCAAAGAAGATACAACATTTTGTGAATCAATTATTGTGGGCATCAATATGCTCCTTGTCTACGCGGCCTTATTGTTTGTGATCTTCTTCGTGGAGGCAAGGTTGATGGTTCGTTATTTACTTTCTCTAGAAAAGTTAAGATACCACCTTTGTTAGGATCTTGCTTCACAACAATAGAAGTTTGGAACTTGTGTGTTGACGCAGATACATCAATGGCTTGTTCGCCCATGTCTGTATCAAAATAATCTTGAACGGCCATTGTCTATCCTCTGATATAAATTAGATTACTATAAATAGTTGCTGCAAATTTATCTTTTACAATTCCCAATTCAGGAACTTCATAATCATATGCTTTAGCTAATATTGGTCCAGATGTTTCGAGTACCGACATGTTCATGGTCTTATATTCTGGTTGGTGTATATCTATAAAGCCCGATCCGTCCCTACCAAAGCCGACCAGTGCTCTTACTACAAATAAATTCTTCTGGGTTTCTTCGATGATCTCGCGAGATTCAGAATTCTTTAGAGGGTCTGAATCTGGATTTGGATTAAAGGCAGGTGTGCACATATATTTAATTTGTGGCGGGATGGATGCAAGGTCCAACTGTTGCGTAGATATATTTGCCCTTATCAACGAGTTTGGATTTGTAATTTGCAAATCTTTAATTGAGTTGATTGCTTTTGACTGTCTCAAAAATCTCCTCGGCACAATGTCTGATACTATTGCCAAGATCCTTGAGTCCTGCTTGGAAAGTATGCGCTTAAAGCTCTTTAGGAGCATTGTAGGATTGGAAGTAGCAAAGATAGAACCACCACCTATGTATCGCTCCACTTCGACTAGTGGATCTATTTCTTGCTCTGTAGACCTACTCAATAGAGCTTTTTTTGGATTTCCAATTTGAATATTAAATTTAGACATAATGTCACTAGATGCTCTAGCTCTTGGTGTTCCAAGTGGAAATGCTTCTGTATTTCTTAGTTGAGCGCGGGCTGACTTAGCTAGGCGGAATTGACGAATGTCGTTTGGATTTATGTTCATCATTCCTCTATTCGTAGATATGACTTTATCTTTAATTACTAAGCCGGTTGGAGTTAAAAATGCTGGCTGATTGTCTACTCTGGAAAAAGATGACTTCTCAGATGGAGTCATAAAACCAGCATCTTGAACATCGATAGTTGGGTAGTATTTCGCTTGCTCAAGTACATATCTTGTTTTATATTCTTCTGTCGAAAACTTATTTAAGCCATTTTGATCATTAGAAAAGATAGAATATCCCAATGATTCTTTTTCTATTTCAAAACTTTCTGATGTGGTTGACAGCAAATTTTTCATCAACTTTCTTTTGTTGATTTTTGAATAATTCTTGTTTCCACCTTCCTGTTTGTCGTTGGATAAATACTCGCTCTTAATTACGGATATCAACGAAGACATAGACTTAAGAGTCTCGTCGATGCTTTCTGGGGTTGCTTTTTTAGTTGGCAATATAGATCTTAGAACAGTTCCATACATTTGCTTAGATGCCTTGGAAGAAAGTAGTAAAGATGCGTTATAATAATTTATTGCTGCTTGACCAAATTCAGAGTTTTTTACACGGTCGGAAGCTAGATTAAGCCTTGTTGCATCTGGATCGATGCCAATTGAAGACAAGACCTGAGAAGAAAACTCCTCCTTAAAGCCTAACAGTTCAGAATCGTAATGTGATGCATTGCTTATGTTTGAGAGATATTGAGTCAAAAATCGCACTGAATTAGATAATTGCTCCAAAACAAGGTCCACGTATTCTTTGAAGTCTGTATCTACGCTCAACTCTATTCTGTATGCAACATTCAAAAGAGATCGTCTCTCTCTCAAGCTGTCGGTAATCATGATTGTTTTTACACCAATATCCTCAAATAGAGAAATCTCTTCAACAGAGCACACCATCTTCATATCTAGCAGATCATCGGTAGTTATGTTCTCTGGGTCAAATAGGCCCATTGTTTCACCATCTTTTATTGACTCTGGATCAAAATCTACCTTCTTACCGGAAGGTGTGATTGCTCTCTGTTGTCTGCGTAAGATATTGTTCTCAAAAAACAATTGAGAAATTTCTTTTTCATTTGACTCAAATCGATCTTTGATCGGCACTAACAAGCTATTGATACTAGATTTCGATCTCATTATTTCTTCACGATACAATGATCCTCCAAGCATCTTAGTTGAGGTGTTGATCTCGTCAAATAAAGTTCGATTGAGCTTGAACATTTTTCTCGCTACCTCAGATGTCTCCAGTGCAATTGTATTTTCATTTACAAAACAAAGAGATAAAACTTCGCCTTCTCGAGTTTGGGTTTCTACCTTAAGAACTATTGATTTATTCATTCGTAAATCTCCGTTGGAATGTCTGTTGGAAGATTTGGGTCTTCTATCTCCACTTCTTGATCGGGAATGTTTGTTTGGGGACCAAATCTTCTTCCATCTGGATCTGGATCTACATATCCAGGCCTCAAGTCTGTTCTGTTCTCCTCTGGTTGTCTAGTCATGTCAATACCAGCAAACACTTCATTGTCCGCATTGGACACTACGGTGAGCTTATAATTTTCCTCTTCTACAAACCTAAGGCGCGCATGTGGATCATCACTATGCATAGACCCTTCCATGTAACCAGAACTATGTTGATGTACAGGACCGCCGTATTCTTCATTTGTCATTGGGTTATAAAAATATCCAGTGATCTCATTTGGAATTCCGTCTACATATATCCTCTCGGCCATCATGGGGCCATAGAACTTATCAAACTGTGGAATTCCAAATTCCAAATCATCAATAAAGCAAGCAACATACACATTAAGATTGTTGGGTTGCAAAGTGTTTATTTCAAAAACTTTGATGTAAGTTTCATATCCCGACATTCTATTTCTAAAACTGAAAGCGTCGCAAGACTCAACAAGGGTCTTATTCACAGCTCCAACCGGAATATCATATAAACTAATTTCTCCACTATTGAGAGACTCTATTCTTTCGTCTTCGATAAAAGAGCATTTGACTTTTAATCCATCCACCTTGTTTCTCCAAGATGGATCAGTGGCATTGTCGAACATCTTCACAAACACTTTGATGTTGTGCTGCACCCTAAGGGGTACTCTCGATACCACTCGGGGATTTATCATGATTCTGTCTATAAATACATTTGGGAGATTTTCCATTCCTACGGTCATGTCATTCATTAGTCGCAATCCTCCAGATCTTCAGGTCCAACCCTTGTAGCGTAAATATTAAAGCGATCAGTTCTTTGATCGGGACATATAATCTCTTCATCAAGAAACTGGCTGTTGATCTCAAGATTTCCAACTGCTTCACAAAGTATTTCTCTATCTATCTCTTCATCTACTTCAATGTCAAAAAAGAATTCCAAATATTCGCTGTCTCCTCGGTTCTCTTCAGATGTCACTTCCTCATGTGGTTCAGCAGTAAGTATTTCATCATCATCCAACAACAACCCATTGACAATAGCTGTTACCTTTTTGCTTATCCTCATTGGTCGCAATCGCCCATTAGAAACTACATCGAATGCTTCTATCTCAAAATTTTCTTTTTCATAAAACGAATTAAACTCTTTCACATGGATGATTGGTTCTGTGTAGTTTATTTCTACATAAGTTCCATCGTCGAATGTGTTAGATGTGATCGATTCAAGCATAAAGTCATCTGCGTCTAAAACATCTTTGAGTGTTGCAACGAAATCTATGTCTATATCGACCTGTGGTATAGCTACAACGCCGCCTTTGTCCTCTCCAATGTATTGAGTAGAGTTTGTCTCGAAAGTGGCACTAGAGTCCACTATGGCGCCTTGCAACATTGTTGTTTGGAATGATGGGCTTCTGTCAGTAGAATATGATGACCTACCAAGAGCATATATTCCGTTTTGCTTGAGATCCATCTTTTTTACCATCAATCTTTGCTTCTCCAAGGTTGGTGGAGACTCTTGTTGTGGAGCTTCATCTTGGAATGCTCGATTTATTTTTAATTTTGGGGTTTCATTGATGATTCTCGCATGTGCTGCTTCCTGAGCTTCCGTTGAGCCGGATGCACGATACAAGATGTCATCATCTACAAACTCATATGAATGAGGTTTAAATTTTCCAATAGAGTATAGATAGCGACCATACGGGGTCATTTCGATCTGCATTACTTCTGTTTTCTTATTAAAAAATGTCATTATATTACTCCACAGTTACACCAGCATTTCCACCGGTGTCAATTGAATTGTAGGCCCTAATCTCCAGCTCATTGCTGTACATGGCATCGCCAGAGTATCTCACCTTCATGTCATTAAATGCCTTTGCTTTGGCTCGGTTTTTGCTTCGTAGTGCCGTATCGTATTCTCTATATTTTGCTCTTATGAATCTCAAAACTTCTCGTTCGAACTGCGCGACTGCAATTTGATTGTTTAAACCTTCAGCTGTGGCTGCACCTGCTTGAGCTTGTTGTTTCTTCTGTTGGAATCCAGAATCAGTGTTGTACCACTTTTGTGACCAAGTGAAGAATGACTGCTCTGTTACACTTGAGAGGTTTAGGACACCAACTCCAAGTGCCAACAATTCATTTGTCGCCTTACCTTGTAGACTCTGGATCGATGCTAGAGGATCGATGTTTGCCTCTACTGTGAATCGGCCTTTGAGTTGGACATATGCTTGCCCATCAGATGGTGGGATGTTTCCTGGAATATCAAATATTCCTTCTCGATTTAGCAAAGATCTTCGGCCTTGATTCTCTACGCGGTCAGAACTGGTTGTCTTGCCAGTTTTAGCTGGAGCATCTGGTATCTGTACTTCTGGGATTGGATCATCTTCCATTCCGCCCACGATGTACTCAATCTTATCTCTGTCAGCAGTCTGGCCTTGCCATCCCGGAAGATTGTCGATGTAATTGTTGATCTCGTCTTTATCAAAGTTTCCAAGCTCAACTTCGGCATCTATTTTAACAAGTTCCACAAGTGAGAAGAAGTCATAAGGCCAATTGTATTGTATAGGGCTGGTGTCTCCAAATTCGTCTTTGGTGGTGTTGGAATCATTCACAGCAGTGTTAACCTCAGGGTTTCTCAAGACAGTCTTCTTAAAGTAATTTGTGGCTGCTCTCTGCTTAACCTTGAACACCATCCACTTTAACTTATCAGGCATGTCAATTAATTGGTTTCCTTCTTCCCCACCTTGCCCCAGAAGCTCTTTTTGCAGCAATGGGTGTGTGATGGCCACTTCAGACACTTCCATGGTTGACCCAATTTCAGGCGGTAGATTTTGCCAAATGTCCGATAGGTCTTGTTGAGATAGAGTGTGAGAGAACTCAAAAGCATACATTGCAATTGGGTCAACATCGGGGAATCTCAAGAAGTCAAAAGATGGAGGAAATACAAATTTTTCCATTTTGTCGAGTTGGAGCAATACGGAGCGACCAATTTGAGATTGAGGCTCTCCAGTTACCAATGGTTGTTTGTCTCCAGATTTATATTGTTCCAACTGCTCTTCGCTTAAAGCTAGGCGGAAGAACTTCTTCCCACCTTCTTTCTCAATAAATGGAACTGCAACTACACATTCTGAGATCTTCTTGCTTGACGCAATGCGACCGATTTTGGTAGGAGCACCAGAGAATCCCAAAGCTTCCGAGAGATCTTGTAACTCAACAGTTTCACCTCTTGCTTGCGTCCAATAGTTTCTCTCAATTGGTCCAACTTCCAAAAAGACACCTTCGTTCTCTTCTGGTATTCTTCCGTGTTGGTGCCATATGCCTCTTGGTACAGATCCAGAGCCATAGTCTGGTAAGGTTAGGTGGTCACTTCCAGATACATGGGCAAAGTTTAACATTGGTGTCTCGAATTTCGTTTGGATGATCCAGCGATCTGCTTCATCTAAAGCGGAGTCCACTACCAATTCTTGATCTCGTGATCTCCGAATTGCGTCTCTTGTGCGGCCGATCCCTTTGAGATTTAGAGATGCGGATAATTGAACGGCGTTTCTGTCGAGAGTCTGCAATGTTTGTGGCCCTACATTACTCCCAACCAGGTCTGCGGCGGTCTGAATACCATTGTTGCTTCCGCTAAACTGATAAAAAGTGTTGTCGAATCTAGTAAAATCATATTCAGCTGCTGCTTGCAATTCGGAGATGGTCATCTTATCTGATGAGGCTGTTACTGTAATGTCGCACCAAGCTTCCCCGTGATAATATGGCGGAGTGAATGGAAAATTTTGTCCCATGGAAGAGCCGCCAATAAGACTATCTGCAGTCGCATCTGTCTCAAGAACTTCAAAATTGTTATCGTCAAAATTAAAAAGCTCTCGGGGTGAACCGTCTTCTGCCCAAATGGAGAAGCCAGAACTTGGAGGACCAAATGCTGATGGTCTCGAATACATTGTAAAGTTTTCTCTAGCATATGATCCGGATCCAACATCTTGCGGTGGATAATAAGGTAGATCAGACGACGCTGAATGATAAACCGATCCTCGTGTCTTATCCATCGATCTTTTCATCTTAACTCTCATTCCATATACGGAGCCTGATACTAGAGCAATATCTCCTTGTTTTTTTGAAACAACAGAGGTTAATTCCCCATCAGGAAGGAAAAATTCGGGGACTTCGGCAAGGAAATTATTCATCATCAAGCCATATAGTTCATCGCCAACACCATCCCAGTTTGCGGATGCGGACAGATTCCCGCTTGGGTGAGGCTCGTTTGATGTTATATCATATCCAGCAAGATACCTATGAGGTTCTACGAGGGCCTCAAAAGGAATTCTTTTGTCAAAATCATTGTTATATATGTAATATCCGGCAACGCCATTTATCGTGATTTCTTGGGGTCTTATAGACCCCGTAATGATAGGATAGTCAACAGCAACACCGGATTTGATGGTGTTAAACAATACGCCGGGAGCAAACAAAGGTGTCATAACCAATTGTCGTCCATAGTTAAAGTCGTTGAGCTCGACATTGAGGCCGTTCTTGAGTTTGATGTGATCCTTAAAAGAATCATAAAACTGCTTTGTCAAATCAACTGTTCGTTGAGCTGGGTAAAATCCTTCATATGGAAGAAACTTCTTGACTGCCTTACATCGGAGAGACAATACCTTTCCGTTTGTGAAGTCTTTATGGTCATCGC
>Ga0206131_10003356_pt1 | contig 18531 bp, 2 predicted proteins | sample Helgoland_Spring_FD_148636 | JGI IMG/M metagenome (GOLD analysis project Ga0206131, IMG submission 148636) | Pelagic subsurface seawater microbial communities from Kabeltonne, Helgoland, North Sea - Helgoland_Spring_Bloom_20160517_1 | ecosystem: Environmental > Aquatic > Marine > Epipelagic ...
TTCAAAATTTATTTCAGGAACATTCCATTCATCATTATATCTCACAATCATAGAATCTTTATCCGGTTTCATTTTATCAAAAATATCATGTTTTATTGTTAATGAAATATGTGCTTTTTTATCAAACATATATCCTCTTTTTAACGCATCGCGTTTTTTACTTTTATCTTCTAAATCTTGCAATTCTTCTTCACTTTTTTTATCATCTAAAAACTTATTATATTCAAACAATTGTTCTTTATATGCCTCCAAATCTTTTAATTTATATATCTTCTTTTCAATTGCTTTTAATTCTTCCAATAAATATTTCACATCTTTCATTTTTCCAAAAAATGATTTCGTGCTCCTATTCAAAGACTCTATACTTTGTATTAAGTCATTTACTATACCTTCCTCTGGGTTAATAAACGTTTCGATTGTATGCATATCTCCAAAATCTAGCAAATCAGCACTGGCTTCTGCATCAACCTTTTCTAATATAGCATCATAATCAGCCTGCACTTTTTCCATTTGGTCTCTAATCATCTCAACCGAATTTTGAATAAATACTCTTTTTTGTGCTTTTCTTTCTGTTTTTGTAGCGGCACTTGACCCAAATATTTGCTTACCATAAATAACCCTCATTAAACCTACGCCACTCTTAAGTCTTATTTCATTTTCATTTGCATCTTTTATAGCGGCGCCTATTTTTAAAGCAATCTCATTGGTGTCCTCTTCTTTTGTCGATTTTGTTCCAAATTGACCGGGTAACTCTAAATGCCCAAGTGTTAAACTACTACTCTTTATAACTCTTATTAACTCTAACACAATTAAATCAAGATTGGCGCTACCAACTGCCGTTCCCATTATTTCGGATGATTTACTAAAAATAAATCCACCGTGCTGTAAATATATTTCATTCACTCCACCATCTTGTAAATATATTTCACCACCACCATCCTGGTATGACAATATATCTTTATTTTCGCCCTTTATCACATTTCCACTTTTTCTTTTTCCCCATAAATGTTTTTTGTCTGCAAAAACTTTCTGCTGTCCTTTTTGCATTTTTTTTACCTCTTTTTCCATTTTATACAAGTCGTCCATTTTCTTTTTTTTCATTTTTCCAATAGTATCCCTGACCCTTCTTAAAACCAATTTCTTTATTTTTATTTTACTATCTGCCAAGCATTTTAATATTTTAATAATAGATGGCACTTCTAATAAATTTAAAACAACCATTTCGAGAACAGTAGAATCTTTTAATTCTTTTAATCTTTCACCAATAACATCTGCTGCTTCCTCATCCAATGAAAATTGGTCAAAAATCAATGTTTTCAAATCTTTTTTAAATAATTTTTTTACAACGTTTTCAAAAATTTTTCGAGGTGGTTTTCTACTCGGGTTTACCTCTTTTAATGAAACCATTCCTTTGTAAAAATAAACATTGCTCTTCTTTTTATTAAAAGCATTCCAAGTTCTCAACTTTTTATTAATATACGTTTCTCCTCTTGATGTTAATGCAAACTCTTGCCCTTTTAATTTAAATGGTGTTATATAATTTGTATGAAATCTCACATAAAAAACATTCTTTTTTACTTTTGCTTTCTTTATATCAGCAGGGTCCATGCCTTCCATATCAGGTGTAACCATAATTCCTTGTGCTCTCTCATTTTTCATATCTTCTTCCAATGCACTAAACGAACGAGTTTCTTGTTCTTCCTCTTCGACATATTGGACATTATTAATATATATGGGATATCTATTTTCTATTGGTTTTGTCGGGTCTACCAAATCTTGCACTATCTTTGGAATAACATACTTTTTTAACACTTTCATAACTTTTTGTTGTCGCCCACTAGCTTCTTCACCTTTTTTGTAATTCCAACTGCTAATATTTAAATTAATTCTTTCTATTTTAAAACTTGAAACATCATATCGTAAACTTTTTGCATTCATCCATTCATATAAATTTCTTCCATTGACAAATGCTTTTTTTGCTATTAAAAATGACACCCCTAATCCGGCTAACCCTGCCAAAGCTATCAATAAAATAGGACCGGCTGTAGCACTCAACCCAACCATAGTACATACATTGGTAGCGTTTGTTAATAAAAAACTACCAGCATTACTTGCAAAAGTTGCCAATCCCTGTCCAGCACTAGCTAATGAAGAGCCAGGGTTTGAAAAAAATGCAATAACATCTTTTCCCGCTTCTGTAACATTTGCAATAGTACTACTATTTGGAAAATCCTTAACACCCTCGTAAATATTTTTCATACCATCAATTACTTGTGTAGAAACTTGAGCTGCAGCCGAACCTTCTTCTGCTATTACGCTAATACCGAGGGATGCTCCATAAACAGCGGCAACCGGAGCAGCGACAGCTGTTGCCGTAGCAACCGTTCCAACGAGACCAACTGCAGCTTTTGACCCAATAGTTCCTTCTGAACCAGTATCCGTATTTTCTATTTCACCAACATTCATTGCGGTCTTTTTATCTATTTCAGCATCGTCACTAGTTGTTAAAGAATCTTCAATGGTATTTCCCATGCCATATGTTTTCTCTTTTTCGTTATTTGCATTAACCCTTTTCATAGACAAAACTTCAACTTGATTCATTTTCATTTGTTTATACCTACCTATGCTTTTTTCATCTAATTTAACAAAAATATTATTATTTCCATATTTAATATAAAATGCTGACTCTGCGTCGCCATCCTTTTCCTTTTTTATAATATATTTAAATGTATCTTTTGGGTCAGGTTCAGCCAATTTTAAAGCTTTCAATGATAATTTTTGACCTGGTTTTGCAGATGGTGGTATTGGTTGCAATAAAACAAATAAATCAACGGTATATGGCATATTTTCATATTTAATTCCCTTTTCTATTTTTATTGTTAGCATTTGTCCGGGTTCTACGCCTTTGGGTAATTGAAATTCAACGCTTTTTGGTTTTGAATATATTAATTTTTGATTTGCAACTGGGATAGAAACGGGTTTTGGCCATTCACCACTCTTTATCCAAATCATTAACGTTTTCCATTTTATTTTATCTGAATCATAACTTAATCTTTTCCATAGTTCATCAAAATCTTCAACTGGTGCTTTCATAAAATGTAAAAAATCTTTAAATTCTTGTTCTAACAAAGCATTATCTCCGTCGCTATCAAATTTTTTGAATCCTTTTTCAAACCCTTTTCTCACAGACATTTTTTTTAATCTCAATAAAACTTTCCTACAAAGAAAGGGATTACTTCCAAGTTTTTTAAATTCTGTTAATAATTTTTCAACAAGTGGTTTTGTTTCAGGATTTTTCATTTTTGTTTCCAAATATATTTTTAATTTCTTCCTATTTTCAGCATTTTTTGACCTCCAACTAGTACTTGGTTTTATATTATTTTTAAGCAATGCTTTTTTTATTTCATCGTCTCTCATTTTACCTTTTCCTGTTTTATTTAATTTATTAAGAGTTCCTTCATAATCTAAAGCTGGTTTTTGTTCAAGTAAATCATCGAAAGACAACTCATCTAATTCTATTGTATACTTTTTTTTCATTCCATTTGGATTAATTCTTAAATAATCATTTGTTAAATTATAGTTTGGTAAAACTTCACCACCCTGTTTATTAAATATAATCTTTATTTTTCCCTTATCATTTTTGTTTAAACACATCAGTAATTTTTTTAAATATTCTTGTTGTTCATTCTTTCCATTTTGTCTTACTTCGCAAAATTCTATCAACTTATCATTAATATCATCTATTTCTTGTTGTTTTTCAACGGTTGAATTTATTTCTTCGGCTTGTGCTATCATCTTTTGGTCAGGAGAAATATCATCAATATTCTTTGTACCCATTTCTACGTCATCGTCCTTCGTACTTTCTACGTCGTTTTCTGCGTCGTTTTCATCCATATTTTCCATTTGGTCTTCTCCTGATTTAATAAAACCTATATCAATTAATTCTTCTTTGTAAATAATATTTGATGCATTTTGTATATCTGAAATATTACCTTTTTTATAAAAAAAATAATTGTTGTCAGTTTTCTTTTGTGTTTTAAAAATAATTTTAAAAGAACCCTTTGGTTGAGGTGACCCAAGCATCATTCCGTTATTCGCATATTCATAAAATTTATCCGGGTCTTCACTCCATTTGGTTGCTAATTCATTTGCCTCTTTGCTACCAAAATCGTACACGTTTGCCCCCTGCCATTCTTTTAGTTCTTCTTTTGCTTTTGCAACATCAAATGGTTTTTTTAAATTTTCTACTGGTATTATTTTTTTCCATTTTGGTTTGTCTGTAGGTTTAATAAATTTAATAGTATCTAAAACAAACCTATTTATTTTATTTTTTAATTCCTCATTTTCATCATCATGATTCACAAGTTGGTCTATAAATTTAGTATTATAATTTTCTTTTATAAAAGAAACTTTACTTAAACTTGTTATGATGTCTATTATTGGTTTTTTTGCACAATTTTTAAATTCAAAACGAATTCTTGGAAATAAATAGCTTAAATTTTTTTTTTTTTTATATTTTGCAAGTTTTGTAAAAAAATTATCTATTGATTTTGTTAATTTTTCTGTTTTTTTATTTTGATTTTGTTTCAAAAATGTCCCATCAATGCTGAATAATATTGGTAATATTTGATAAATTTTATATTTTACATCTTCTTTATCATCGAAAATCTTTTTATATTCGTCAAATGCATCACATTTCCCTGTTGTAACTTTTCCAATTTTACATTCAAACTTTTCTTTGATATCTATTTGGTAATATTGTTCATTACCTTTTCCCGTTATATATTCTGACATTTAAATTATATAAATATATTAATTTTTTTTTTAATATTAATATATTTCTAAATTCTTAATTTTTTTCTTGTTTTTTTCTTGTTTTTTTTCTTTTTTCTCTTGGTTTTTTTATTTCCTCCTATCGTCCAGTTCTGAACTAACAGTCTTCCTCTGTTGCGACCAATGCGGTTTGGTGAGTTTGCATTTGGTGAGTTTACTGTTGCATTTGGATGATGTAATCCAGCCCTAAACAAATCTATTAAAGATTCAATTTTAGGCGGTGAATAGTAGCGTTTTTTTTCACCGAACTTTATTTTTTCATTTTCTTGTTTCATAGCAATTATTTTTTTAAATCGTTTTTCAAAGAATGTTTTGTTTATATTTCCACTACCATCTAATATATTACAAACTATATTATAATTAGCCCATTTTTTGGTTTCTTTGGTTTCTTTAACGTATTTCATTTTTCTTCTAATTTCTTTAACAAAATGAAAAGGCATGTCTTTGTCCAAAGACCCTGGTAAATCGTTATTAATATTGTTTTTATAAATTTCTTCCCAAATATTATTTATATCATCCAATTGGTCTTTCTTTTTGGTATTGTTTTTTGAATTAATATTTCCTTTTTTTGAATTACTATATCCTGATTGTAAGCAATAATATTTTTCTTCATTTGTATTATGAATATTAATGGTTGTTTTACCTGTATATATAGTTTCTTTCTCTTCTTTCACTTCTCTCTCTTCTTTCTCTTCTTTCTCTACTTCTACTTCTCTCTCTTCTATTCCATATATAAATTCAGAAAATGGCATAATGTTATAATGAAAATTAACCAAATTCTGATAATTTTTTTTTATAGCAATTCTATCAATTCTATCATGATAATTATAAAAATCAAACATATTTTGATTAAGAAATAATAAATTTAAATAAAATAATGATATGTTAATAAAATGCGATTCTATCGCAGATGCTAACATAAGTTTATTTTTATTCACAAGATACGAGGTTAGCTCATTTTGTTCAAGTTTATTATAGTCATTTAAATTACCGTCAACAGATTCTTCTTCCCCAGATTCTTCTTCCCCAGATTCTTTTTCCCCAGATGAGTGAATTAAAGGCATTTCGCCAGCCAAATGTTCTGTCCCAGCTGGGTCAATAATTAATATTCTTAATTTATTATTGATTTTAGGATTGGTTATTATTAATTCAATAACTGTTTGTAATCTACTACTTTTTTCATTTCCTTTATTATTTTCTGCGATATCTTTTAATGTTTCACCTTCCATTGTTCTCTGTGTTGGATCACTAATCCTTCTTTCTTCTTCTGTCAATTCCGATTTTTTAGATTCGATGTTTTTTATCTTTTTTATTGTTTTCGTGCGAGATTCCAAGATATATGGAACAATCTGTCTCGTTCTATTAAATGAAGGTTTATTTTTTAATATTTCATAATCTAATTTTTTTCCCATTTCTTCGATATTTTCACCGAATTTTTTTGCTCGGTTTATCGTGTTCATTTTAATATTTATTTTCTCGTATTTCATTAAATTGTTTTTAATCTTAGGAATAATATCTTCAATATTACCTGATAAATCAATGTTTTCATTCTCGAGTTTCACGGGTATTCCACAATCACCAGTTGAATCTTTTTTTCCATGAAAGGCAGAGTATAAAGTTATTATCATTTGCATTGTTACATTGGATTCATGTGTTGCTTTTGTAGTGCCTTTTGTGCCCTTTGTGTCTTTTGTGCCTTTTGTGCCCTTTGTGCCTTTTGTGTCTTTTGTGCCTTTTGTAGTGTCTTCTGTTGTGTCTTCTGTTTTTACCAGCTTTTGAATTTCTTTTATAATCTCATACAATAATCCATGGGTATAATTTTGAGTGTTATTGTCATCTTCATAATCAATTCGACCGTTCTCTGTTCCGAATACTAAAAAACTTTTTCCCACACCACTTAAACCTGTTAATAATAAATTAACAGATGCATTACCACCACCCTTCCAAATATCAAAAACATAATTTAATTTTGGTTGTATTCTATTAACCATTTGTTCCATTAATGCTTTATTATATTTTGCACCACCACCAACCATATGTTTATTTCCCACATTGGTATTTACCTCATTGGTATTTACCTCATTGGTATTTACCTCATTGGCTGTGGTATTTTCAGGAAATAAATTCTTTGTTTCCTCAACCATTTCTTTTAATTCTTCATTTTCTATTTGTGTTTCAATTTCATCAAAATTTTTATGTGTAATATTAGGCCAACTATCTTCGGCTTTATCTTTTAAATTAAATAGAGACAGTATATCAAGATCATTTGCTGCTAAAAAAATTTCTTTAATTTTTGAAAATAAATTTTCAAAAGCAATGTTTTTAATATTATTTATTAGACGAATGACTTTGGATTGAATTAACGTGGGTGGATTAGGATTTTCCGTGTTATGTATTTCATTTTCCATTGCAGTAAAATTATCAATTTGATTTGTAAAAGATTGTATTTGTTCTTCAATTTTTTCTTCTTCAACATCATTATTATAAATGCTTTCTAAATCTTCAATGACCTTGTTTAAACCATTTTTTGATTTATTTGATTTTACTTTATTCGTTATAGTTTCCCATAAATTTTTAGGACTTTTAGACTCCTGATTGCTATCTTCTTCAATACCAAACAATTCTTTAGCTCTTTTAATATTAATGGTAATTTTTTCTTTGTTTGCTGCTGCTTTCTCTCTTTTCTCTCTTTCTTTTTCTGCGTTTTCTGCTTCTAATGTTACTGCTTGTGCTCTTGTTACTGCTGCTTGTGCTGTTTGTAATGCTGTTTTTGCTCTTGTTATTATTTTATCAACTTCATCATTTTGTATTGCTATTTCTTTAGCTTTTTCTGCTGCTGCTTCTGCTCTTTGTAATGCTGTTTTTGCTAAATTTAATGCTGTTCCTGCTGCTTCTGCTGCTTTTGCTGCGTCTTCTGCTGTTTTTGCTTCCGTTACTGCCGTTTCTGCTCTTCCCGCTGCTTCTGCTGCTTTTTCCACTGCGTTTTCTGCTGCTACTGTTACTGCTTGTGCTCTTTTTACTGCTGCTTTTGCTGCTTTTGCTGTTTTTGCTGCGTCTTCTACTGCTGTCGTTGTTGCGGTTGTTGCTGCTGCCGCTGCCGCTGCTTCTTCTGCTCCTTTCTTTGCATTGGTTTCTTCCGCTGTCGTTGTTGCGGTTGTTGCTGCTGCCGCTGCTGCTGCTGCTTCTACTGCCGCTGCTGGGGCTGCTTTTGCTGTTTTCGATGCTGGTGCTGGTGGTGCTGGTGGTGCTGGTGGTGCTGCTGGTGCTGGTGGTGCTGCTGGTGCTGGTGGTGCTGCTGGTGCTGGTGCTGGTGGTGCTGGTGCTTCCGCTGTCGTTGTTGCGGTTGTTGCTGCTGCCGCTGCTGCTGCTGCTTCTACTGCCGCTGCTGGGGCTGCCACTTCCGCCATGTTTCTTTCTTGGCCTGCAGGAATTTTTTCTAAATCCGGGCCGTTGTTTCACACATCGGTTGCCGCCGCTGCTGCCGCTGCCGCTACCGCTCCTGTTGATGCTGCTGCCGCTGGTACTGCCGCCGCTGCTGCCGCTGCTGCCGCTGCTGATGCTGTTGATTCTGCTGATGCTGCTGTTGATGCTGCTGCCGCTGCTGATGCTGTTGATGCTGCCGCTGCTGCCGCTGCTGATGCTGCTGTTGATGATGCCGCTGTTGATGATGCCGCTGTTGATGATGCCGCTGCCGCCGCCGCTGCCGCCGCTGCTGGTACTGCTGGTACTGCTGTTGATGATGCCGCTGTTGATGCTGCTGTTGCTGCCGCTGCCGCCGCTACCGCTGCCGCCGCGGCTTCACCGTCGTCACTGTCGTCGTCACTGTCGTCGTCACTGTCGTCGTCACTGTCGTCATATACTGATACGTCGTTTATGACATAATTAAAAGTAGAATTATTTAATGGTAATTTTGTAAAAAAATCTTCAAATTTCTCCCCATCAATTTCATATTCAAAATCAGGTTGATATCCAATTTCGTCTTTAACCTTTTCTTTCATATCTTCTATACATGTTACAAGTTCTGTCCATGTCTTTATAGCGTCGACCATTATATATTAATAATATTTTTAAATTTAATATATAATAATTTATTAAATATTTCAAGTTTTTTTTCTATTTTTTTTACTTTTTCTATTTTTTTTACTTTTTCTATTTTTTTTACTTTTTCTATTTTTTTTACTTTTTCTATTTTTTTTACTTTTTCTATTTTTTTTACCATTTTTAGTATATTTTTTCCCTCCTGTTTTATTTTTTGCTGCTGCATCTGTTAATATTTTTCTAAATGCTTTTTTTAATTTTATTAATAGTTCATTATATTTTTGTTTTTTCTCTTTATCTAATGAAATATAATTCAATGAAGGATTGAACATTTTTTTCCAAGTTATATCTTTAAAAAAAGCATTGGGTGGAATTAAAGTATTTATACTGAAATTATTACGATTAATAGTTTTCCATTTTTCTTTATTTAATAAAGTTTTTTTTTCATAATTCTCGTTCAGTTTTTCTAAATTTAAAAAAATATCACTAAATTCAAGATTATATTTGAAGTAAGGTCTCCAAAAATCATTTTCTTCCCCATTAAATTTAAAATCTATAACAAAATCGACTAACAAATTATTTAATATTTTTTTTATTGTTCCTGGTTCATTTTTACTTATTTTATAAATAAAATTTTTCATTGAATTTAAATCTATCAAATATGACTTTTTTAAAGGATTTTTTTTATTAATAATTTCAGAAAAAGTAAATTTCTTTTTTTCCCCCAGACTCATAAAAAAATCGTTACCTTCATCATCAATATCATATAAAGTTTGTTCATTATCTTGCGTTGCATCTGTTGCTTTTATTGCAGTTGTATCAGTTGCTTCTATTGCAGTTGTATCAGTTGCTTCTATTGTTGCCGCAGCTTCTGTTGCCGCAGCTTCTGTTGCTTCTTTTGTTGCTTCTTTTATTGCAGTTGTATCAGTTGCTTCTTTTGTTGCCGCAGCTTCTGTTGCTGCTATTGTTGCGTTTGTTTCTGCTTCTGCTGCGTTTGTTGCCGCAGCTTCTGTTGCTTCTTTTGTTGCCGCAGCTTCTGTTGCTCCACCACCACTTTGACCTACTAACAATCGTTGCCTGTTGAATGTTACCCGTTTAGCTGCTGCAATTTCTACATTCAACTTGTCTTTTGCTAACTCCTCTTCATTTCTTTTTACCCGCATTTCTTCAAAATCTTTATTTATTTTGGTATATAATAATTCTAATTTTACTTTTATTTTAAGCCAAATTTCTGGTGTTGTTGATGTTATTTCTTTGATGGGGAGTGATAAATTTTTTCCTTCTTTTGCTGTTGCTGCTGCTTCTCCTTCTTCTTCTCCTTCTTCTTCTCCTTCTCCTCCTTCTTCTCCTCCTTCTCCTCCTTCTTCTCCTTCTTCTCCTTCTTCTTCTTCTTTTTCTTCTTGTTCTTCTTTTTCTCCTTCATCTTTTTTATTTAACATCAATAAAAAATTTAATTCGTTTAATTTTGGACATTTTACTGTATATTTTTCCCTACCCGTGGCCAATAATATATAAAAAAATCTAAACATAGAAATAGTTTCGTTAGACATTGAAAAAATCTCTCCATCCTTTGTTATTGACACCCCTTTACCATATTTTTTGTTCAGTTCGTCATAAATATATTTTCTTATTTCTTTAATTTCTTCTTTTATTTTTTCATATAATTCCTGAATTTTTTTATATTGCTCTACAACTGTATTATCTTGCTTCAGGTTTTTTAAATAAATTAAATTTTCTTTTATTTTTTTTAAAACTTCTGTCTTCTTTTTATTCATTTCATCAATTTCTGTGTCGTTATCAAAATAACTAAAAATTTGTTTTGCACATGCAAGTTCAAACTCAAATTTAATATGATAAAGAGTAAAATAATTTTTCAAATCGTCATTGACCAAATTTTTATTCTCCATAAATTTACGATGTTCTTCTTGATATTTATATGCAGGTTTTCCTAGGGCTGTAATTATCTCTTTCATAGCTTCATCGTTGTTCTCGTTCACAAATTTTTGAAAAGAATTTATTTTTTTAATATACTCTTCAGTTACTGCAGTTGTATATTTTTCTGTAAAATTTGTATCTAAAAATTTGCTGGCAATTTTACATTTTTCAATCCACACAACAAATTTTTTAGCTGAGTCAATTCTATCCTTTTCTACTTTCAATATTTCCGTTTGTACCCCCGCGCGTTCTATATTATTTTGCTTATGTTTTTGTTCTGTTTTAAGTACGAATTGTTTGTGCTTTGCCCTGCTCAATTCCATTTCTTGATTAATTCGTTCTTTTTCTCCTTCCAATTCTAAAGCATTTATTCGCCTTGTAAATGTTAATTCTTCCTCTTTTTGTTGTGCTTGTATATTTTCTATTTCGCGTTTTCTTGCATTTTCTATAAGTTTTTGATTTTCATTATAAAGTTCTTGTTTATTTGCGTATTGTTTTTTTTCAATATAATATTTATAATATTTTTCTATTTGTTCATCAAAAAATTTAAAACTTTGTTTAAATTCTTCTAATATTTTTTCTATATTTTTTTGTCTTTCCTGCGCATCGTTTGAAGATTGAATAATAATTAAATTTTCTGTATTTGTTATTATTTCAGTCATGTCTTTTTTATGTTTAACAACTTTTTCTCTAAAATCCCGATAGTTTCTAAAAATATCTAATTCACCAATTTGTGTATATTTTCCTTCGTAGCTAATGATAAACATGTTTTTTAAACCAACCACCATTTCCTTTATGTTGCTATCATCATTATTTAATAATATATTATATAATAAAGGTTCTGTATTACCCATCTCTTTTTTAAATTTGTTAATAATGGTAAAAAAATTCAACTTTGTTTCTATTTCAAAAACTTCTGTTTTCAATTTTCTAATTATTATATCTAATTCTTCTTTATTTTTTTGTAATTTTTCTATTATTTTCACAAATTTATCATTAATTTCTTTCGAATTTTTATAACTTATTAATTTATCAAGTTCACTTTTATTACCCAATAAATATTTCCAATTATCATTTATAGTAAATTCCTTATCTATCATTATTTTATTGTCATCTTTTGGTTTATAAAATAATCTATTTCTACGTATAATATCTTTATTAGTTATATTATTATCATCACCATCATCATATAATGTTTTAAAATTATCAGTATTTACTTTAAATTTATATTTAGTTATATCTTTATTTTTATCAAAGTTATTTCCTTTCGAGCCTTCATTAATTAAAATATTTTTGTTTCCATCCTCAAATTTTAAATTATACCAGAAAGATTTTTTTTCTCCTTCTTCCACGGAAGGATAATTATAATATTCTTTTGTTGTAAAATAATTTTTTATTAAAGCGCTATCCGTTGGTGGTGCATTTGTTTTTGCGCTAGCATTTGTTGCGCTAGCATATGAATATAAATTTTTATAAATTTCTTCTAATTTATTTTGATTAATTTTATATAGTTCTGATATATAATCAGAACAACCTTTTTTAATTTCGTTAATTAATTTTTTTTTACTACCTAGAAAAGCTTCACCTGTTTGAAAATTGGACCATTGACTTTTATTAAAATTATTAAATGCTTTTTCGACGCGTTCTTGAAAATTGCGGTATGCGACGGTGCGTATTGGGATGGCGCCACTCCCCAGCCGGAGACGATTTGGGCCAAGTACCGTTGCTTCCACGGTGCTTTTGAGCCACCTAAAGGTATCAATCCTTTTGTTAATAATTCTTTGAAAATTAGTCTCTTTTTCATTATAATTTTTTTGGGTAATCATATTACTCATTTTTTCTAAATCAACCATAAAATTTAATATTTCAAAAATAAGGTTTTGAGCTCTTGTTACATCTATTGTGTTATCTTTTGTTTCACTTTTATGAATTCTATATTTTATTCTTAATTCATAATTACCTTTTAACATTTCTTTGTAATTTTTTGAAAAATTTTCCGTTTTAAATTCATTATTTAATGAACCAGAACTAAAATTAAATAGTAATTTTAAATCATTTATATAAAAAAAATGCTTATATATCTTTCCCCATATTTTTTTATCATCAAAACTTAAATCATTTTCATCAAATAAATTTATTTCTAATAAGTTGCATAATAAAATTATACTTTCTCCATCCACTTTTTGAGCTCTTGTTTCATCTCTTAAAAAATTTAATTTTTTATTCATTTCTTCATTCTTATCTTTATCTGCTTTATTATATGATTTGTATTTGGTGTAAATTTTTTGATAAACCTTTAAATATTTTTTAATTTTTATTAAACAATCTATGGGTTTAATGGGTTCATTTATTAATATTTGAGGATATATTTGTTCCATAAATAAGTTTATATAATTCCTATTCTTTTTGTTCGAAAATAATGTTATAATCGTCTTTATTATGGTTTTATCTGGTTCTCCTTTAAAAATATGTGATTTTTTTACTTTATGTGTTGCGTTCTGATAATCAATAATAATCACATAATCATTTAATTTTGTTTTAATTGTCCCTCTGTGTTGCCACGCCGAAGGCTTGATGTCTGTCCATCCAACAAACCAACACTTATCACCAACCTTAAAATTTTTTTCTTTTTTAATATCGTCATAATAAAAAAATTCTTTCATTAAATCACTTGTTTCAGTTTGACTTTCCATCCATGTTTTAAATGGTTGTCCATTGATATCGGTAATATTTTTTTTGTAAATATTGCTATTTCTCTTCATTTCCAAATTTTTACTTTTATTATAAACTAATTTATACCTAGTTTTATCAATACCACCACCTGACATTGGTTCTGAAAGCCATTCTTTAAATATCTTGTAAACTTTATTAGTATCTTCATAATTTAACCATGTATTTTTAAAAAATGGATGTTCAATTAATCTTCCAATGTCCCTTTTAAAATGTTCTCTAGACTTATTATTTTTATTAACCATAATATCATAATCAATCCCATTTGAAAAAATATTTATTGTTCTTTCTATTCCGCCTTTATATTTGTCTGCCCTGAAAAATGGTACCTTCCTGCCGGTTGGAAAATAAAATTTTAAAGATGATTTAACATTTTTATATGTATAATGAACATTTATTCTAATATCAAATATATCCGCTAATTCTTGTAAACTAATTTCTTCATTTAGTTTTTTGTTTTTTTTATTCTTCTTTATATTCATCAAGTAATTCGTCATTTCTGTATCAAAATTTTTATTTTGTTTGTTATCAAATACTTGGTTTTTTATAATTTGAAATATTTTAAGTGGTTTTTTTTCTGTTGTATCACTTATTGTTGTATAATTCCAATTATTAAGAATCATATAATATAAAATAGCATATACGTAAGATATTTTGCTGTTATGGACCAATGGTCTACCTTTTATTCTATATCTTTCATATACATCATTATTTTTATTAAATTGTGTATTTAATTCATCACTAAATGGTTTATTTAATTCATTACTAAATAGTTTATTTAATTCATTATTTAATTCATCATCTGAATATGTGTTTTTATTTCCTACATACTTATCAAATTTTTTTTGCGATATTAAATGTTTTTTTTTAATATTTTTTTCTAATTTCCTTAAATCATCCAATGTTCCAGTAATATCGACTTTCAGAGAAAGAAAATTTATAAATTTTTGGATATCTTTCTTAATCATTTGCAATTCCCCTGCGTTTCTTTTTACTTGTTGTTTTTTGAACAATTCAGATGGGTTTTGACCATTATAAAATTCCCCTGCGTTTCTTTTTACTTGTTGTTTTTTGAACAATTTAGATGGGTTTTGACCATCATAAAATTCCTTATAAAAATTCCAATAATTTTTTTTACTTTTTTCTATATAATTAACGAATACGTAATTATGGAATACGTAATCATCATATTTTTTTACAAATTCATTTATGTCTTGACCGTTTTCTTGTGCCAATTCATCTTTTTTTGCCAATTCAGCTTTATTATCATAACTGGTTTCTTCTGAATATAAGTCGTCTACTTTTTCTTGTTCTTCTTGAGCTTTTTCTTGTTCTTCTTGAGATTTTTCTTGTTCTTCTTGTTCTTCTAAATCTAAATTGCATAATAAATTACAATTAATAGAAAAATTACGACGAAAATATTCTTGAAAAGGAATCGTTTTTTTTGCTTTTGTGCCAAAATATAATTCATTTTCTGATGATTCTTCAATATTTAAATTGTTAAAAAAACAATTATTATTTTCTTTTTCACCAGAAGATGATGCTTTAATCGTAATAGCATATAATGTTTCCGTTGGTATAGAAAAAAATAGTTTAGAATCTTCAATTTCTGTGGGTTTTAAATTATCTAACATCTTTAATTTCTTTTTATGCTTTATTGGTGCTCCCGGCTCACGGTTCATTGATTTAATATCATTAAATGTTATTTTATACCAATTATTTTCTTCTCCAAAATAATTTCCCCAAGTTAATTTTTCATCATTGTCGAAATTTTCTTTATTTAAATATCCTATATTAGAAAAATTTTCCATTTCTTCTAACTTTATTTTTTCAATTTTTTTAATAACAACTCTATTTTTATTAATATTGTTATCACCATCAAATACATAACTTTCTCCATCCCATTTTAATTTTATTTCAGTAGTATTATGCATACCCGTATCAAAATATCGACCCTGAATCATATAATCACCATTCCAGCTACCCATAGCACTTTTTTTTTCAGCGTCAGTCCACTGCAGCTTTTTGCTCTTCACTTGCCTAAATTTATTACCACCTCTTATGTAATTAACATCCCAAATTCTAATATTAATATTAGTATTTAATTTTATATCATTATCAACTTTTTTTCCTTCATTATTAATAATTGCATCATTGAAATAAATAGAAAATGAGTTTTCTTTAAAAATAGAATTCTCTAAATTACTTCCAATTATATCAAGGCCTTTACCATCGCCCGTGTAGTCGATATCGTTATTCTCATATTTATCCTTCAAAACAAAATCTTTTTCTAAATTTCCATAGTTATGTTCTAAAAGTCCTTGAAACTTAATATTTTTCATTTTTCTTTTGTAGTTGTTAAACGTCCAGTTCTGTTCTCCCGAGATTTTCTCTTTGTCCATATATTCTTTACTATCGAACCACGATGTCCCGTACCATGATTGAACATACTTTTCTATATGTATGTTCAAATCTTTTTGAACATATTTTTCACCTTTTTTATCGCCTATAAAAAAAAATGGGTAATAATCTTTTAATGTACCATTTGTTTTAACACTGTTTTTAGGTCTATATATTGTTATTGTTCTATAAATATCGTTTCCCGATTTAAACCACCTTTTATTCAACTTTATTACCTGTTTTTTTAAATCAGTTGAAACGCATTCAAAACTTATATGTGTTAATATATCTCCTTTTTGCAAACCTATGTTATATTCATTAGTTTGTTTCCATTCATCCACCTGGTCATCATTCTCATTATCATAATTAATTATCCACGCTTTTTTATTAAATCCTTTTATCTCCTTAAATTCCCAACACAGTTTTAATGCAGATGGTGGTAAAGGTGATGAAAATGTAAATACTTCTTTCATTTTTCCTAACTTTTCATTACCATAAAAATTTTGTGTTATATATTCTTCAGTGTTTTGTTCAATGTTTTGTTCAATGTTTTCTTCAGTATTTTCTATCAATTCTTTATAAAAGTCTTTTTCAGGAAATGCAACTGGAATACCGTATTGTTTTGGAATACCGTCTTGGTTTTTATATAAACCTTCTGTTATTAATTTTTCTACGATTTTAAAATGATTTTCTTTTTCTTTTGATTCGTCACTATAATGGCCTATTAACCTTAATGGCTTACCTTTAACTAATTTTTTAATATAATATTTTTTGCTTTGGAAATAGAAAAAATTATTTGTAGTAGAAATATTATTTTCTATGCCTCCATCTATAAATTTATAATTACAATGTTCATCAAAATTCAATATTGTTGCATGGGTTTTTTCTCCATCAATAAAACAACTTTTATCTAATTTACCATTCTTATTAAAAAATATTTCTTTTGATATTGATTCCCTAAAATGTTTCTCTTCGTTCTTTATCTCATCTTCGCTCTTCTCTTTGCTCTTACCAACCAAATTTCTCCAAGAAGAAACATTTATTGGTATAAATAATGAACCATCATCACTTAATCCAATTTTTTTATACTCTGAACTTTCATAATTAGCTACAATTTCTTCAAACAATTCAATATTTCTTACTTTTTTATAAGCTTCTTCTAATACAGAAATTTTAATAAAAAACTTTGTAGCTGCGCCGCCACCATATTGATTAACATCTTCTTCTTTTGCTTTTACATCTATATTACTATAATTTTCTTTATTTAATTTAATTTTAACAGTCCATCTTTTATAATCCAATTCTATTTCTTTTCCGAGTAAATCATTATTTGATTTTATATCTTTATCTTTATTTAAAATTTGATTTATATAAAATGATTTCCATTCTTTAATATTTTCAGCTTCTTCATAGTTTTTTAGTTGTTCTTTAATAATTTTGTTTTGCTTTTCTTCTTCCAAATCTTTTAATTTGTCTTTTGGACAATAATATATTTTTTTTTTCTTTAAATAAATCATATCTTTTTTATGTATTACTTTACGTTGACCCTCATCATATTTAAAAATTACAGGATATGTTTTTTTATTATCTTTATCTTCGAAGATGACATGTTTTTCTCCGTATAATTCTTTATCTTTTTCTTCTTTTTCATATATTTCAAATAAAATTTTTATAACATTTTCATGAATTTTTTTTAGTTCTCTTACTAAATCTGTTTTTTCTTTAACCTTATTTGATATTGTTAATTTCATTTCATTAGTTTTAAATGTAGAAATTTTTATATCTTTAAATAAATTTTTCATTTTTGACATATTATATTTGAAATACAATGGTGTTTTTTCATCAAAACTTATCGAAAATAAATCTTTTTCTTTAATTTCTTTTATTTTTAATATTATATTATCATTTTCAAATATAGGATTGATATTTTTAACATCTAACCCATCAACGATATCTTGAATTTTACCAATTTTAACATTCAAATTTTCATTTTCAAATAATTTATCAAATTTTATATTATCTTTTACTTTTTGGTTGTTGTCTATTTTTATTTTTTCGACTTTTTTTTCAATGAGGACCTCGGCTTTTTTAACAAGTGTTTTTAATTCAGTAATATTTTTAATTCCGGACCCTTCGCGCCAATAACCATCTTTAAGTGAATTTGCATCATCTTTTGTTATAAATATATCATCTGTCCCACCAAAATTTTCCATTAAATAATCACTAGTTAAAACTTCTTTTAAATTTTTTAAATAAATAATATCTTTTCCAGGTTTTTTTGAAAATGATGGTATTTTTATTTTTTCAAACTTATTTAAATTCCAATTAATATTTTTATTTTTTTCATTCATATCGACAAAATAATCTTTATCTTTAAATTCATTGACCAATTCACGAATTGGTCTACTTAAGTATTCTACTTTCAACTTTTCTATGGTTGTTTGTCTTTCAGCTTCTTTTTTTTCCAACTCCAATATTTTTTTTTTGTTAAATATATCTAGTTCTATTAAATTTGCATGATTAATTGGACCCGTTGTTGTTTCCAATTTATTTTTTAAAAAAATAGTTACTTTACCTTTTTTTTTTTTTTTAATT
>Ga0206131_10003361_pt1 | contig 18516 bp, 23 predicted proteins | sample Helgoland_Spring_FD_148636 | JGI IMG/M metagenome (GOLD analysis project Ga0206131, IMG submission 148636) | Pelagic subsurface seawater microbial communities from Kabeltonne, Helgoland, North Sea - Helgoland_Spring_Bloom_20160517_1 | ecosystem: Environmental > Aquatic > Marine > Epipelagic ...
TTAAAAAAAAGAGATAGAGTGAACCGCTTAGATTCTAAACTTTGATTACCTACATACCAAATGACATATATGACACTTATACTAGCACTAATAATGGTTGAATCTGGCGGCAACGACTTTGAAATCGGAGACGACGGGAAAGCTTACGGATGCTTGCAGATGCATGCCGCTTACGTTCAAGATGCAGCGGAGCATGCTGGGAAGGATTGGGTGCACGAGGATGCTTTACAGCGGGTCGTAGCCATTCAGATCTTTGAAGCCTACATGGATAGGTACGCAACAGAAGAACGCCTAGGACGTAAGCCTACGGCTGAAGACATCGCCCGAATACATAACGGGGGACCTAACGGCTACAAAAAGAAATCAACAGTTAAGTATTGGGTTAAAGTCAAAAAGCAGTTGGACCCATATGATGGCTTGACTTTAAGCATGCGCAGCATTTGAGTAATATACTATGACCGATCAAGATACAGAACCAACGAAGTTTCACTCCAGAGCTCCAACGCTCTTTAAACCCTCCGAGCACACGCTCTTAACAAGAGGACTGAACATGGCAACGAATGCATGCGAAGCGCAGTTGAATACAATCGATGCACTCAGAAAAGAATTAGCTGAATCCGAACTCAAGTGCCAAGAGTTGATTGCACGTAACACCCAATTAGAAGAGCGGCACATATTAAACATGGGCTCGCCAGAATGAAAGGGCAAGACGGGCAGACATATCAGGACTGGGTAGGCTCGGACTCATGGAAGGACGGACAGGAGACCGAGGACAACTTCGGGGCCCTGGTAAAGGAACGATACCCAGGTGCCAGGAGGGCTACACTAGATGAGCAGTACCAGCACAAGGACTGGATATGCTCAGCTGGGAGCATTGACGTCAAAGCGCTAAAGAGAAAGAGCAGGGCATCAGCCAAGACCGAGGACTTCATTTGGATTGAGTTCGTTAACAACGTTGGAGATGCGGGATGGCTATACGGGGAGCAGGACTTTCTGGCATTCGAATGCATAGACAACTACATTGTGGTAAGGAGAAGGCACCTCCAGGAGTTGGCAGAGGAATTATGCAGTACAGAAAAAAGAGTTGCAAGGGCAGCTGAAGCCCTGTACAAGGGGTACTCAAGACAGAACAGGAAGGATTTAATTTCAATGATACGCAGGTCGGACCTGCTCAAACTAAAACATACAATACTAAAAAAACATGTCGCACTTCTATAAATACAACAAGGGCAACCCTATCTTCTTAGAGGAGATACAGACCCCAGCTAAGGCTAAGAAAATATCTGGTGTATGGCCGTCGGTCACTACAGTTCTAGGTATCATCAAGGACCCGTTCCTTGATTCAATATACAAGCCAAGAAAGATAACAGAACTAGCTAGGGAAAACCCCGATATGTTCTGGCGGGACATCGCGGACTTGACTTACGGCACTAGGGAGAGCCCCGTGAACGGGGAGCAGATCCCGTCTTCCGAGTTTGGTACTTCTGTGCACAAGCGCATCGAGCAGTTGATACTATCCAGTATGGGAGAGAAGCCATTGCTGGTGGAAGAGACTCCTTGGGATAAGTGGGCTCAGCCATTTGTCGATTGGTGCAAAGAGACCGAGGTAGAGCCTATCGCAGTCGAGCACATGCTAGGTGAAGGTTCAGTGAAGATCGTCGGCAGCGTTGACTTCATTGGTAAAGATAGTTCAGGTAAAGTATTCCTAGCTGACTACAAGTGCAGGGCTAACTGCAAGGGCAAAGGTAAGTTCTACGACAAGGACACTCAGCAGCTCGCCATTGAGGCTTGGATGCTAAAGAAGAGGGCTAAGCTTGACTACGTGCCAGCATGCATCTCTATATGCATTGACTGCGAAACGCAGGAGCACTACCATAAGACTTGGAGTGACGAACAAGTAGAACATGGAATCGAAATTGCAAAGCTTTGCAGTAAACTATATTGGAAAACAAGAATGACATGAAAGTAAATAAAGAATTCGAAAGAGCAAAACCGCATCAAGACTACGAATATGACTTCGCAGAAAATTCCATTATATTTCATGGGCTGGAAAATTGCATTATCGGTACAGATCAATTCAATCAACCAGTGTACGATTACATCAAGATGATCGACACTTTCACATCGCAGGGTATGAATGAATTCGAAGCCATCGAATGGATTGAATTCAGTGTAGTTGGTACGAATGCTGGGGTTGGTTTCGTTGTACTGTACTACTAATGCAGGAGTACGAAATAACTACGCATCACGAAGACATGCCAAAGGGGTACGTAGGCAAATGCTACAAGTGGGCTCATACGGAAAAAGATGCAGCGCTACTATTGTTAAAGAAGAGACCAGAGAAGAATGGTGACTGCGTATTTAAGCGCGGTGGCCGTGGAAGAATACTATCAGTAAACAAAATATAAGTTATGAAACTACCAAGTTCAGGAGAAATGAGCAAGTTCAGTACAGGTGCAGTTCGCGATTCAATGCGCGGCAAGGGTTCACCTAGTTTAATGCCCACTAGTGCCCTTAGGGCCATTGCATGTAGGTTTGAGGACGGTGCAAGTAAGTACGGCAGGGACAACTGGAGGAAGGGTATACCAGCATCAAGATACATCGACGGAATCTACAGGCACCTGTGGGGATTCATGGAGGGAGAGATCAGTGAAGATCACCTTTCCGCCGTTTTGTGGAATGCTGCATGCCTGTACGAAACAATTGAAATGATTAAAAATAAAGACTTGCCAGAAGAGCTGATGGACATTTAAACAACAAGCTCCGATAGCTCAGCTGGATAGAGCAACGGTTTTCTAAACCGTGGGTCGCAGGTTCAAGTCCTGCTCGGAGTACCACTCTAGGGGGTGTATGGTTTCGATCTCAGTTTCGGCTGGGACACGGAGGTTCAACTCCTCCCACCTCCACTTTATCAACTGCACATATGAAATATATAACTCAAAGCAAATTATCCAACTGGAGGAAGAAGAATAGGTCCGAGAGGTGCCCTATAACTCAGTGCAAGATGCATGACGATGTAGTTGATCATTGCCACACAACTGGTGAAGTGCGTGGAGTTCTGCACAGGCAGAGTAACGCATTCCTAGGTAAAGTAGAGAACGCATGGAAAAGATACGTGTCCAGTAGATCTGAAGTAAGTTTGCCTGATGCTCTTCGTAGAATGGCGGATTACATTGAGTTCAGCAGAGCTGGTTTACTGCACCCTGTCGGGGCCACTCAGATGCAAAGAAAGTTCAAGCAGAAAAAAACTGAAGATCAGTTGAATATTTTAGTTGACCTAGGGGTCAATATCGAAGATAAAGATCTAAGTAACTCGGACAAACGCTCCAAGTTATTCAGAAAAATAATAACACAAAATAAATATGAGCAATAAAAGTACAAAGAAGATACACAAGAAGTTACAGGAGATTCAATCCTCCTTGAAGGCACCGAAAGGTCAGACTAATAAGTTCGGGGGATACCAGTATCGCTCCTGTGAAGACATCCTCACTGCATTAAAACCACTCCTAGAAAAGCAAGGTTGCTGCTTGGTTATTAATGATCAGATCGTTGAAGTTGCGGGTCGAGTATACGTATTGGCTATAGCATCGCTGCGGGACAATGATTCAGATGAAGCAGTATCAGCAACTGCGCTGGCTCGCGAAGCAGAGACTAAGAAGGGTATGGATGAAGCTCAGATTACTGGTAGTGCCTCCTCCTATGCTCGGAAGTACGCTTTGAATGGCCTTTTTGCAATCGACGATTCAAAAGATCCAGATGCAACAAACACTCACGGGACTAAGTCCCACAACACCAAAACAAATAACACCAAAACAGAAGATCTGTTTTAATTATGACAAAGCAATACGATAACACAAACCGCGGCGCTATCTTCAAGAACGACTACAAAGAGTCCGATAAGCAGCCCGATATGACTGGACCACTCAATGTAGAAGGTGTAGAATACACCATCGCTGCATGGAGTAATACCAGCGATGCAAAGGGCAAGTACCTTAGCATCTCGATCAGCAAGAAGGATGAAAACAAGGGAGCCCCTAAGTCGGCTGCTGCGGATTCAGAAGATCCTTTTTAAGCTGAATATCGTTCGATAGTTCACTGGGAGGAGGTGGGGTACCTCCTCCCTTTTTTTACGATAAATTTAACAAAACAAAATGATACCAAAAAATATAGAAGCAGAAAAAAACCTCCTATCCAGTTTTCTAACTGAGCACGGAGTATCAAAGTTTGACGAAGTTGCATCGATCATCGATGAATCAGACTTTCACAGGGTTCAAAACCAAATTATATTTAGATGCATGCGGAACATAATTATTTCGGGTGCGGAGCTAGACGAGATCTCGCTCTCCGAAGAGCTGAAGAAGTTCGGCTTACTTGAAGAGGTCGGGGGCATTGTAGGGATGATGGGAGCCGTCAACCATACAGGAATGGTACAGGTCAAACTGTGCTGCGAGATCATCAAGGAGAAGTCTAATCTACGTAAGCTGATCAAGTGCTTCAGGGTAAGCGTTGAAGACATGCAAGCAGAGACCAAGGACAGCGGAGAGATTTCGGCTGAAGTCGAAAACGTACTGACCGACCTGAATAACTCTTCGCAAACGGATAAAGGCATCAACCTGTCCCTCCAGGAGGTGCAGGAGGAGTTCGAAAGCATACTTGATGGTTCCTATGTACCGAACGTAGTAAAGACGCACATAGACCACCTAGACGATAAGCTGAATGAAGGAGGCATCGGTATGGGCGAGGTATGCGTTATAGCTGCACCGACTTCATGCGGCAAGTCCCAGCTGGCCCTCAACATAGTAAGTCGCTCGCTAGAGAAGCAGAAGCTACCAGCATTGATCTTCTCATTTGAGATGCCACAGAAGCAGGTCATTAAAAGAATGCTTCACGCAATCTCTGGAGTTAACCCAAGGCTGTTCAAGTCTGGCAAGGTTACCGAGGTACAACGTGACAGGGTACGTGAAAGCAGTAAGTCAATTGAAGGTATGAATATCTTCACCAGTCATAGTGTACGTGACGTAGAGGACCTAGTCATTCAAGCTAGGGCATTAGTCAGAAAGAACGGAGTCAAGTTAATTGTAGTTGACTACCTGCAGCTGGTTCCTTGGGATGCTAAGAAGTTCGGTAAGGTTGCCGCCGTGTCGGATATCTCTCACAAGATAAAGCAGATGGCAATTGAGCTGAACGTAGCAGTAATCCTACTTTCCCAGATCAACCGAGAAGGTTCCAAGGGTACAGGACTAGAACTCTACCACCTAAGGGATTCTGGGGACATTGAGAATGACGCAGACGTAATCATCATGATGTACCCTGAGTCAATGTGCATGAACAAAGCAACCAAACGAGATAGTATAGGTGAATACAAAAATATGATTTACAAACTAGCAAAAAACAGAGAAGGTGAAAGGGACTTAATGGGAAGCTTTAAATTTTATAATCAATACGGGAGATTTTACTAATATGACACAGATAGGACATCTAATGAAATACTTTGAAAGTACACGCGGAAAAGTGGCAACCCCAAAGGAAGAGGAGGTCGAAGAGATCTACCTTGGACCGAAGCTAACTGAATACGCCAAGGAGCTGATACGGAAAGTCGAAAGCAGAAAGAAAGGAAATAAGACTTAGCGCCTTGACATTACATCCCAAAACAGTACAACATAGTACGAGGTAAGCTCCTAGGTAACGAAGAGCAGGTTATACTTTCAACCTTGTTAAATCCTCAGCCCTCCCTGTCTCTTAGTTGACAGGGGGGGTTTTTTTTATCTGGCTCTGCGCAGGAGCATTCTGACGTCCTTGGTGATTACGCCTTTCCTCTTGTACTCAAAGTACAGACTTCTGTCCTGGTTGACGCCCATATCAATAAGCATTTGAGCTCTGGATACTACGTCCATATTCATCAGGAGTTTGTCCTTAGGGGTTCTACCCTTGCGCTCGTCATTCTTGATTCTATTGCGCTCTCTTTCGAACCTACTAGCTGTAATTACTTCAGTAGGTGTTCCGCGCTTCATTTGATTGATTTCACGCTTTATTTCAGATTCATCCCTACCAACGGTGAACTCCTGATACTGCTCTCCAGTGGTTGCCGATAGGCCGCGCTTGAAAGGCTTGAAGTCCATTCCATTTACAATCCTGTAAATGTCTTCACTCTTAACGTTACCGCCGCGAAGTATTTTGATCTTATCGTCTGTGCTATAGCCAAAACTATCGAGCCTGTTGTAGGACTCCTCGATGTCCTTGTAGACCTCTTCGGATACGGTTAGAGCTTCCCTGTAGGACCTTTCGATCTCTTCAGGGGTAAGTTCATCCGACTTATACTTTAGGTTAGTCGTGTAGGTGCCTCTAGCGCCTGAGTATCTTTTGGTGAAATCCTGAATTCTGAACTCAGCCATTTGAGTCATGTCGATCTTTTGGAACCTTAGACCAGCTTGCCTCAACCATATCTCGGACGGTGTAAAGTCACCTCTGTCTGCGTATGCGTTAGCGAACTTTTCAAATTCATTGGCAAATCCTGGCTTGAATGACTCAAACACAAAAAACTTCATCCTATCCAAGAAACCCTGCCACCCTGGATTGTCGCTTACCGTTTTACCAGTCTCTTTTCTGTTATCGATTGCTCGCATCAGATTCTGATTAATGAAGGTACCTTCACCTAGAAATTCTTGAACAAAAAGATTACTCAATGTTCTGGCAGTTTCGTATTCATCCTCTTCCCCGTTAAGGATAGCATCTCCCATAGGGGCAAGCATCTGCGTTATAGTCGCATGGGGGAACAGGTAACTAGTCGCAGCAAATGTACCAGTCTTAGTTTTTTCATTAAAGGTAGCGTGGAAGTCTTTGTTTCTTATGTATTCTGGACTGAAGAACCTGAAGTCATCCTTTTTATCTGGGTCTAAGGTTTTTTGTTCCGAAGTTAAGTAGTCTGATCCAGTTCCGATTAAACTTGTTGCACCAGCAGAAACTCCAAGGACAGCCGTCAAGGCTGCCAGCCTAGCTCGACCTTCACTTGCTAGGGCACTCCTAGATGCATCGTTCAACTCGAAACCGAACCTCTTGGCGAACTTATCGCCCTGTATCATTTCGTAGGCGTATCTAATCTGATTCGTAGTATTTCTGAATAGCTCAAGTGTAAATGTAACGAATGGAGGCAGTATACCCTTACGCGACAGAAGCTTACCAAGCCTATTAGTTCTAGCGTAATTTTGGTAAGTGTCGTTTGTAATACTAGCAGCCATTCTCTTGACCTGATCTTCAGTCATGCTTACTCCATTCTTCACCAGCTTCCTAGTGATCATGTTCTGGTTTGACTTCCAGATTGCGTATCTAGTTGCAGTGTCAGTTATATTGTAAGCTTTACCAACTGAATCGGTAAGTTTCCGTGAAAGGTTCCCAATCTTGCCATTTGCAATGGCATCAGAAACTTCATTGCTAGCAATGCTAGCATTGCCTATGCCGTACTTGTACGCTTCATCAATGTCCGCAATTATAGCCTTCCTTGTTTCAGCTTTAGATTTTTTTGTGACCTTGCCATAAAGCCCATCCAATTCAGCTGAAGCTAAGTTAGCTCCCCTGAAATAATCTTTAAAAACTGAACTATCATATAACTTACCATTCTTGAATAGCGGGTGAACATTATTTGAAGCCATTGAGAGAGCTCCACCAATGGCATTAACAGAATATGATGGAGGATTATAAATAACTTTAGCAGCTTTGGATAGTCCCACAAGAGACCCGTACAGCTGATTGATTACACCAGAGGTACCTTCGGCCAATTGATCGGCGAACTCCTTCTCATGTAGTTTTCCTATAGCATGATCGGTATCCGCTGGGATAAAGAGCTGATCTCCATTTTTATTTTTACCTGAATTCCCTGGCAATTTGAGTGGTACGTATCCTGGTAAGCTCTTTGTTGAAAGCTGCCCAGTTTCCTTGAGTGAATTCATTACAGATATTTGGGACTCTATTGCGGCCTTATGCCTGATAGTATCCCTTAATCTATACTTAACCGATACTCCAGGACTCTCTAAATTTGAAGTGACCTCTCCGAGAAATGCTCTCTCCCTTGGCCCAGGCATATGCCCATCGAGAACTATTTCCATCCGACCAGGAAGTGAAGAAACTAGCTCCTTAGATGCGCTTGGAGTTTGAGAAACAAACATACTCTCTAGGTGCTGCATGTGTTTCTTTGTGTCACTTTTCATTTTACGTAAAGCCTTTTCGTCAACCTCTTCGCCGTTTGCCACCGCCTTCCTGAAGAGAGAATCAAAAACCTCCTCGGATGCTTCGGCTTGCAGTTCAGTATCAGCATTCCACTTCTTATTGTAGAAGGCCCTGTAGGACTTCGTGTCGTACATCCTGTAACCCCTATCAATTTCAGTCTGCATGCGAGCCTTTAAGGTATTCTGTACTTCTGGTGGCAGTATGTTGAATTGATCCGTAGTTTCAAACAGATCGTACATGTCGCTCATTGATTCAATCTCAATTTCGCGCATCTGACGAAGGTCCCCCGATATGCCCCTTTGGGCCAGCTTGTTAGTCATTTCACCTCCAGCAAGGTAATTGACGATGTCATCTCGGATCCCTGGATCAGATATTACCTCTTTATCTACGCGCTGCTGGAGTCGAGTGGAGATTGCTTCAGCTCGCTCCATACTATCCTTGTACTTGAAGTAACCTTCCCTTGCTTCTGGTCCAATTGTTTTTTCTGGTAAGAAGTAATTTCTAGCCTTAATTAAAGTACTACGTATAGGGGTTTCTTTGTCTGCTAAATTGTTAGCGAGAAACTCACGCTCAAGGCGGTTTCTCGTCTTCTTGATTTCCCTTTCAGTTGCGTCCCTAGTAAGAACGTTTTTCAGCGCTGAAGCTACGTCATCGTCCGTCAATTCACCCACCGAGATCATCCTATCAATCTCGTCGGCATCCTTCCCTAGGACCTTGTGCGCAGTGCTAAGGTACTTTGCATCAACCTTAGCGATAGTTCCACCGAGCACTCCGCCAGTTCCAGCTGCCCAGAGCGTGTCAACTGGGTCAATTTCACCTTCGTCAAAATAGCCAATACCAGCTCTTTCTGCACCAGCAATGATTCCAGTTTTAAGTGCCACCTTGCCTGGCTCGACGCCCAGCTTATCACCAATGGGTACAGCATTAGCCACTCCAGCAAGTAGCATGCGACCTAGTCCTAATTCCTCTTTATCTTCTACCCCTTTTTGCGCTAGGAAACTGCCGAGGGCACCAGAAGCAAATCTAACCCCAGCCTTCATGACTGCACCAGCCTTCTCTACCCGCTTTTTATTCTTATCCTTTTTAGCTCTTGCTGCGGCTCTGGATGCGCTGATTGCCTTCGCTAGGAATTCCCCACCAACTGCAGCTCCAATCTCCGTAGCAGCGGACCCAACAACTTGAGTTTTAGTCAAGCCAGGCTCAATGATTTCCTCTTCGGATTCCATTTATTAAGCGTTTGGATCTGTTGGATCTGTTGATGAATCTGCTGATGGATCTTCTGGTTTAGGATGGAGTATGGCATTAATCTCTGGCCCGAAATCCGTCTCTCCCGCATCAACACCCATGTATTGTAACATCATTAAGCTCTTCACTTCTGACTTTTGGGCTGTGCTCAAATTCTTGTACATACCTCCCTCTAGAAGTTCATTAATTATTCCTGTAGCTTGCTGATATTTGTCTGGGTTTTCGTTTTTGTAAGAATCTATTTGTGCCTGAACTTTATTCCGTTCAAGTTGCTGGTCCGCCTTTTCCTGAGGGGTCATCTGACTCTCTGCATAACCAGCAGCTCCGCCCATCTCCTTGCCTTGAGTGCTTACCTCCCAAGCAGCTACACGCTTGTTCTGCTTGGCCGTTCTGTCTCGAGCTGGAATGCTTAGAGCTGTACGAACATCCGAAGGTACATTCTGACTGGGTCTTGCGTCACCAAAGTCGGATGGTTTATCTTCACTGGAACCACCTCTGTACCCTCCGTCGCGTGAAGCTCCGCCAGATGAAACTCCAGCAGATCCTACTCCAGAGAACGCTTGGCTGAAGTCGGGTCTATTTGCTATTGATTCTTGGGCTTCCCTTGAGGCTTGATCGTAATAATTTATAGGTGCATTAGCTTGCATGTTGCGTATAGCCGCGTTTCCACGCTCCCGCATGTAATCGCTATTTATAGCTCTCTGCTGAGCCGCCTTTTCTGCTCTTATTGTGTCACCATAGGTAGCGTTCATTGCATTGGCCTGTTCTGGATCCGCGAATTGAACATTACCCTGAGAATCAAATGCTCTCATGAGGCCAGGTGCATTCGTGCTTGAAACAACAGGCATTCCACCTGCATCCATTCTATTATCTAATCCTGCTAATTGTTCTGCAGTTATAGGAGCACTAGGCATACCTTCGAACACACCGATGTTCGATCCATCCTTGCCCAAGTAAGATCCAATTAGATCTCCCTTCTGAGGCCCTTGAGGCCCCTGAGGGGCTGCTGGTTGTACAGCGTCTAAATTAGGTTGAGCTACAGGAGCTGCAGCATCGGTAGGAGTGCCTGGGACGGCACTTAAATTGGGTTGACCTTGAGTTACAGGAGCAGGTGCAGGTGCAGGAGCAGCTACAGGAGCAGCTACAGGAGCAGGGGCTCTATTGGGATCGTACATTGAGTGCTGAGGTCCCAGATTGTACATGTTCTCCTTGCCTGGAGTAATGTCTAGCTCTCCGTATCCGCTAACTACACCGTAGTCCTGCATGCCTGGCCGAGCCATAGGATTTTTCATGATTGGCTTATTGATATCAAGCCCTTGCTTCATCAGGTCTCTTCTTTGATCTCCATCTTGCTGTGGAGCGGATGGTCCGCTAATGACATTAGCGATTTTACCGCTTAGATCAAATTCTCTATCAAGAGCTTTCCCCGTCTGATATGCAGTGTAACCAGCAGCAACTAAGGGTAGAGCTGCTGATGAGCCTAAGGCCGTGCCCGCAGCACCAAGCACCCTTGGTGCTAAAAATTTTGTAGCTGCAGTGCCCAGACTAGCCTCAGCAGATGCACCAAGAATATCGCCACCGACACGGGTAGCACCATCAATTGCATCTTCAACGGCATCCTGCTTGTAGGGTTCAGGGGTTTCCTTAGACTGGTCTCCCAAAATCTTAAGTTCTGGATTTGCGTTTCTTGCGGCTTCTGCTTCTTCTGGAGTCATAGTGCTATTATATCATATTTATTGGTTAGTACTTAGGAATTTAGTCAAGGGTGGCACGTAACGCTATGTCTTCTGCATAAAATGCCCTTACTCTGGTTTCCTGTTCTTCTGTAAGTTCTAGTTTATCTGTTGATTTGTTCCGATGCTCAATAAGTTGGTCTAGACCCCCGTCAATTAGCATCTGCTTGAAGTCCTCTGGGAACCTGTAAAGCTTGACTGACTCGCAGCCCTCGCATCCTTTTAATATATCTGTCTGTGATTGAAAGTGCTGATTTCTGTAGGTTCCCGCCTCTAGCCCGTCCAGTATCTCGTCTACCGTAATGCTTTGATCTCCTTTATTAACTTGGTATACTGCTGATTTAAAGCGTTCTACCGCGTCTCTGATGGGTGCAAGTGCTGGCTTGTTGTCGTGATTTAATACTGGTCGAGTCAGCTTGAAGTTGTGTCCCTTGATTTTTTTTTGATGAAAAAATATTGATCCTGCCGTAGATGCCAATCCACACTTTGGAATAAAGGGGATCACTGAGCCATTTGGAAGTTGGAAGAATCTGTTCATTAAATAATAGAAGCTTCTGTTTGAACATTAACTCCACCGCTATCTAGTCCATTTACATATGCTTGAAAACTACCATATGTGCTTGCTGGTAAAGTTATATCTATTGTTCCGTTATCTTCGGGAGTGTCGAAATAATAATCACCTGTGCCTTCGATTGTGTCCCAGAACCATTCTAACGAAGGGAATATACTTCCACTAGTGCTAGAGGTAGTAATATCCCATTGAAATGTTACATCAAAATCTTCGGTGGCTTGCCAATTAAGGTCCAAGTACACAGTAGCATAAATATCTCCGCTAGCAGTAATAGGGGCCCCCAATGCGGCGGTTCCAGTACTTATACTAATGTCACTGCTTGTATTGTACAATAGTCTCCAAGGTTGATTTGGCCAATCGACCTTAGCACAGTTTACTGGATAGATATCTGTTGAATCATCCTTGACGACTGGCTCATTCTCGTGCGCTAAACTAGAGTTGCCCCAAGGGCCCGTTCTCCATATTATATGATTCACGATTATGAGGGGGGTAGTGAACCGTCAGGAAGCATTATTGCTTGAAGCTTTTCCGCTTGATTAGAAGGATTAACTATCTCAACGTCCTTGATTCCATAATTCGGAAAATCTGCACTATCAACAGGGCCAGCTTGATCTCCAGTAATCCTAACTAAAGCGTACACTGTGTAGGTAACTCCAGTAGGATGAATGTAGTCAATTTTCCTGTAATCAATTGCTTGAATATTTCCAATTGGGGCTGGCTCACCATCAGCAATAATAAAAGAAGCTCTAAGGCCGTTTCCAGTTTCACTATCTACCCAGGTTATTTCTCTTCTTGCGGATCCGCCAGGAGTATAGCTTAGTGTTGAAACCGTTCCGTATGTACCATCCGCCATAATAACACTAATATCTTCAGCGTTTTCCAGTATGGCTTCGATTTCAGTCACCCTAGTTTCTAACTCTTGAATTTGAGTTTCGATTAATGTTATTGCCTCTGCAAGCAATTCAACTTCTTGGGCTAATGCTTCCAAGGCAGCTCTAATCGCTTCTAATAACTGTCGAAGTTGTTCGATCAGGGCAAGAATTTCTTCAAACAGGGCATTTAACCCAGCGGCAGCTCCAGTAAAAAGACCATCAAGCGCACCCTGCCCAAGTCCAGAAATTGTTTGCTTTAGGAATCCAAGAATATAACCAAATAAAGAATCTATTAGTGCTTGAATATCAGGGGCTGGGAACGTTGTCATTGCCACGTAATCTACTGGATCTTCCTCTCCTTCGGGAACAGCGGAAAATGTTACCCTAAATATTAAATTACCAGTCGGCGAAGCTTCACCTGGGCCACCACCAGTTGCTTCAAAAATAACATAGCAAATTCCAAACTCATTAGTGTATATGTAGTCCCCGTTCTTTGGGGCTAACCCAAGACTCGAAAAATGCCCCTGAATAGAAGTTGAAATTCCACTGAACTCGTTCAATAGAGTATCTATTTCAGCTATTAAACCTGATATTATACCCTCAAGCGGACTAAATAAAGCTTCAAGCTGGGATGCTATATTAGGCGCTGTTGTGGTGAACCTAGTTAAACTACCAGCTGCAGAAGTAAATATACTAGCAAATTGTGATACTCCTGGTACTGCGTTCAAAAAAGCGCTTATGGTACTCTCTAAAACTCTTGAAGCTAGAGTAAAAGGATCAAGGTTTAAATTAGACCCTAAATCAATAGCCCAAAGGGTCGGTGTCAGATCCACTTCTTCTGGCTCTTGAATAATTGCTGGAAGTAAGGCTGGTACGTTGTCGTGAACCCCCCAGTCATTAACAACTTGACTAACTGGCTTTAAGCCTGGGAATTTATAAAATGAATCCCCAGCAGAATAACCAGAGGTAGTATCATTACCAGCTAAAGTTAATCCAGCAGCAGCCTCCCTCTGTGAAAAAGTTGGATCAATTCCGCCCCTACCAGACATGGTGTCATTACCAGCTAAATTTAATCCAGCGGCAGCTTCTCGCTTGTCAAAATCTTTATTTTTTTCTGACCTTTTATCTCGTTCGGCTTTACCTGCTTTTGATTGATCTCCATATGGATTTGAACCCTCTCTTTGCTCGCTTCTCTTTTGTGCCGCTGTTGAACTAGCCCTCCTTGCGGAAGTTTCCGCTGCACGTTGAGCTTTTTCGGCAGCTCGCTGCTGCCTTCCCTGTTCGGTCTTATTTGGTTTTTCGGCCATTACTGTGACCTCCAGGTTACTACTTCATAATAAGTATTTCCACTTAAATCTGTTAGAACTGGACGAGAAACCCTATTTATAACTCCAGAAGTGCTATATCCAGTTGCGGAAGTACTTCCAGTTCCTGTGCATGAAGTTTTGTTTAATGAATAACTTCTAATTGTACTTTCAATACTTCCTCCATCTCCAGCTATTACATTTGTGCTACCCGACTGAAAGGAAACTAGCCCTTCACTGGAGGAACTAGTTAAATAGCACCCTGGGTACGCCTGAATTCTTGCCGATGGACTAAATGATCTTTGCCAGTCCACAACATTAAATTTGAAAATACCAGACTTGTAAGATTTAACTGGACCATTCTGTGAAGAATAATTTTCATTTGTGCTTGTCACTGAGCAGGATATTTCACCTAGATTGTACGCTGCACTGCCAGTGTTTGGTGGTGATGTTGTAATCTCAACTGTTACGGTTGCTTCTACTCTACTTGATTTTGGGGGAGTTACATTTGGGATCGCGATACTTCCACCTATTGAACCGAGAGTAGCATCGCTTATAGATACTGCTTCTGTGGTACAAGAAACGGTTCCAGGAACCTCAACATCAACTATATCTCTATAGGTGGCTTTTACCCCGCCGATTGATCCTGATAATGCTGTGGTTTCATATGTAACATATCCATTGTCCTGTGTAACGGACTGAGCGACTATAACTCCTGGTGGAGTTATTTGAGATCCAACTGATCGTACCGTAACATAAGTCGAACCTGGCATTTGAGTTGGCCCAGGTTTAGAGCTTGATGAAATTTGACCAGCACCAGAAACGCCAGTATAGTCATATACAGTATGGCCATCAGATTTTTTCTCTGACCTGCTAATAATTGTACCTGATGGGCTCGGAGGAGATCCAACGGAAACAATTCTATTAATAGTTATTACACCATTATTTCGCTCCTCAGTGGAACTCGATATAATACCGCTACCAGATGCACCTACATTTATAAAAAGAGCGTATCCATCCTCCTCCCTTGAGGTCGAGGATATGTTATCTATTCCAGACGGTACACCAAGTGAAGTGGTTGTGGTTATGACTAATGACCCCTCATATCGCTTTTCAGATTCTATTGAAATCACTCCACTGCCTTGAGCGAATGTATTTCGAAATAATGTGTATCCATCCTGCTTACGAGTTGTTGCTTCGATTTCTACTCCCGTAGCCGTACCTGCACCTCCAAGTGCCTCAACTGTAGTAATAGTTAGCTTACCTTGATTGCGTGTTTCTACAGTACGAGAGACTTCACCTTGTCCATCAGCGAATACATTACTAAAAATAGTGTAGCCATCCTCCTCTTTGGTAGTAGCTTCAATTTCTACGCCTGTTGCAGTTCCTGGAAAACCAAGAGATACAACAGTAGTAATGGTAAGTGCACCTTGATTTTTAGTCTGGGAACTCCTTTCAACTTCCCCTAACCCAAGCGCAAACACGTACTGATTTGTTGGGATACCCTCTACGTCACTTTCCCGAATTGAAATCTGCACTCCACCAATAGTACTTGTAGGAGTTTCGTTGAATGCTTCAACTGTTTCAACCCTGAGCTTACCATTGTTTCTTGTTTCAACATTCCTAGATAGGACTGACGGCTTCAGGAAGGTGAATTGATTGGTCTGGAACCCTTCAAAGTCACTCTCATTCTTGCTTGCAAGTACGTAACCATCTGGTGTTGTCGGGTCTGCACCTATTGACTGGATTACTTTAGATTTTTGCGAACCTACATTATCCAGTGTCTCTGACAGTATTCCATGCTCCAAGTAAACTTCTTCTACTGTCCTTGAGCTTTCGGTGTCCGATATCTTGAATTTACCAAGGTAGCAAGTAACTGCAGTTTCATCATTAATCTGATGGCTTATGCTAGAACCTCCCACAACTCCAGTGTAGTCGGTTCCAGCTTTAGCTATGATCGTCCGAGTAACACGACGCAGACCATTCATCTCATAGTCAGTGTCGTCGTCCTTTATTGCAACGAAGGTATCCCCTAGGGTCTCGTATACGAACGTTAAGCTGTATCCACCGTTGGCGTCCCCCTTGGAGACGGCTTCGGTAAGACGCATGTCTGGGTATGCTTCGCCAGTTCTTGGCTCGCAGCCATTCTCCGCGAACTCAGTGCTCTGCAATGAACCGTAATCCGCAAAGATTCGTCCCTTGTTTGCACTGTACCAATCCTCCTTAGGACTAGTACTTTCTAGACTAAATGTTATTCTATATCGATCCGACTGCAGCTTTTCAATTGCAGGGGAACCAACTAATCTTAGCCTATGAGTTCTATGAGAAATTGACATTAATTATCTTGATCTAGTGCGTCCAGGTAGTCGGCGAGTGCTTCTACGCAAGGAGCGATTAGACTTTACGTATCCAGTAGGCTTCTTTTCTGTAGTTTTCTTAGCGGAAGCAGGGGTCTTTGGCTTTCTTGGGGTTACGGTTGTCTTACTTTTTTTATCAGCTGCACGGATTTGAGCGCGAGCAGTATTAGGCTTAGCTGTTGCTGACTTATACGCGAATCGATTTACCGTACTTTTCGCCGTAGGTTTATTGGCTGCAGACCGACCTGCGCCTGTGCCCGCAGGAGATTCTGATGCTTTGCTCTTACGGGACGCTGCGGTTACTCCCGCTGCTGCAGCCGTTCCTGCTGCGACTCCACGACCTCTACGAACCATCTTATCCACAGAGGTAGTCTTCATCTTGTTTTTTGTGCCTCTGTAGAGGGTTCTAGTACCTGTACCTCTAGTTGCTTCGGTGACCCTTCTCATTCTTGGGGAGGTAGCTGAACCTACGCCCTCAGAAACCCTACGTTCACCCGCTTTAAGTTTTCTGTATCCCTTTTTAAGTAGGTTTCCAGCTTTGCTGATTAGTTTTCCTTTTAACCTCTTGCTCATAATATGTTTATTTTATTTGATTGTGGGATATTTCCCTCTGTGTTAATTATACCAAAGAAATCCTGTAGCAGTTCTTCGGTTGTCTTGTTTTTAAGTTTCTGTTGCCCTTTGGGTATCTCAAATTCACCCATGCTTGATTCCCGATTAACCCTATTTTTAGGGTTTCGGGTTTTAGGTGCAGATACGGGCTTTGATTCGCCTTTGGCTGCTCTTAATATTGAAGCATCGATCACTGAACTGGCTTACGGGAGAACGCATCTTTTGCCCTTTTAGCCGAGTTCATGTCAACTTGCTGAGCAATAGGAACTGGGATATTCTTGTCTGAGAACTTTTTAAGTCCCTTCATCAAGTTGCCCTTAAGTTTACTAGGATCTTCCAGCTGGGGTATTGGTCTATTGTTAATAGAGTTCCTTGGGGTCGAAGAAAGGAATTCCTTCCTCTTGTATGACTCAGCAGCTCTATCCATGCTTGAAAGCTTGTCAGAGGGGCTTTTCTTTTCCCGTACCTTGCGCAGCCTCTTGTAGGCGGACTTAACCGCACCTCCAGCTGAAGAAAGCATCTTGTTTTTTAGCTTAGACATTACTTCAGGTTTTGTCTAGCGAATGCTCTTTTTGCGGAGTCATTCATTCTGGAAAGTCCAGGAGCTAGTGGCTCAATGTTTGGACGCGTTCCTGGTTTTACCTTAGGTAGTTTTTTAGCTGGAGAGGATACTCCACCAGGATAGACCCTAGGTTTAGTTGACCCTGGTTTGACTGCTTTATATGCGCTCTTGGCCTTGGATGCCAGCATATCTAGTGCTTTTTTCTTAATCTTCTTCATATTATTGATTGTTTATTATACCTTAACATTTCCATCTCCGCAAGGATAGCGCCTTTCGGGTGGGGTTTCCTTTAGAATCTTTCATTGGTCCTTTTACTCCAGACATTCTAGCGCAGAATGATTTCTTTCTGGCTTTCTTTTTACCAGTTGGGTTGGACTCAGTAACTGGTGCTTTTAAATTAGCTCCAGTCTTTCTCTTGAAGTAGGCTCTACCTGCGGCAGTAAGACCACCTTTAGTGCTCTTGTGAACCTTCCTCATTATTTAACCTGTGATGAACCGAAATAAAATCCAACAATTGCCAGTGCTGTTTGGCGGATCTCTGGTAGTATAACAAAACCCTGGACAGTGGACCATTCTAGGCGCTTGAATAGCCCTAGAAAGCCCTTGGATTCCGATTGAATACTAACACCTATGTCCGTGAATGCGAAGACAAAGGGGGCTATTACAATAGCAAAGATAACTGCCGCCGTAATTGCACGACGCATATATACACCACCCCGTGCTGCTGCCTTATCCGCTGATTCATCCGCTACTGTCTGACGAGCGATCATACGCTCAAAAAGACGAGCCTGATTATCAGCCTGTGCTGCGATCATTTTCATGACGAATCCGCTTACGCCCCCGCCTAGCATTGCTAATAGTTCTGGTGTCATATTATTTGTCTTTTAGTTCTTTAATCACTTTGACTGCTGATGCTGTCATATAGACTAGGGTCGCTAGACCTACAACTAGTCCTAGTAATTCATTGATATGACCGAGTTCGATAGTAGCGATAAAGCCCCCTGTTCCGATTGTTGATTTGTATACGATGTCCTGCATTG
>Ga0206131_10003365_pt1 | contig 18498 bp, 17 predicted proteins | sample Helgoland_Spring_FD_148636 | JGI IMG/M metagenome (GOLD analysis project Ga0206131, IMG submission 148636) | Pelagic subsurface seawater microbial communities from Kabeltonne, Helgoland, North Sea - Helgoland_Spring_Bloom_20160517_1 | ecosystem: Environmental > Aquatic > Marine > Epipelagic ...
CACACTCTCTTTTTGTAACAATATCCTCAAACTAAAAATATTTGAAGAGTTTTTTACAAATGTGAATTGACAGACCGTCGCTATCTGAAGAGAATTTGATAAATTTTAACAGAGAATCATCATGCCTGCCGCCGCCGACACCACTGGAACCCAGAAAGAGCCCCCTGTCGCCACTGTCGTAAATCGTTCCGGGCAATCAAAAATTGTCTTGATCTGCGAGCATGCCAGCAAACATATACCCAGCGTCTTTGGGGATCTGGGCCTCACCGAGGCGGCAAAGATATCGCATGCTGCGTGGGATATCGGAGCACAGGAACTGGCTGAACAGATGAGCGTGACACTCGATTCCATGCTTGTTCTCAACACCGTTTCGCGATTGGTCTATGATTGCAATCGGGCCCCTGCCGCCCCCGATGCCATGCCGTCACAAAGTGAAAAGATCGTTGTGCCAGGCAACAGGGGTTTGTCACAGCAACAAAAATTACACCGTATCAAAACCGTCTACGAGCCCTTTCACGCATCTGTTCAAACGGTGCTGGAAAGCGCCGGACCCGATGCAATTTTGGTCACCATTCATAGTTTCACCGGCGTTTACAACGGGCAGCAACGCGCCACCGAAATTGGCCTGATCCATCATCACGATGATCGTCTTGCAAAAAAAATGATCGACTTATCCGTGCAGTTCACACACCATCCCTTTGCGCTTAACCAACCCTATTCACAACGCGATGGTGTCACCCATATGCTCGAACGACACGGCACGCAAAATGCGATACCGAACGTGATGATCGAGGTCCGAAACGATCTGATCAATACGACTGAAAAACAAAGAAATCTCGCAAGCGTGCTGGCAAATGTTCTGAGCCGGAGTTTGCAAAGTCTTGGACTTCCTATCCATTCACGAGAGATCTTATGACCAGTTTTATGCAAGCTTATGTTTGTCGGGTCGATAATTTCAATCGTCGCTTAGGACGCGTCGTGATGTATGGTATTTTTGTAATGATGGGCATCTTATTTTGGTCATCAATTTCAAAAACATTTTTCCATCCTTCCCTCTGGACCTTAGAAATGGCCCAATTTGCCATGGTTGCATATTATATGTTGGGCGGGCCATACTCGATCCAAATGGGTTCAAATGTACGCATGGACTTGCTCTATGGAGAATGGAGCGAAAATCGCAAAGCACAGATTGATGCTTTTACAGTTATGTTTTTGATCATTTATTTATGCTTTATGCTCTTTGGAGGTTGGGAAAGTTTTATGTACTCTCTTAGCTATGGGGGCGAACGAAGTCCATCAATCTGGAGGCCATATATGTGGCCAATTAAATTCATAATGTTACTTGGCATTTTTCTCATGCTTTTACAGTCGGTATCAGAATTTTTCAAAGACATCCTGCGAATTAAAGGGCACAACGTGGGAGAAAAAATCTGATGTCGTATGAAGCAATCGCTATATTAATGTTTTCGATGATGATGCTGATGCTTTTAACTGGTCAGCGCGTATTTGGGGCGATTGGTTTTATTGCAGTTGTGTCAGCATTTTTTCTTTGGGGTGACAGAGGCGGGTATGATTTAGGCTTTGCTGCAGCAATCAAACTTATGAAGTGGTATCCACTGCTGACATTACCCATGTTTATTTTTATGGGCTACGTTCTGTCAGAGTCGAAAATTGCTGATGATCTATACAAAATGTTTCATGTTTGGATGGGAGGACTTTCTGGCGGTCTAGCCGTGGGCACTATTGGTCTTATGGTTTTGATATCTGCAATGAACGGCCTTTCTGTCGCGGGTATGGCGATAGGTGCCACGATTGCTTTGCCAGAACTTCTAAAGAGGGGATATGATAAACGAATGGTCACAGGGGTCATTCAAGCTGGCTCGTCTTTAGGAATTTTAGTTCCACCCTCAGTAGTGTTAGTTTTATATGCTATGATTGCTCGGCAACCAGTAGGACAATTATGGTTAGCGGGCATAGTGCCAGGTTTAATCATGGCAGCAATGTTCATTCTTTATATCGTTGTGCGGTGTCGAATTTCCCCATCTCTAGGGCCCGTGCTGCCAGCAGAAGAAAGGATGATGGCCACTAAAGAGAAAATAAAATTGTTGTCGGCTGGTCTCTTACCATTGTTCATCTTCTTTGCCATGATGATCCCATTTGTTAATGGTTGGACCTCACTCGTTGAAAGTTCAGCAATCGGTGCAATCGCAGCTTTTCTCGCAGCCTTAGCTAAAGGGCGGATGACCCGGAAAGTTTTCGAAACAAGTGTGCGAAAAACACTTGGCATTTCATGCATGTTTATGTGGATCATTCTCGCCGCGCTAGCATTCGGGGCCGTCTTTGATGGGCTTGGAGCAGTAAAGGCAATTGAAAAGCTTTTCACGGAAAAACTAGGTTTATCTCCGTGGCTTATACTCATTCTAATGCAGTTAAGCTTCATTTTAATGGGCACATTTCTTGACGACACTGCAATGTTGGTAATAGTTGCGCCATTATATGTTCCCCTGGTCGGGGAGTTGGGCTTTGATCTTATTTGGTATGGTGTGCTCTATACAGTTACAACTCAAATCGCTTACATGACACCACCATTTGGTTACAATTTGTTTTTAATGCGTGCGATGGCACCACCTGAAATTACTTTACGCGATATCTATGCATCAATTTCACCATTTGTGCTAGTAATGGTCGGAACACTAACATTAATTATGGCATTTCCAGAAATCGCGCTTTGGATGCCAAATTATGTCTATGGAAATTAATTTCAAGAGATCCTGCTAACAGGACAAAGGTGAGAAGAGCTGTAACAGAAAGGTAAAGTATCATGACCACAAGACGTAAGTTTTTAACTACAGCGAGCCTTGGGGGAGCAGCAGCTTTGGCTAGCCCCGCCATCGTGCAAGCGCAAACGGCTATTAAATGGCGTTTTCAGACCTATGCGGGTGGAGCTTTAGGAGAGCACGTAACCAAACCAGTCATTGACTACATTAATGCTAATTCCAACGGTGAGCTTGAAGTAGAATTGTTCTACGCGGACCAAATCGTTCCAACAGGAGAATTGTTCCAGGCACTGCAAAGAGGTACCATTGATGGCGTTCACTCAGACGACGACTCGATGGCGTCGCCAACCCCGCTTCGTATGTTTGGAGGTTACTTTCCATTTGCAACTAAGCATATTCTAGACGTTCCCGTACTTTTTAACCAATATGGCTTAAAGGAAATCTGGGAAGAGGAATACGCTAAGGTTGGTGTCAAATGGCTCTCTGCGGCGGGTCAGGATCCTTGCAACTTCAATACCAAAAAAGAAATTACGAGCGTAGCTGACTTGGACGGTTTGAAGTTATATTCATTTCCGACAGCGGGAAGGTTTCTTGCCAAATTTGGTGTTGTGCCAATGAACATTCCTTACGAAGACGCTGAAGTTGCCGTACAAACTGGTGAACTTGACGGAATGGCATGGTCAGGGATCACTGAAGATTACACGGTTGGATGGGCGGACGTCACAGATTACTTCCTGACCAACAACATTTCAGGCGCCTGGATCGGTTCTTGGTTCGTAAACGAAGAGCGCTGGGCAGACCTTCCAGATCATCTAAAGTCGATTGTTATGGCTGCAACAGAAGCCGGCCACACTTATCGCAACCAATGGTATTGGGGCGGTGAAGCTGCTCTCCGTGCCACTGGCGATAAATTAGCACTACGTTCAGTCCCTGCAAGCGAATGGGCGGAAGTGGAAAATGCCGCCAAAGAATTTTGGGAAGAAGTCGCGCAGGAAGGAGAAGTGCACCAGAAAATTGTGAATATCTTCAAAGAGTACAATGGAGTTATCAACCAAGCTGGCGCACCCTACAACTTCGAATAATACAATCAGAATCACAAGCGCCCCTTTATTAGGGGGCGCTTTCAACCTGGGAAGATTCAACCAATGGATAAAAATCTTACATTTGAAGCTTTTAAAAGTGCCGTAAGTAATGGATCGATTGATACGGTGCTGGCCTGTTTGGTGGATATGCAAGGCCGCCTGATGGGCAAGCGCTTTCACGCGCAGAACTTTATTGACCACTCGGCGCATGAAACCCATTGCTGCAACTACTTGCTGGCTACCGATCTGGAAATGGCCACCCCCGAGGGCTATGCCGCAAGCAGTTGGTCGCAGGGATACGGCGATTACATCATGCAGCCCGATCTTGACACCCTGCGGTTGGTACCTTGGCTTGAGGGCACGGCGATGGTGCTCTGCGATGTGCTGGATCATCACACACATAAACCCGTGCCACATTCCCCGCGCGCGGTTTTAAAGCGTCAGATTGATCGGCTGGCCGCAGCGGGTATCGTTGCTCAAACCGCCACCGAGTTAGAATTTTTTCTGTTCGAGAAATCCTTTGAACAAATCCGCAAAGAGGGGTTTCAAGACCTCACCCCAATCAGTGGCTATAATGAGGATTACCATATCCTGCAGACCACAAAAGAAGAGCATGTGATGCGGCCATTGCGCAATCATCTGTTTGCTGCTGGCGTGCCGGTGGAAAACTCGAAAGGTGAAGCCGAAGCGGGGCAAGAAGAGCTTAACATCCGCTACGCGCCAGCGCTCGATTGTGCCGATCATCACACCATTGCCAAACACGCCACAAAGGAAATCGCCTGGCAACAGGGTCATGCCGCCACGTTTCTGCCAAAATGGCATCACACAAGGGTGGGCAGTTCCTCGCATGTCCACCAATCGCTTTGGTCAACGGATGGCGAGAGCCTGTTCTATGATAAAGATGCTGATTTGGGCATGTCGCAGACCATGCAGCATTACGTGGCAGGTCTGATTAAATATGCCCCCGACTACACGTATTTTCTGGCTCCCTATATCAACAGCTATAAACGCTTTGCCAAAGGCACGTTCGCGCCCACCAAAACCGTCTGGTCAGTTGACAACCGCACTGCCGGGTTTCGCTTGTGCGGTGCCGACACCAAAGCCGTGCGCATCGAATGCCGGATCGGCGGGTCGGATCTAAACCCCTATCTGGCGATTGCGGCCTTACTGGCTGCAGGATTAAAGGGGCTTGAGGACAAGCTCGAACTCCCCACACCAACCCGTGGCGATGTCTATGAAAGCGCGGATGTGACCGAAATCCCCAGAACCCTGCGTGCCGCAACCAATACGCTGCAGGCGTCCGACATGCTGCGGGCGGCAATGGGCGACGAGGTGATCGATCATTACACCCGTGCCGCGACATGGGAACAGGAAGAATATGATCGCGTGGTGACCGATTATGAAATAGCCCGCGGCTTTGAAAAAGCCTGACCTGATGATCGAGCGCTTCGACCACATCGTCCTGACCGTCAGCGACATAGAGGCCTCGGTTGCATTTTACACGCGCGTTTTGCAGATGCGCGAACACAGCTTTGGCGCCGGACGAAAGGCGCTCTGCTTTGGAACACAGAAAATCAATCTGCAAGTTGTGGGGCAAGAGCCACGCAATAATGCCGCCACGGGGTCTGGCGACCTGTGCTTGATCACCACATGGACACCGGATCGCCTGCTAGACCATTTGCGGGCACAGTGTATAGAGGTTCTGGAAGGCCCCGTGATGAAATCTGGCGCATTGGGGCCGATCATCTCGATTTATTTCAACGATCCAGATAAAAATCTAATCGAGGTCAGTAGTTACGAAAGGAATGCCGCGTGAGCACGGTAAAATGCATTTCACCAATTGACGGGTCGCTTTTTGCCGAACGCCCCTGTCTGAGCCAAAATCAGGCTTTTGCCGCCACCGAACGGGCACGCGCCGCACAGGCCGACTGGGCCCGACGGCCCCTGCAAGAGCGCATTGATCTGGTGCGCGCAGGCGTGGCGGCGATTGGCGCAATGAACGACGAAATTGTGCCCGAACTGGCCCATCAAATGGGCCGGCCCATCCGCTATGGTGGCGAGTTTGGCGGCTTTAATGAACGCGCCTCGTATATGGCAGACATCGCCGCCAGCGCTCTGGCCCCGACCCAAATCGAGGACAGCGACAATTTCAGACGGCTGATCAAACGTGTGCCCCACGGCGTTGTGCTGGTAGTGGCCCCATGGAATTATCCGTATATGACTGCGATTAACACCGTCGCCCCTGCACTGATCGCCGGCAATACTGTGGTGTTAAAACACGCCTCGCAAACTCTTTTGGTCGGCGAACGCATGGCGGCCGCCTTTCAAGCGGCAGGCATCCCTGAGGCGGTCTTCCAAAACGTCTTTCTCGATCACGCCACCACCTCGGCGCTCATCGCGGCCAACAGCTTTGGCTTTGTCAACTTCACCGGCTCGGTCAGCGGCGGCCGCGCCATGGAGCATGCCGCGGCCGGCACCTTTACCGGCCTCGGGCTGGAACTGGGTGGTAAAGATCCCGGCTATGTTATGGAAGATGCCGATCTGGACGCAGCCGCCGAGACACTCATCGATGGCGCAATGTTCAATTCCGGCCAGTGCTGTTGCGGCATTGAGCGGATCTATGTCAGCGAGGCTTTATACAAGCCGTTTGTCGAAAAAGCCGTTGAAATCGTCAGCGGCTATCAATTGGGCAACCCGCTGGACCCAGACACAACGCTGGGCCCGATGGCGCACCTGCGCTTTGCCGATGAGGTACGCGCGCAAACCGCCGAAGCCTGCGCTGATGGAGCCAAAGCACTGATTGATCCGGCGTTGTTTCCCAATGACGGCGGCGCCTATCTGATGCCACAGATCCTCATCGACGTGGATCACACTATGCGGGCGATGCGCGACGAAAGTTTTGGCCCGCTTGTCGGTATCATGAAGGTTAAGGATGACGCCGAGGCTGTGGCCTTGATGAATGACAGTAATTTTGGCCTGACCGCCGCGCTGTGGACCCAAGACTACGCCCGCGCTGAGGCAATTGCCGACGAGATTGACACCGGCACGGTGTTTACCAACCGGTGTGACTATCTTGATCCGGCGTTGTGTTGGACCGGGTGCAAAGACACTGGCCGCGGCGGTGGGCTGTCCCAGATCGGATTTCACAATCTGACCCGCCCCAAATCCTATCATATGAAGAAAGCATAGCGCGATGACACTCACTGCAAACTGGTCCTATCCCACCGCAATCCGCTTTGGTGCGGGGCGCATTTCCGAACTGCCCGAGGCCTGTACCGCCGCCGGGATCAAAAACCCCTTGCTGGTGACAGACAAGGGACTGGCCGCTCTGCCGATCACCCAGTCAACCTTGGATATTATGGCCAAAGCCGGTCTGGGCCGCGCGATATTTGCCGATGTCGATCCAAACCCGAATGAAATCAATGTCGCCGCTGGTCTAGAGGCCTACCGAGCCGGTCAGCATGATGGCGTCGTGGCGTTCGGTGGCGGTTCCGGACTTGATCTGGGCAAAGTACTGGCTTTTATGACAGGTCAAACCCGCCCGCTTTGGGATTTTGAGGATATTGGCGACTGGTGGACCCGCGCCGATGCCAAAGTGATCGATCCTATTATTGCGGTGCCCACCACCGCCGGCACCGGCTCTGAGGTTGGCCGCGCCAGCGTGATCACCAACTCCCAAACTGCTGAGAAAAAAATCATCTTCCACCCCAAGCTCTTGCCCAGCGTGGTAATCTGTGACCCGGAGCTCACGGTTGGCATGCCCAAATTCATCACTGCAGGCACCGGAATGGATGCGTTTGCCCATTCCCTTGAGGCCTATTGCTCGCCACATTACCACCCGATGAGCCAGGGTATCGCTTTGGAAGGTATGCGCTTGGTCAAAGACTATCTGCCCCGCGCCTTTGCCGATGGTAATGATCTTGAGGCCCGCGCCCAAATGATGTCAGCCGCCGCCATGGGGGCCACAGCCTTTCAAAAAGGCTTGGGTGCGATCCATGCGCTGTCACACCCGCTGGGGGCAATGTATCATACCCATCACGGCACCACCAACGCGGTGGTCATGCTGCCTGTGCTGAGATCTAACCGACCGGCGATCGAAACCCGTATTTCTGCGGCAGCTGATTATCTTGGTATCGATGGCGGCTTTGACGGGTTTTATGACTTTGTGGCCGCGTTAATCGCGCAACTTGAAATTCCACCAAATCTGACCGCCTTGGGCGTTACAGATCCAGATGTAGACGCGGTGGTGCGCGCCGCCCTGACCGATCCCAGCGCCGGTGGCAACCCAGTTGAAATGACATATGACAACACAAAATCCCTGTTGCAATCCTGTCTGTAAAACGCGCGGACTAAAATTTAAACACCGGTGCAAAAATCTTATTTGCGCCCCTTGAAACCTGGCAGACCCTTCCCCACATCCCTGACATGCGGCGCCTATAACGGGCCGCATATTGAACCGCCTGTCCTTTTGGGAAGGCATATTAAGGGATCGCTCAACGGAGGATTTACCCATGCGACACTTTGATTTAGCACCACTTTACCGCGCCACAATCGGCTTTGACCAAATTGCAGACCTGATAAACCAAGTTTCGGACAGATCTGTCAACCAACCCAGCTATCCGCCTTATAATATCGAGAAAACAGCCGAGGATGCGTACCGCATTTCAATTGCTGTGGCGGGCTTTGCCACCGATGATTTATCGGTTGAGGTCAAAGAAAACGAGCTGGTGATCGCGGCACGCAAAACTGCGGATGAAGCCTCAAACAGCTACTTACACCGCGGTATCGCCACACGTGCCTTTGAACGGCGATTCAAATTGGCCGATCATGTTCAGGTCAGCGCTGCCGACCATCGAGACGGTATGCTACATATTGATCTGACCCGCGAAGTGCCCGAAGCGCTGAAACCGCGACAGATCGCGATTGCCAATGCAGGGCCGGCCGCCCTCAATCAAGCAGCCAAAGCCATCAACTAAGATAAAGGCCTTTACATACGCTGCGCCCTCGGCCCTGCCGGGGGCGTTTGTCGTGGTAATCCGCAACATACATCATTGACGGGACGCCCAAGGTTCGCTAGGCCAACGCTCCCGCAGCGCAAGCGGAAACCCAATAAAGGACGCCCGAAATGGCACGTAAACGTAAAGGTCGCGACATCTCGGGTTGGCTGGTGGTTGACAAGCCCGCAGGCGTCACCTCAACCATGGTTGTCAACAAGGTGCGCTGGTGCTTTGATGCCAAAAAAGCAGGCCATGCCGGAACGCTTGATCCCGCAGCGACGGGCGTGCTTGCAGTTGCGTTGGGCGAGGCTACAAAAACCGTGCCCTTTATCACTGAAGCGCTCAAAGCCTATCGCTTTACCGTGCAGCTTGGTCAGGCCACAAATACCGATGATGCCGAGGGCGAGGTGACCGCAAGCAGTGACCTGCGTCCCACAGATGCCGCTATAATAGAGGCGCTGGGCGCGTTTGTTGGCGATATTATGCAGGTACCACCAAAATTTTCCGCCGTTAAGATTGAGGGAGAACGGGCCTATAAGCTGGCGCGCGACGGCGAAGATGTCGAGATTGCCGCCCGCCCGCTCTGGGTTGAAGAACTGTTGATGATCGACCGGCCCAGCCCCGATCAGGTGACGCTTGAGATGACCTGTGGCAAGGGGGGTTACGTCCGGTCGATTGCCCGTGATCTGGGCGTGGCGCTGGGATGTTACGGGCATGTTGTCACGCTGCGGCGGATGTGGTCGGGACCCTTTGAGGTCGACAGCGGGTTGCGCCTTGAGCAGATCGACGCGCTGGCGCGTACCCCTGAATTGGACAGGCATTTACAACCGCTCGAGATTGGTCTGGACGAGCTGCCTAAATTGTCTTGCACAGCAGAGGCCGCCGCCAAGCTGCGCAATGGAAATCCGGCAATGGTCGTAACCTCAAACGCCGAATACGGAGATGAATGCTGGGCGGCGCTGGACGGGCGCGCCGTTGCCGTAGGGATATACAAAGCCGGAGAATTGCACCCAAGCCGGGTTTTTGCCGCCTCTGCCCCCCGCCCTGATGCCGGCCCCAAAGATGCGTAAGCCATTGCCATTCCTTGTCAGACAGCCGTTCCACTGCGAAAATATGGACTTGTTTTGTCGCCTACAGCCCGCCACATTCAGTCTATGATCACACGTGTGCACCAAAAATCTGACGCCTATTCCGAGGCGCTTTATTCCAGCTGTGAACGCTATCGCTATATGCTGACCCGGACTTGGGACACGCTGGGGCGCAAAGCATTATTCATTATGCTCAACCCTTCAACCGCAACCGAACTTCAAAACGACCCGACCGTGGAACGCTGTGAAAGGCGCGCCCGCACCTTGGGATTCGGAGCCTTTCGCGTCACCAACATTTTTGCCTGGCGCGACACCGATCCCCGCAAGATGCGGGCGGCGGTCGATCCGATCGGGCCAGAAAATGATCGCACGATTATCCAATCGTGTGTTTGGGCAGATCAAATCATCGCCGCTTGGGGGACCCATGGGTCCCATAAAAACCGTGGTGCTGAGGTCGCTGTGTTGCTGCATGACAGCGGGCTGCCAATCTTTCATCTTGGTCTGACCAAGGGCGGGCACCCGAAACATCCTCTTTATATTGCCTATAGTCAGCAGCCTGAAATCTGGCCGTTGCCACAGCCCTGAGCGCTTTGGTTTCGCGGTTTAAACGGTCTGGTTAATCCATCCCAGCGATGGTGACGAGGCAGATATTTGGCCGCACGCACAGTTATAATCAACTTTGCTTATGCGCCATCAGGGTTAACCATTTTATGAAGTTTTGATTGTTTTGGATCCCTATAAATGCACTTAAAGGCCAGCGTTTCTATTCACAATGCAAAGGCAAAATCGCTGATATGTTTTGGATGACCACACTTCTCGGCATGCTTCTGATAGGATCTCTCGAAATGACCGGTTCGGATCCAGATCCCGAAGATGATGGAGCAGACCCCGGGGAACCGAAAACAGCAGATCTGCCCGGACAGGATCAGTTTCAACCCGCAAGAATAAATCCGTTAACCGTGAAACCAGCAGAGTTTGATCCATACAGTTCTGACGCACCCTTAGACACGCCTACCGCCCCGCTGCGCGGCAGTGCGGCAGATGACCGTCTTATTGGCCATGATGGTCCGGACCGTATCAATGGGTATAACGGCAATGATACAATTTCAGGACGGGGTGGTGACGACGATCTCTGGGGAGCCGACGGCCAAGATTTGTTGCGCGGCGGCCCGGGTAATGATACTTTGCACGGCAATGACGGCGATGATGATCTGAGCGGCCAGGCAGGCAATGATTCCATCTTGGGATACCATAACGAAGATACACTGCGTGGCGGCGCAGGTGCCGACAGTCTGATCGGCGGCATGGGCAATGATTTTCTCAACGGCGGTGAGGATGAAGACCAGCTCTCTGGCGGTATGGGCGACGACACGCTGATCGGTGGTCGAGGCGAGGATGTCTTGTTTGGCGATCAGGGTAATGACAGGATCGACGGCACAGAACCGCCTGTAACCAACGCCACCGACCCACGACAGACGGGCAAAGGAATGGTGGACGAGAGGGATTATCTCAATGGCGGCGATGGCGACGATACGCTGATTGCCGGCGCCAACGATGTCGTTTCCCCGGGAAACGGGCAGGATACAATCATTCTAGATGCGGCCAACGCGGACAAAACCCCCACCAGCATTATCGCTTTTGATAGCCGGTACGACAGCATCATTATCGCCCATAACGATAAGCTGCAAACGCCCCATAAGGTGGACCTGCGGCTTTCTAGCGGCGACCCAACCCTAACTGAAATTATATTGGATGGGGCTGTTTTGGCCACTATGAACACAGTTACCGGCTTTAAAGCCTCCGACATCGTCTTGGTTGCGGGCACACAAACCTGAACAATCAGGTCATAAATGAGGGCTAACCAGCGGCAATATCTGCGACCCTGGTCGTTGCGATAAAAGGCGATTCTCAGCGCCGGCTTGAAGGATCAAAATAATTAAAAGTGGTGCCTGTCGCATCAATTGGACGGCTTATTCGGACTGCGCAGCACAACATTGTGAACGACCATGAAGGTCATCCCTGACAGGTTGCAAGATCAAGCGAAGCAAACCGCGCTTTGGGCTTTCCTTTTCGGTAAAAACCCCCTATACGCGCGCATCGGCTGGGAATCCTAGCCGATACCTCCACGGGCCTTGCTGGACGACATCCCGGCCTGCGCCATTTCACATCTCAATTAAAAAGGAGACCCCGATGTCGATTACAGCAGAAGAAAAAGCCCGCGTAATGAAAGAGTTTGCAACCAAAGACGGGGACACTGGTTCCCCTGAAGTTCAGGTTGCTATTCTAACGTCGCGGATCACGACACTGACAGAGCATTTCAAGACCCACAAAAAGGATAATCATTCCCGCCGCGGGTTGCTCAAAATGGTGGCGCTGCGCCGGAAACTTTTGGACTATGTGAAGCGCAGCGATGAGCCGCGTTACAAAAGCATAATCCAACGCCTCGGCATTCGCCGCTAACACAAAGGGACGCACCAAGAGTGCGTCCTTTGCATTTCGGGCTTGTGCCCGCTCCGCTATCCGCAGACTGCAACTCTGGGCCTTGGGATGCAGCAGGATTAACAAAAGGCCACGGGGGCAATGCGGCCCCGAACGCAAATCGGCACATGGGGATACGCCCCGGCAGCCATTATAGGAAACGTGATGTTTAACGTAACGAAAAAATCAATCGAATGGGGTGAAGAAACCCTAACACTAGAGACAGGCAAAGTGGCCCGTCAAGCAGACGGATCGGTGATCGCCACATTGGGCGAAACCTCGGTTATGGCAAACGTAACATTTGCCAAAACGCAAAAGCCCGGTCAGGACTTTTTTCCCCTGACCGTACATTACCAAGAAAAATACTATGCCGCAGGCAAAATTCCCGGTGGCTTCTTCAAGCGCGAAGCGCGGCCTTCAGAAAAAGAAACTTTGACTGCACGTCTGATCGACCGCCCCTTGCGGCCGCTGTTTGTCGACGGTTTCAAAAACGAAGTGCTGGTGATGTGTACCGTTCTAAGTCACGACCTGGTGAATGACCCCGATATCGTCGCGATGATCGCCGCCTCTGCGGCTTTGACCCTTTCGGGCGCGCCATTCCGTGGCCCAATCGCCGGTTGCCGCGTTGGTTTTGTCGATGGTGAATATATCCTGAACCCAGAAGTTGAAGATATGGATCACCTTCGGACCAAGCCTGACCAGCGTCTGGATCTGGTTGTTGCTGGCACCAAAGACGCCGTGATGATGGTCGAGTCCGAAGCCTATGAACTGTCCGAAGAAGAAATGCTCGGCGCCGTCACCTTTGCCCATGAGCAGATGCAACCGGTGATCGACCTGATCGTGGAAATGGCCGAAGACGCTGCAAAAGAGCCTTTTGATTTTCAACCCGCCGATTACTCTGATCTCTATGCAGCTGCAAAATCTGCCGGTGAAGCCGACATGCGCGCCGCCTTCGCACTGACTGACAAGCAAGAGCGCACAGCGGCAGTCAATGCCGCCCGTGAAACGATCAAGGCCGCGCTTAGCGAAGAACAATTGGCGGACGCCAATCTTGGATCGGCGTTGAAAAAACTTGAAGCCGGCATATTACGTGGCGATGAGGTTAAAACCGGTAAGCGGATCGACGGTCGTGCGCTGGACACCGTACGGCCTATCGTGTGTGAAACCGGCATGCTGCCGCGGACCCACGGATCAGCACTGTTCACTCGGGGTGAGACCCAAGGCCTTGTGGTCACCACATTGGGCACCGGCGATGACGAGCAGATCATCGATGCGCTGCACGGCAATTCACGCTCCAACTTCCTGCTGCACTATAACTTCCCCCCCTATTCGGTAGGCGAAGCCGGACGCGTGGGCCCTCCCGGCCGACGTGAGGTTGGTCACGGCAAACTGGCGTGGCGGGCACTGCAGGCGGTTCTGCCAGCCGCAACCGATTTTCCATATACGGTGCGGGTGGTGTCCGAGATCACCGAATCCAACGGCTCGTCGTCCATGGCGTCGGTCTGTGGTGGTTCCCTGTCGATGATGGACGCAGGTGTGCCGCTGAAATCACCGGTTGCCGGCGTTGCCATGGGGCTGATCCTTGAAGACGATGGCGACTATGCAGTTCTGACCGATATCCTTGGCGACGAGGATCACTTGGGCGATATGGACTTCAAAGTCGCGGGTACCGAAGCCGGTATCACCTCGCTGCAGATGGACATCAAGATTGCCGGCATTACCCCGGACATCATGAAAAAAGCGCTTGCCCAAGCCAAAGACGGCCGGATGCATATTCTAAACGAAATGTCCAAATCACTGACCGAAGCGGCCGATTTCAGCGTCCATGCACCACGCATCGAGACCATGAATGTACCAACCGATAAAATTCGCGAAGTGATCGGTTCTGGCGGCAAGGTTATCCGCGAAATTGTCGAAGTCTCTGGTGCGAAGGTCGACATCAACGATGAGGGCGTGATCAAAATTGCCTCGCCAAACGGTGACTCGATCAAAAAAGCCTATGACATGATCTATGCAATCGTCGCCGAGCCCGAAGAAGGTCAGGTCTATGACGGCAAAGTTGTTAAAATCGTCGACTTCGGTGCCTTTGTGAACTTCTTTGGCAAGCGCGATGGTCTGGTCCACGTCTCACAGATCGAAAACCGCCGTTTGAACCACCCGTCCGATGTCCTCAAAGAAGGCCAAGACGTCAAGGTAAAACTGCTGGGCTTTGATGATCGCGGCAAAGTGCGCTTGTCGATGAAAGTCGTCAATCAAGAGACTGGCGAGGAAATGACTGCAGACGAAAACGCAGCGGGATAAACGCCCTCTGCTGGTGAATAAAACAACAAAGGCTCCAACATGCGTTGGAGCCTTTGTCACATCATGCGATCGAATAACGCCCGTCAGACGGTTTACTGTGGCATCTTTGCAGTGCGCACATAGGGCAGAACCGCCTCAAACCCCCCAAACTTGGCCTTTGCATCTGCATCACTCACCGCAGACGGGATAATCACGTCTTCGCCCACGGTCCAATTTGCAGGCAATGCGACAGAATGCGTGGCCACCGCCTGCAGCGCATCCAACGCCCGCAGGACCTCGGCCCAGTTTCGCCCCACAGCCGCTGGATAGAACAATGACAGCTTCAATTTCTTGTCCGGCCCGATGATAAACAAAGACCGGACCGCTCTGGCGGTGTCCAAAAGGCCGCCATCGGCAGTATAGGCCTCAGCAGGCAGCATCTCAAAGGTGCTTGAAACGGCAGCGTCGTGGTCAGCGATAATGGGAAAATCTGCCGATCTGCAGGCCAGGGTTTCGATATCTTTTTTCCAGTCCGCATGTTTTGAGACACCATCCGAAGAGACGCCAATCACCTTGGTATTGCGGGCCGCCCATTCATCGGTCAATTGCGCCACAGCGCTTAATTCTGTGGTGCAAACACCGGTAAAATCTTTGGGATGCGAAAACATAATGGCCCAACCATCGCCAATCCACTCGTGAAATCCGATTTCACCCTGATCGGTCTCTGCGGTAAAATCTGGAACGATTTCATTAAGACGAATAGACATTGGCACCCCCATACTTTTCTGTTGCAAACCAAGTACAGCAATTTGCAGGTTTTGCCACGCTTCGCTTGCAATATTTCAAAACTGCTGACACTGTTCCCGAACTGTTGGATTATACCCGCAGACCAAGCCGTTTGAATTTGGAGATAACTATGCTTGAAAAACGATCGTTTTATATAAACGGATCCTGGACCGCCCCGCTTGAGGGTCGCGACCATCCGGTTATTAACCCTTCCACCGAACAGGCCGATGCCATTATTTCGCTGGGTGGACAAAAAGACACCGATGCAGCTGTTGCAGCCGCCCGCGCCGCATTTCCAGCTTGGATGAACACGCCGTCAGCCACCCGGATTAAACTGGTGGAAAAGTTGCTGGAGCAATATAACCAGCGCCGTGCCGCGCTGGCCGAAGCCGTCAGCCTCGAAATGGGGGCCCCGATTGATATGGCGCATAGCGAACAGATCGCCGCCGGTGCCTCGCACATTACAAATTTTCTCAAGGCCGCCAAAACTTTTCAATTCGACCGACCGCTGGGCGACCATGCCCCCGGAGCCCGCGTGCTTTATGAACCGATTGGGGTCTGCGCGCTGATCACACCTTGGAACTGGCCGATGAATCAGGTCAGCTTAAAAGTTGCCGCAGCTGCGATCGCCGGCTGTACCATGGTGCTAAAGCCATCTGAGGAGTCGCCACTCAACGCAATGATCTTTGCCGAGGCTGTGGATGCCGCAGGATTCCCCCCCGGTGTGTTTAATCTGATCAACGGCGATGGCGCTGGTGTTGGTACGCAACTGTCCGTCCATCCGGACGTGGATATGGTGTCGTTCACCGGCTCGACACGCGCCGGCACATTGATCACCAAAGCGGCGGCCGACAGCCTGAAACGCGTTACCCTAGAACTGGGTGGCAAAGGCGCCAATATTATCTTTAACGATGCCGACGCCAAAGCGGTAAAACGCGGTGTGCTACATTGTATGAACAATACCGGGCAATCATGCAACGCCCCGACGCGGATGCTGGTACAGCGCGAAGTTTATGATCAGGCGGTTGCGACAGCGACAGAAGTTGCCGGCATTGTCCAAGTGGGCCCAGCCCATGAAAGCGGCCGCCACATTGGCCCCGTCGTCAACGAAGTACAATTCAACAAGATCCAAGCCCTGATCCAAAAAGGTATAGATGAAGGCGCGCGACTTGTGGCCGGCGGCACCGGACGCCCGGACGGCATGGAGAAAGGGTTTTATGTACAACCCACAATCTTTGCCGATGTTACCAACCAGATGACAATTTCACGCGAAGAAATCTTTGGGCCAGTGTTGTCAATTCTTCCCTTTGACACCGAAGAGGAGGCCATCGAAATGGCCAATGACACGGTGTACGGACTAACCAACTACATCCAGACACAGGATAGTGAAAAAGGCAAACGGGTGGCGCGACAACTTCGGTCGGGTATGGTAGAGATGAACGGTCAAAGCCGTGGTGCGGGCGCGCCCTTTGGAGGGATGAAGCAATCCGGCAATGGGCGCGAAGGCGGTGTCTGGGGTCTTGAGGATTTTCTGGAAGTCAAATCTGTCTCAGGCTGGGCAGGCTAGCACACCAAGATAACAGGCTTCACCGATAAAAATACGCCTTGCTACAAAATGCGGGCCTTACCGACAAGATCGGTGAGGCTCAGATATGTCCCTTAGCCCAACGTCAGTGGCATGTGACGATTTACGTCCTTATAAAGCAGATAGCGAAACGGGCCCGGCCCGCCGGCATAGCACCCTTGCGGACAAAAAGCGCGCAGCCACATGAAATCCCCGGCCTCCACTTCGACCCACTCCTGATTAAGCCGGTAGACGCCCTTGCCTTCCAGCACATACAGACCGTGTTCCATCACATGGGTCTCTGTAAAAGGGATCACAGCACCCGGCTGTAGGGTAACGATTGTGACATGCATATCATGGCGTAGATCACTTAAATCGACAAATCGCGTGGTCGCCCAAGCCCCATCAGTCTCAGGCATCGGGCTGGGCACAATATCTTTTTCATTGGTAACAAAAGCCTCTGGGCTGTCGAGACCAACAACCGCTTGATAGGCTTTGCGAATCCAGTGAAACCGCGCCGGCCGGTTTGCTGTGTTGTGCATACTCCAGCGGACGCCTGGCGGCAGATAGGCATACCCTCCCTCCTCCATGAGATGGGGGGACCCGTCCAAATCAAGGGTAAGCTGACCTTCAACGACGAATAAAACCGCTTCGGCCCGGGGGTCGGCCTCAGGCCGGTCGCTACCACCGCCAGGTTGAACTTCGCCAATATATTGCGAAAACGTCTCAGCAAAGCCTGACAAGGGGCGCGCTAATACCCAGAACCGCGCGCCCTCCCAGAAAGGTAAAAAGCTCGTGACGATATCGCTGAAAGTGCCCTTTGGGATCACAGCATAGGAGTCGGTGAACATCGCCCGATCCGTCAAGATCTGGCTTTGTGCAGGCAAGCCACCCTGTGGTGCATAATAGAATTTTTTCGACATGCTTCGGGCCTCACCTTCGGTTACGCGCGTCATCTGGCATAGGCTAGCGTGTTTTCAAACCCCATGCGAGTGCAGATTACGCCAGCAGCACCCAGACCAACGTAAGCCGCGCCAACGCGCGCAGTCTGACGTACCCCCGTGAATTAGGCCCCTGTGCCCGGACCAAAAGCCAAAACAACCCGCGTCTGACACGAAATGCGGATCAGGGGGCGTAGAGAAACTATTCGCCCACGCCACCTTTTTTGGTTTTTGTACTTAAAACTCGACGACGGCGCGGATTGATTTGCCTTCATGCATCAGATCAAAGCCGTGGTTGATCTCGTCAAGGCTAAGTTTATGGGTGATCATCGGGTCTATTTCGATCTTGCCGTCCATATACCAATCGACAATTTTCGGCACATCTGTCCGCCCGGACGCGCCGCCGAACGCCGTACCGCGCCACACCCGGCCCGTGACCAGTTGGAACGGCCGCGTGCTGATCTCGGCACCCGCCGGCGCCACCCCGATGATGATGCTTTCGCCC
>Ga0206131_10003367_pt1 | contig 18497 bp, 15 predicted proteins | sample Helgoland_Spring_FD_148636 | JGI IMG/M metagenome (GOLD analysis project Ga0206131, IMG submission 148636) | Pelagic subsurface seawater microbial communities from Kabeltonne, Helgoland, North Sea - Helgoland_Spring_Bloom_20160517_1 | ecosystem: Environmental > Aquatic > Marine > Epipelagic ...
AGGCATGATAAAAAAGGCAGACCTAATCAAAATGAATGATGAAGAATTGGATTATTTATATGCGTCATCACTTGATTTTCAAGAAAGCGATTCCATTGATGAAAAATGTGCTAAACTCTCGGCCTTTGACGCTAATAAAATTTGGTGTGTGACCTTAGGTGGTGCAGGAGCGAGATTATTTGTTGATGGGTTCTGGTATGCTCATTCGGGTTATGTCGTGGAGGTTATGGACACTGTGGGTGCCGGAGACAGTTTTTTGGCAGCTTTAATTCAGGAATTAATTATTGAAAAGCGAGGGCCGGATCAAGCATTGGACACTGCAGTACAAATCGGGAGTATCGTTGCGGCTAAAGCTGGAGCTAATCCTGAAATCAGTGCTATGGATTTAGATAATTTGATCGCAAAATAGGCGACTAAATTGCCTTGTTTCATTCCGATTTAAAAATGAAATTTTTGTTTTGCAGACGCTAAAATAAATTTATATTTGCACCCGCTGCAGCGTAATGACTGTAAGCAGGAGGTACCTTAGCTCAGTTGGTAGAGCAACGGACTGAAAATCCGTGTGTCCCTGGTTCGATTCCTGGAGGTACCACATTCACAAAGCGATCAAGCAATTTGTTTGATCGCTTTTTTTATTTCTTTTTTTAAAATCATCTATAAACGATGCACGCATGTATTAAATCACGATTATGTTTTTGATGGAGTCGGAACAATTTTAAATAATCACTGTATCTTAGTGAAAATTAAAATTTTAATCAATTTAAAGTAGGGTAAAATGAATGAACTTTGTTTTACCTTATGAGCACCCGAATAAACAGGGTTCAATGTTTATCCCAAAAAAATAAGACACTATGAAACAGTCAAGAAGACATTTTTTAACGCAAACATGCCCGTCGGTGGCCTTTGCTTTTTTTGGCCTTTCTTTTCTGGAGGCTTGTTCGAGTGATTCAGATACGGCGTCGGGTCCAACAAATAACGACCAGCCAGGAGGGACCTCTGGTTATGAGATCAGTGGTAATACGGTAACCGTGGATTTAGGCAATGCTAATTTTACTGATTTGGCAAATCCTGGGGGATATACCAATATTTTAAATGCAGGAGTGCTTTTATTGCGCCTAAGTTCAACAGAAATAGCGGCTTACGATAATTGTTGCCCGCACAGAGGCACTAATAATCTTTGGAGTTATTCATCGGGGACATGGACGTGTGGTAACCATGGTAATAGCTACTCAAATGATGGAAACAATGTTGAATCTTGTAATTCAGGAGCCACCTCTGGAGGTTTGAAGAAATACACGACAGTGCTCACTAATAACACACTAGTAATTACAAAAGCTTAGCACATTGGGACGACTGTATTTTTTATTAATTTTTGTTTTTTCTTTCGGTATTGCTGAAGTACATGCCCAAGAGCTCGACGATATTTTTAATTCGATCGAAAAAGAAGAGGAGTTGCCCTTATTGCCTGACAAAATGCTCTTTACTCAGCGCTTTTTATGGGGAGAAAATGGTCTACTCAGACGCTCTGAATTGGCACCACTGTCGCCAATACAACGAAGTCGAGAGATTGAATTGCGGCGTAAAATGCTGGTAACGCATCAAGTTTTGGGTTACGTTACGCTTGCTTCGATGATCGCCCAAGGGATTATTGGCGGGAAACTTTACAACTGCGACAACTGTAATTCACGAGAATACAACCAAATAAAAAATGCACACGAAACCATGGCTGCTGTCGTTAATGTGAGCTATTTTTCAGGCGCAGCTTTATCGCTTTTTGCCCCCCCTCCACTAATTAATCGTACGGAAAAAGGTTTGTCGTCAGCAAGAGCACATAAGTGGTTAGCGAGTATTCATTTTTCAGCTATGGTAGCCACAAATTTATTGGCAGATGGGGCGAGTGAAAGTCAGACAGGTCGGAATCTGCATAGAATAGCGGCTTACACGGCCTTTGGTAGCTTCGCGACCGCAACTTTAGTACTCACCTTTTAGTTTTTTGCTATGTTTCTAAACATCAAAAAAGTTCTATTCGTGGTTAAATTTGCCCTGGTTTTGTCCTATTCAAATCTGATGGGTCAAAATCAGACAACAAGTTCAAGTACATGGACCTTAGATCCAAGTCGCTCGGAAATAAGTTATACTGGCGCACATCTATTACATGAGTGGACGGGCGTCAATAACAATTTGGTGGGTTTGATGAAATCCAATGATGGACAACTTGACATGATAGCCGTGTCTGCTAAGGTCGCGGACTTTGACAGTGGTAATGAAAATCGCGATGCCCACGCATTGGAACTTCTCGACGTTTTTGATTTTCCCAATGTTCGATTTTTGGCCAAAAAGTTTACCCAGAGCGGTCAACAAGTAGTTATGGACGGGATTTTACAATTCCGCGGCGTAAGCCGAGATATTTCTGTGACGATGACGGTCGAGCCGGAGCTGGATCAATACAAGGTCTTCGGGGCGTTCACGGTCCAACCAACGTTATTTGATATGCCCTTGCCTTCTTTTATGCTTAAAGACATCGATGACGCCCTAGAGGTCGAGGTGTCCCTGATGTTTATTCCCAGTGAACAATAAGATGATTCTGGACAGGGTAAAACGCAAAAAGGCCAGCAAATGCTGGCCTTTTCTATTATCGTCAATAACTAATCTATAGTAGTGGTAAAACTACTTTGTCGATAACGTGTACTACTCCGTTGTAAGCCTGTACATTGTTAGCAATGATATTGGCCACACGTCCATTCGGGTCAACAAGCTGTGGACCATTGGTTAGATCAACAGTTAAATTCTCTCCGACTAAAGTTGGTACGGGCATATCTTGGGTTAAATCTTCTGCGCGAACATTGGCTTCTCCAACCACGTGTGTTAGAAGAACTGCCGTCAATGTATTCACATCAATTTGAGAAAGATCATCAATGCCAAGTTCGGTCAATAAGCTGCCAAATGCATCATTGGTTGGTGCAAATGCGGTCAATGGCGTTCCAGCTCCTGTTGAACTTAAAATAGTTACAAAAGGTACTTCTAAATCTGGACGCGTCAAGGCCGCGACCAAAGTCTCAAAAGTTGGGTCTGCAGTAGCAAATGTTGCAATGGTAGGTAACCCAATAACTTGGTCCACGATATGAATCACACCATTTGTTGCTTCAATATCAGCTTGTGCTACTGTACTTACTCCATTGAAAACAACGCCGTTTGATGTGTTGAAGTACAAGCTCAAAACATCACCGTCCATATTGGTCGCGTTTGTTTGCGTGTATCCAGCACCGGCTGCAGTTAGGTCTGTAGACATTACAGTACCAGCAACGACATGGTTTAAAAGGATGTTGGCTAAAACGTCTGTAGGGACTTCGCTTAAGTCAGCAAATCCATTAGCGGTTAAGAAGCTGTCGAAAGCAGCATTTGTCGGCGCTAGTACAGTGAATTCGCCGCCGCTCAATACGGTAACTAGATCCCCATCAGCAGCTTGAAGCGCTGCGACCAAGGAGCTCAGCTCTGCTGTTTCTAAAGCAGTTTCAACTATGTTCAGGGGTTCTGGTGTCGGTGTTGTGTTCTCGTCGTCATCGGAACACGCCACAAATGTGAATGAGAACGCCAATAAGGCAAGGGTAGTTGGTTTAAGAAATTTTTGAAAAATCATAGCTATTTGTTTTTATGAGTCACAAAGAAACGGCATTATCTTCATTTTTTGTTTAATCTTTTGTTAAAAATGTTAAACAAAATAGAATTCCATAGAAATCAATGAGTTGACTTCATGTAAATCATCATATGGGATAAATTTGACAATAAATTGACATAAGAAAACGCAGGCAAATCGTATTTTCGCCCTTACAATATTCAATAATTTGATGAACTTAGTTCTTGATTTAGGCAATACGCGGGTAAAGTTCGGTGTATTTGAGCACCACAAATTAATCGCTCATGGCTTTTGGTTAGAAAAAAATTTGCGCGATGGCTTTGAGCATCTCTTAATAACCTATCCAGAGTTGAACACGGCTATTTGGTGTCAGAGCGGTGCCGATCGTCCGTTATTTTTGGATTATGTTTCAAGTAAACTCAATGTTTTTCACATGAATCATAATTTAAAATTGCCTTTAGATAATCACTATAAGACTCCGAAAACTTTGGGACATGATCGCTTGGCCTTAGTTAGTGCAGCCAAATTTCATGCTCCAGGGGTCGCGTCATTGGTGATTGATTGCGGGTCCTGCGTAACTTACGATTTTATTGATGCTAACGGACGCTATTATGGTGGAGCGATAAGTCCCGGTCTGGCCATGCGTTACAAAGCAATGCATGACTACACAGAGAAGTTACCTGATCTGAGTATTCAAGCCACTGACCATTGGTATGGAGACAGCACGGATAACTCGATGCATCAAGGGGCATTTCGTGGATTAATTCATGAAATTCATGGGTTCATAAATCAGTATAAGCAATACAATCCTAATTTAACGACATTTTTAACAGGAGGAGACCTTGAAATTTTGCGAGATCACATAAAAAATGACATCTTTGCCCATCCTAATTTTTTATTGGAAGGACTCAACCAAATTTTATTGATCAACAAGGACTGATGCTCAAAAAAATATTTATCGTCATGGCATTTGCCATTACTGCCCCGATCTGGGGGCAGGGGACGACCTCGCCTTATTCTTTTTTTGGGATTGGCAATTTAAATTTTCGTGGAACGGTCGAAAATCGACTTATGGGGGGCGTGAGCACTTATTCCGATAGTATTCACGTAAATCTTCTGAATCCAGCGGGTCTGGCCAATTTGAAATTAGTCAATTATTCAATTGCCGGCAGTCATAAGTTCAACACGCTAAGTACGGCCTTGGACAGCGAGCGGGCCACTACGACAACGCTCGATTATATGGCGGTAGCGTTCCCCATGGGAAAATTTGGAGGGGCGTTTGGGCTTTTGCCTTTAACGACCTCTGGGTATAAACTAGAAAATATAGACGGCACCAATACAACACAATACACAGGCAGTGGTGGAATGAACAAAGTGTTTTTTGGTTTAGGTTATGCCCTAACACCTGAATTAAATTTAGGAGTTGAGGCGAATTATAATTTTGGTAAAATCCGCAATAATGCGGTAACCTTTCAAGAGGACATTCAACTAGGGACCGAAGAAGACAATGAAAGTGACTTGCTAGGACTCAGTATGAATTTGGGACTACAATATAGACGTGTTCTCAAAGGAAAGCTCAATGGTTTGGCGTCTGTGAGTTATACCCCTGAGACCAAATTCACTTCGGAAAATGCCCGGCAAATAGCGACCGTGCTCTTATTGCCAAACGGAAATACTTCGCCAATCGACCGACGCGATATTGAATTGGCTAACACTGATTTTGTTTTTCCTTCTCAGTTAACTGTGGGACTTGGGTTAGTTGAGGAACGTAAATGGTCTTTGTCTGCAGAAGTGAGTGCACAGAAAACAAGTAATTTGGCTAGTAGTACTGTTGTGTTAGACAATGTTACTTATGAAGATGCTGTGCGTTTTAAAATGGGCGGATTTTACATACCAGACTACAATTCATTTTCAAACCTCCTCAAGCGGATTGTTTATCGTGGCGGGTTCCGCTTTGAAGAGACTGGAATTAATGTAAACGGCAACGCGATCACAGAGTTTGGCATGTCTTTTGGGTTAGGGATTAATCTAGGACGTACATTTTCCAATGTAAATATTGGTGTCGAGTACGGAGGTCGTGGGACTAAAAATAATGGATTGGTAGAGGAATCATTTGTCAATATATTTGTAGGCCTATCTCTTAATGACAAATGGTTCGAAAAAAGATTATACGATTAAAATAGAGTTATGAAAACTAAGATTTTTCTTTTGGCATTTTTTGCCATTTTGATGACGACAAACACCAGTGCTCAAGACGACTGCACTATTGCTGTTTCTTTATTTACAGAACCAGCTAAAATCAAGAATTATAAAGGAGCATTGCCTCATTATGATAAGGTAATCACCTCATGTCCTCAATATAGTGTCGCTGTGTATCAATACGCGGTGAAAATGTTCGAATACTTTATTGAGCAAGGAGACCAAGCCAAAATTAAAGATCTTGAGAACGCTTATCAATTGCGTATGAAATACTTCCCTAAAAAGTCCAAAAAAGGGGATATTATGGCGGACATTGCCCAAATTAAATACGACAACGGTATTGGTGACAAGCTGTCTCAGTACAATGCTTTTGATTTGGCCTACAAAACGGATGAGCCTAATTTTAAAAGCCCAAAAGCGATTTATACTTATTTTTCCTTGGTTATGGATCTTTATAAATACGGCCAAAAGGACATACAAGAAGTCTTTGATCTTTATGACATTATTGTAGAGAAAATCGAAAAAGAAGAAGGTAATTATGCTTTGCAAATCAACAAAATGATTGAAAAAGAGGAGGCCGGTCAGAAATTGAGTAGCAAGGATCAAAAGAAACTTGATGGTTACGAAAAGTACTTGGGTTATTATGCAAAAATTAAAGAAAGTGTGGACACCAAGTTGGGATCTGTTGCCGATTGTGACAATTTAATTCCTTTGTACGAGAAGAATTTTGAAGAAAAGAAAGAGGATATCGCTTGGCTTAAAAGTGCAGCGAGTCGTTTGAATGCTAAGGATTGTGAGACGCCTTTGTTTTATCAGTTAGTCCAACAATTGCATTCACTTCAACCTTCTGCAGCCTCTGCCTTTTATCTCGGTCGATTGGCCGATCGTGATGGAAACAATACTGATGCCATAAACTACTATAATCAGGCCGTTGAGCTCGAAACCAATTTGAATAAGGCAGCTGATTATACCTTTGCTATTGCAGAGAATTATCGCAAACGAGGAAGTTATAGCAATGCGCGAAGCAGTTATTTTAAAGTTTTGGAGCAAAAGCCTTCAAAAGGGATTTGCTACTTGCGAATTGCCGATATGTACTCGAAAAGTTCCAACGATTGCGGTGGAAGTGTATTTGAGAAGAGAGCCATTAACTGGAAAGCTGCTGAAATGGCTGATCGTGCGGCCCGTGTAGATGCTTCTGTTGCCGCTACGGCAAGAGCGACTGCTGAGAGTTATCGCGGACGCGCTCCGAGCAAGAGTGATATTTTTGCTGAAGGTATGGCCGGAAAGGTCATCACCATTAATTGTTGGATCGGTGGCAGTGTAAAAGTGCCCAACCTTTAATGAGAAAATACAAACATAATTTACCTATTAGCGCCATAGTCTTTTTCGGACTTATGGCGTTTTTTTCTTGTGAAGGAACGTATGATCAGGTACAGCAATTAAATCTGAGTGATGAGCGCCCGATCGCAGAAGGCCAAGAGGTAAATTTAAAATATACTGATTCAGGACGCTTAGTGACCAATCTTATTGCGCCCATACTTTTGGACTACAGCAATTATGAGTTTGACTACCAAGAGTTCCCCCAAGGTATTGACATTCACTTTTTTGATCAGGATCAAGAGAGTACGGTCCGCTCAGACTATGCCATACGTTATGGCTCTAGTGGTCTTGTCGATTTGCGTCAAAATGTTGTATTGACCACGGCCGATGGAAATGTTTTGGAAGCACAACAACTGTATTGGAACCAAAGAGGACAATGGTTGTTTACTGACCAACCTTATCGAATCACCTTTAGTGACGGCTCGTATAATGATGGGAGTCGATTTGATGCCAATGAAGATTTTACTATCTTTCTTTCAAGAAATAATCAAGGGGTTCAACGTATTGTTGAACCCGAATAAATCCCATTTATATGCGCGGCAAGATTTACAAGCTTTTTGAATATGGCTACATCGCAATGGCTCTATTTTCGATATACTTAGTCCTTACGAATTGGAGTGAAAATAGAGAGCGTTCTTATATGTTTATCATTTTTGCTGTCGTGGCGGTCGGTATGTATTTTTTTAAGCGTTGGTTTAGAAAAAACATGGAAAATCGTTCCAAATAATTCATGGAAGGCCCCCTGGTAATCATTCTTGTTTCACTGCTTTTTTCGGCTTTTTTCTCCGGAATGGAAATCGCCTATGTTTCGGCCAATAAGATTCATCTCGAAATTGAAAAGAAACAGAATAACTTTATTGCTACAGTTTTAAAACGAATTACGCTTCGCCCCTCTAAGTTTATCGCAACGATGCTAGTCGGTAATAATATTGCGCTGGTGATCTACGGATTATTTATGGGCGAGGTTTTGATGCATTGGGTGCCTCTTGATGGATTTTGGGGGCTTTTGGCCCACACATTTATCTCAACGCTCGTCATTTTATGGACAGCGGAGTTTTTGCCTAAAGTTTTTTTTCAGATTTACGCCAATCAGTTAGTGGTTGTTCTATCCTTGCCGGCCTACATTTTTTATCTATTGTTTTCGGTGGTTTCCGAATTAGTGATTTGGATTTCGGATTTTATATTGAGGGTTTTATTCAGAACACCTGGAGACAATCTGCAATTGAGCTTTAGTAAGGTTGAATTGGGCCATTACATCAATGAACAGATGGATAGCTTGGAAATCGAGGATGAGGTGGATAGTGAAATACAAATTTTTCAAAATGCGCTTGAGTTTTCCGATGTTAAAGCCCGTGAGGTAATGATTCCTCGTACAGAGGTAATCGGGGTTGAGGTACTCACCACGCCGCGTGCCTTGAGCGAGCGCTTTACAGAAACGGGACTGTCAAAAATCTTGGTTTATCAAGATAATCTAGATAATATCTTGGGCTATGTTCACTCTTTTGAACTCTTTAAAAAACCGGAGGTACTGAGTCAAGTTTTGATGCCTGTGGTCTTTATTCCCGAGACCATGCTGGCTAAGGATATCCTTCAAGTGCTCACGCGCAAACGCAAGAGCATCGCAGTAGTTGTGGACGAATATGGGGGTACAGCCGGCATAATTACTGTAGAGGACATCATTGAAGAGCTTTTTGGTGAAATTGAAGACGAACACGACTCGCTCGCTTTGGTAGAGGAAGAATTGGATCAAAATCGCTGGCGTTTTTCGGCGCGCTTGGAAGTGGATTATCTCAATGAAACCTACAAATTGGACTTGCCAGAAAGTGAGCAATATGAGACCTTGGGAGGATTAATTGTCCATGTAGCCGAGGAAATTCCAGAGCAAGGAGAAGTCATTGACATAGAAGATTTTACCCTCACAATCCTTGAAGTGTCCAACACGAAAATCGAGCTTGTGGAACTCTCCAGAGTCGCTGCAGATTGATTTTGCGTTTTGGTTGTGTTTTTTTTCATTTGAGTTTTTTATAAATCGTTAATAAGTGGTATTTTCGCCCCCTATCAAAAAAGACTAAAGATGGCAGTTTTAAATAGTATTCGTAAGCGCGGTGTGTTCTTGATTCTCATCATTGCTTTGGCCTTGTTTTCATTCATTTTGAGTGATATTATCAATAAGGGCAGCAGTGCAGCGAGTGTACAGAATGTTGTAGCAACAGTCAATGGAACAGAGATTTTGCGTGAAGATTTTATGACCCAGGTCGATGAATATCAACGTAATTTAGGACCAAACGCAGCGGCCTCTCAAGCGATGAATCTCGTTTGGGATCGTCAATTGAAATCTTTGTTGTACGACCAGCAAGTTAAGGCTCTCGGGTTGACCATTTCTGAAGAACAACTCAATGACCAACTGCGCATGACCTTGGCCAATAATCCTACATTTCAGGATGAAAATGGGCTCTACAGTGATGCACGCCTTTTAGAGTACATGGCGGCGATCCAAAACAATGCCCGAGCCAAACAACAGTGGGACACCTTTTTAAAAGGGGTACGCGAGAGTTTAGGGCAGTCGACCTATGCTACTTTAGTGGCCAGTGGAATGGAAGTTTCTATGGCGGATGGTGAGCAATTATACCGTTTTGAAAATGATAAAATTGACATCGAATATCTTCATGTTCCTTACTCGAGTATTGCGGATGAAGATGTCACCGTTTCTGAAAGTGAAATCAAGACCTACATACGCGAGCATGCCCAGGATTTTGAGGTAGACCCTATGGTAGACCTGGAATATGTCATTTTTGAAGAGTCTGCGTCCAATGAGGATATGGAGGCTCAAAAAGAGGATTTGACGGCATTGATTGACGGGTTTAATGCTGCAGACGACGTGGCCTTTTATGTGAATGACAATTCAGATCAAAATTTTGTAGATCAGTGGGTGCGCAAAGAGGGTATGGCTCAGATTTTAAGAGACTCACTTCTCGCTTTACCTGAAGGAGACGTTTATGGACCTTATCGCGATGGGAGTAATTTTAAATTGTCTAAGGTTGTTGCAACCATGCAAATGCCCGACTCAGTTGAAGCGCGTCATATTTTAATTCCTGTGGGACTGAGTCGTGCCGATAGCATCACGCGTTCTCCTGCAGAAGCGCTTGCTTTTGCGGACAGTCTCTATGCTGAACTAAAGAAAAACCGCCGAAAATTCGCCGATTTTGTGCGTGCACATTCGAGTGATTTGGGGAGTGTTGAAAAAGGGGGGCATTACGATTACTTTGGATACAACACTATGGTAGCCCCATTTAGAGATTTTTGTTTTGAAGGCCGCACCGGGGATTTAGGGGTGGTAGAGTCTCAATTTGGCGTGCACATCATTGAAATAGAAGGCCAAAAAGAAAAGTCAACAGCCTATAAAGTAGCGACGATATCACGGGAAATCGAGCCGTCAGAGGCCACTCTATCCCTTGTTTTTTCAGAATCGGCTAAGTTTGAAGAAGCCTCGCGCAATGAAGGATTTTCGGTTGCGGCCGATCAGAAGGGGTTAACCCCTCGTCCTGTAAATAGAATCGGGGCTTTGGATGCAAATATTCCAGGAATTGGAAATAACAGAAGCATTATCAACTGGGCATTTCAAGGAGATGTTGCCGTAGGCGACGTGAAGCGTTTTAATTTAAATGAATCCTATGTTGTGGCTCAGGTTACACGCAAGAGTACTGAAAAAGCATTAATGAGTGTTGCTGAAGCTTCTGCAACAGTGACCCCAATCTTGCGCAAGCAGAAAAAAGCCCAAATAATTCGCCAGGGACTGAGCGGAACAACACTACAGGAGTTGGCGTCGAGCCAAAATGTAACGGTTAAGACCGCCAGTGCCTTAACAAGAGCAACACCGACGATCGCTGGAGCAGGAACAGAGCCTGTTGTGGTTGGCGCTGCATTCGGTGTAGGAGCCTTAAATACAACTGAACTCATCGATGGTGAGACTGGAGTATTCAAAGTTCGTGTGTTGTCTGAACAGCCAGCAGTCGATTTAGAGAACTATTCCTCTTATGTGAATCAGATTAAATCTGGACTGCTTGTTAATGCCATAAATACAAGAATCTTTAATGCGCTGAAAGCCATTGCAGATATCGAAGATAATCGTGCTGATTTCTATTAATAGAACGGTTCGATCCATTATAGCACACAGGAAAAAAATGCGCGGGCCAAAGGCCCGCGCATTTTTTTTTAATTGCCCATGTATTGTATAACCGCTGAGCTTTAAGGTTTTTGAACCCCTGGGTGTAGGTTATTCTTGGCGTATCATTTGGTCAAAGTCAATGACCGTAGGGAATCCTTTTTGTGAAAAATAGTCACGAATATTTTGCCGCCCAAGCTCGAGATCAAGGGCCATAATAAAATCACCACCCCATCCTCCCAGGCTTTTGATTGCCCCGGGAAAATCACCAAACAATTCTTCCTTGACGGGCTTCATCTGAATTATTTGGGCAATAATTTGTTCGTGTAAGGTCATCAGGGCGCTGAATTCCTCTGCGGATGTTGCGTTAATCATGTCCTGAGTGATCGCACTTATTTCTTGAATGAAATCGGCACGAGTCTCATGAGCGCGGTAATGCGCAATGGACTGTCTGCTATTTTGTTTTTGGTTGCGATGGATGAAATAGAGCTTGTTCTTAAAGGGCCAATTGAGTCTAGTGGGAACGACCTCTGGCACATTTTTCTTAATTCTATAGGTAAATGGTCCTGTGGAATCAGCTGCGGCAATATCATAACCACTGCCGCCAAAACTCATCTGCGATAATTGAAAAGCATCCGTATTGCTCCATTGGGCAATCGCGGCAATTAAGGTTGACGAACTGCCCAAGCCCCAAGACCGTGGAAATTCTAAATGACTTTCAGCAGTAAATCCTTGTGAAGGGGCTAAAAAATTAGGATTGAGACTTCGTGCCGCACGAAGTGCTTTTTGAAGCGCTCGAGCGAGCTCGTTGTCATGGGCAGAGATAATGTCCAGAGCATCAAGTTTATATTCTGCTTCAAACCAAAGCGCCTTGTTGTGATCTAACGCCCGCCAAATGAGTTGTCCTGGATTGTTATTTTGACCAAAAATGAATTTTTGGCCGTAGTGCGTTGGGATGGCTAGGGCGGTTGCTCCATCGAGTACAGCGTATTCTCCAGAGAGCAATAACTTTCCGTTTTTGTGGAGTTTAGTCATCATTTTTTTGATGTGAGGCGACGAATTCAGCGACACTGCGCGCTGAAATGGGATTGCTTTTAAAGTGTTCTATAGCAGCTATTTTAGTGGACTCCTGGGCATTGTATTGACTCAGTAAGTTCAAAAGGTGCATTTTCATATGACCTTTTTGAATGCCCGTAGTCACTAAAGAACGAATCGCAGCGAAATTTTGCGCAAGTCCAGCCGTAGCAACGATTTTCATGAGTTCTTCGGCCGAAGGCTCTTGTAAAATCGACAGGGCCACCCCAACCATAGGGTGTAGTTTTGTCAGTCCCCCTACGGTCCCTAAGGCCAAAGGAAGTTCTATCGAGAATTCAAAGTGGTCCTGATCAACTTTTGCCTTTGAAAGGCTTTTGTATTGACCTTGTCGACAAGCATAGGCGTGAATCCCGGCCTCAACGGCCCTAAAGTCATTTCCTGTAGCCAAAACCACAGCGTCTACACCATTCATAATACCTTTGTTATGAGTTACGGCGCGGAGTGGATTGGTTTGGGCAATATCAACGGCACGTACAAATTTATGCGCAAATTCTTTTCCGCTAAGGCCTTCCTGAGCGAGCTCAGAAACGGGGCAACGCACCGTTACACGGACCAAACATTCAGGAACGAAATTGGACAAAATGCTCATGACCACTTCAGGTTGCTCGCCTTGACCAAAACCACCAAAATTTGAAGCCAAAACCCCAAAGGTTTCGGCAATCGTCTCAAGGCATGAATTGATATAATTCGCCCCCATGGCGTCCGCAGTATTAAAGCGGGCATCGATGTAATAGTAATCGCTTAGGGATTCAGATTCGTTGGTCAGAGATAAGTCGATTAAGCCTCCGCCGCGCTTTATCATACTTTGAGATAATTCATCAACACTGCTGATCAATTGTTTTTTGTAGGTTTCAAAAAACGCGAAAAGGGTTTGAGCCTCTCCCGAATAATTGAGATGAATCTGACCACTCTTGATGGTACTCACGACCTCTGTTTTAAATCCACCACGCCCTAACCAGAATTTAGCGGCATTACTCGCGGCAGCAACTACCGAACTTTCTTCGATGACCATGGGTATGGCGTAAATACGGCCATCAATATTGAAATTAGGGGCAATAGCAAACGGCAGAAAAAAGTTTGAAAGCGCATTTTCGATGAATTCATCATGGCGTTTCTGACGTTTAGAATCCTCGTGCCAATAAAGACTGAGCAGATCTGCGGCCTGCGCATTTCCGTTTAAAAAGGTTTGAGATAACCATTTAATTTTTTCCTTTTTGGAAAGTTTTGAAAAGCCGTTGATGGTTTTGATAGTCATGAGTCACGCCACTTTAGCTGCAAATATAAGTCTTTTGTGAGGCATAAGGGGTTGTTTTAGTCATTGGGGAGCAGCAAAATTCACCCAAAAAGCCTTATATTTCAATTCAAATTAAAACGACCTATAGCTTCAGAATGGTACGACGCGATGTGAGGGCTCTTTTAGCCGTTGTGATTGGTGTTTTTTGGTCCGCGAGTCTTTATGCTCAAGACCGTTCCTTAACCCTTACCGAAATATGGAATGGACAGTTTACTCCTGCTGGACTTCAATCGATAAGGAGTTTGCCCGATGGGGGACATTTTACGGTCTTAGAGAAAAATGCCGCGGTAAACGCGATGGAGATCAATAAATATGATTACGCTTCGGGTCGAAAAACGGGGGTGATTTTTAGCAGCAGTAATTATCCTGAATTAACGGGTATTTTTGATTATGAGCTGAGTCCCAACGGGCAAAAGCTTTTGATCAAAACGCAACGCCGAGCCCAATACAGACATTCCTATTTTGCACAGCATTTTTTATATGATTTAATCGATAAAACCCTGGTTAAAATAGAGGGCCCCGATTTACAAGAGGTCACTTTTAGTCCTGACGGGAAGTATTTGGCTTTTGTCAGAAGTAATAATTTGTATTATTGGATTATTTCCGAGCAAAAGCGGGTTCAAGTGACCCAAGATGGTCGTCAAAATCACATTATTAACGGTTTGACAGACTGGGTCTACGAAGAGGAGTTTGGTTTTGTGCAAGCCTATCAATGGAGTCGCGATAGTGATTACTTAGCGTATTTGCGTTTTGATGAATCCGAAGTCGCAGAATTTTCAATGGATGTTTATGGACAAGACTTATATCCAACACAAAGTGTATTCAAGTATCCAAAAGCGGGTGAGAAGAACGCGCAGGTTTCTTTACATATCCATCAACTCAATAGGGGAAGCACGTCAGATATCGATTTAACGCAGTGGCCTTACGAATATATCCCGCGGATTAAGTGGTCCAAAAATCCGGATCAGCTTGCCGTTCAGTTGCTCAACAGAGCCCAAAATGATCTTGTATTGCTTCAAGTCGATATGCGTGAAAATCAAACGCGCGTGTTATTGCAGGAACATGATGAGGCCTATGTCGATATTCATGATGATTTGACCTTCCTCAATGACAACAGTTTTATTTGGCCGAGTGAGCAGGACGGATGGCGTCATTTATACCACTACAATGCGCAAGGAGAATTGATTCGTCAATTGACTCAAGGGAATTACGACGTGACGGCCTTCTACGGGTTTAACCCCAGAATCGGACGCTTGTATTTTCAGTCATCCAAGCGAGGAAGCATTTATAGAGATATCTATTCTATGAATATCTCTGGAACCAATACGGTGCGATTTTCGCAAGATAAAGGAACCAATGAGGCAGATTTTAGTGCAGATTTCAGTCATTTTATTCAAAAATATTCCTCGGTGACCACGCCGAATCGATTTACCTTAAATTCGGGCTTGAACGGTTCAGAATTGCGTGTTTTAGAGGATAATTCTGTGTTACATGATTTGGTGAACCGCTATGGGCTTAATCCAAAAACTTTTGACAGTATTTATGTCAATGGCAATTGGCTCAATACCTATGTCATCAAACCTAAGTCCATTGACCTGACAAAGAAATATCCAGTATTGATGTTTCAATACAGTGGACCCGGTTCCCAGCAGGTAGCAGATCGATGGAATAATGCCAATGATTATTGGCATCAATATTTAGTCGATCAAGGGCTGATTGTAGTTTGTGTTGATGGCCGTGGCACGGGTCTTAAAGGACGAGATTTCAAAAAGGTCACCCAGGGAAAATTAGGTTTATACGAAGTACAGGATCAAATCGCAGCAGCACAACAGATCGCCAAGTGGTCTAACGTAAACCCTGATAAAATAGGGATTTGGGGATGGAGTTATGGAGGCTTTATGTCTGCTAATTGTCTTTTTCAGGGCGAGGGGGTCTTCTCTATGGCAATCTCTGTGGCCCCAGTAACCTCTTGGCGCTTTTACGATTCAATCTATACAGAGCGCTATATGGGCCTTCCTCAAGATAACGCCCAGGGTTATGATGCTTACGCCCCTTTGGATCATGTGTCAAAAATGAACGGCGACTTACTCTTAGTGCACGGAACAGCAGACGACAATGTCCATGTTCAAAATTCAATGCGTTTAATTGATGCCCTTGTAAAGGCCAATAAGCCCTTTGATTGGCTCATTTATCCCGATAAAAATCACGGAATATACGGGGGGTATACCCGTCAGCATCTTTATCGAAAAATGACTGATTTTATTCAAAAAAACTTAATGACTAACCAATAAAACGAACAAATATGACATCAGCAACCACTACCAAAGAATTTTTTGGCCATCCCAGAGGGCTTTTTGTGCTCTTTTTTACAGAGATGTGGGAGCGCTTTTCCTATTATGGAATGCGCGCGATTCTCGTGCTTTATCTGGTCTCTCAAACGGATGCGGCTAACGCCGGTTTGGGTTGGGCTAACGATAGTGCATTAGCACTTTACGGATGGTATACCATGCTGGTCTATGTGGCATCAATCCCCGGAGGGTGGTTGGCTGACAAGTTCTTTGGACAAAAGAAATCAGTGCTCTATGGCGGCATCCTTTTGGTTCTTGGGCATAGTGTGCTTGCTATAGAGGAAATGTGGGCATTCTATTCTGGACTGTCGTTAATCATCGCCGGTGTAGGGATGCTTAAGCCCAATATTTCGACAATGGTAGGTGGGCTCTATAAGCCGGGTGATATTCGTCGCGACAAAGGGTTTACAATATTTTATATCGGCATTAACCTCGGGGCTTTTCTCTCGAGTTTAATCGTGGGTTATGTCGGTGAAGTTATGGGCTGGCATTACGGATTTGGTCTTGCAGGAATTGGAATGACTTTGGGCTTAATCCAGTATGTTTTGGGTCAAAAATACCTTAAAGATGTAGGGAATTATATTGGGGCTTCTAAAGATGAAGAAGAAATTGCTGCCCTGAATCGTCCGCTTACCAAGATTGAAAAAGACCGTGTGGTGGTTCTATTTTTATCGTTTTTCTTGGTGATTGTTTTTTGGGGGGCGTTTGAACAGGCGGGAGGTCTTATGAATATTTATGCCATGGAGAATACCAACAGAATGCTCTTTGGACTCGAAGTGCCGGCTTCTTGGTTTCAGTCTTTAAACGCGATGTTCATTATCTTCTTAGGAACTGCGGTGGCCGCTTACTGGGCAAAGCGCAAGTTGCGGGGTAAACTGTCGACTTCACTTTTTAAGATGATCATCGGCTTAATCATTATGGGAACTGGATTTTTCTTTATGTCCGCTGCCTCAACAGAATTTGAAACTACAGGATCCTCTGCGATGTATTGGTTGGTTTTGGCTTACCTATTTCATACCGTTGGAGAGCTTTGTATTTCTCCGGTGGCCCTTTCGTACATTACCAAATTGGCCCCGCTAAAATACGCCTCACTGATGATGGGGGTCTATTTTGCCATGACAGGATTTGGGAACAAACTTGCGGGTCTATTGGGAGAATCTGCATCGACCTATGGAGAATTTACCATTTTTACAGGAATCGCTTTATTTTGCATCACCTTCGGGTTGATTGTCCTGTTGATCAGAAAGAAATTAGAAGTATTAACCCATGGTATAGAAGATACCGAACACTAATAGAACAACCACTATGAATACTGATATCGAAAATTTATTCAAGGACAAGGTTCTGGGTCATCCCGCAGGACTTTTTGTATTGTTTTTTACCGAAATGTGGGAGCGATTTTCATATTATGGAATGCGGTCCTTATTGGTTATGTTTTTTACCGCATCATTACTGGACCAAGGTTGGGGTTGGCCGCGTGAATATGCTTTTGCCATCTTTGGCACCTATACCTCTTTGGTCTATCTGGCGACTTTGCTCGGGGGCTATATCTCGGACAAAAAAATAGGATTCAGATATGCGATTTTGATCGGGGCCTTACTCATGACTTTGGGCCATGCGTTTATGGCCTTAGAAACTGAATTTTTCATCTATTCTGGTTTGATCTTATTGGTATTCGGAACCGGGTTCTTTAAACCTAATATGACTTCGATTATCTCCGCCATGTACGCCACGCGTTCAGAGAAAAAGGATGGGGCATATACGATTTTCTATATGGGGGTCAACGCTGGAGCATTTTTAGGCATCTTGCTCTGCGGTTATATGGGAGAACAAGTAGGATGGTCTTGGGGCTTTGGACTGGCAGGAATTTTTATGCTCTTCGGATTATTACAATTCTGGTTGGCTCAAGATATTTTTGGCAGCATTGGACTTAAGCCAAAAAAAGTAGATGATGCTTCTGAGCTGGGTCCCGATGAACCCAAGCTCAACCCATTTACGAATCTTCAACTACTGATTATTGCCTTGGCGTCCTTTATTGGTTTAGCGTGGATGATCAACGATCCGGTGTCAAAAATATCCGAAGGCGCCTATAATTTATTTAATTTTAGTCTTGCCGGTCTGCCTGGTTCTTCCTTTATGATTCTTTTGGCCCTAGTTCTGTTTATCGTGCTCTTGGCTATACGATTACCCGGTTATGACAAAATCACTAAGGACCGGATGTTGGCCGTTATGTTTTTTGCGTTTATTACCATTTTCTTTTGGGCCATTTTTGAGCAAGCACCGAGTTCCTTGACCATCTTTGCTCGTGATTATACCGATCGCATGCTTGAAGGGAATTCCGCCTTGATTTTTAAAGTGGTTGACGCGTTGGTTACTATTGTTCCA
>Ga0206131_10003370_pt1 | contig 18491 bp, 12 predicted proteins | sample Helgoland_Spring_FD_148636 | JGI IMG/M metagenome (GOLD analysis project Ga0206131, IMG submission 148636) | Pelagic subsurface seawater microbial communities from Kabeltonne, Helgoland, North Sea - Helgoland_Spring_Bloom_20160517_1 | ecosystem: Environmental > Aquatic > Marine > Epipelagic ...
TTAACGTAATCATCAACGCCAATACTGATAACCCCATCTAAATCATCCCAACAGTTCACATCTAAACTACTTACACTAAAACGAATAGGTGATATCGTGTCTGAATTAACAGCTTCAAAACATTCAGTAGCAGTAGTTACAAAATAATGATTTGTACCAAAAGGTATCGAATTCTCATTCAGTATATACGAATCTGTAGGATAATAAACATCAGCCACATTGTAATAGGGACCACCAACATTAAGCGCCCCAAAAATATAATAGTGAGTAGAAGTAGTAGCACCTATAGGGTGAAGCCAATCCATATAAACAAGAGTATCACTTACTGAGGCACAATTAAATACAGGTGGCGGAATTGAATCTGGAGCTGAAGAAATAACCTCTAAAGTATCAGAAAAAAAAGTGCAACCATTAATAGTTGCAGCAACAACATAACTTCCTGTACCAACTGAAACTGTAGAATCCGTACTAAAAACTACTGAAGTAGAGTCAAACCATTCAAATATTGCAGTACTATCAGCAACATTGGCTGTAAGAACAATATCTGCACCACAAGCAATATCCATAACAGTAGAGTCAATACCTAAATTATTTGAAACTTGTAACTCAGGAGAAGCAAAACTACCAGCTTCCAGCCAAACATAAGAACTTAAACCACTATCACTTCCATCAGCAATTGCTAATTTAATATGATAAGTTGAGCCACATTGCACTAAAGCTTGGGCAGTAAAAACAGTAGTATAACCATCAGCATCAGCAATAGTATCTAACCCATTTTGATTATCAACAAAATACTGCTGATTAATAGGGGTAACACTATTTACTGATGAAATTGTAATAGGCATTTGAGGGGTTGTATTTGGAATATACGCTAAATTAACAGCACCATTCGACCAAGGGCCAGCAATACCAGGACCCGATAAGAAGAACCCAAAAACGTCATTATATTGAGTGTTCTCAAATGCAAAATACTCTTGAGAACCAAAAGCATATCTGAAACTTAGAGTATCAGATGTTGGAATAAAATCAAACTCCAAAATGGCAATGTCATTTACTGAACTTACAGTAAAAGATTGTCCAATCATACCAGGAACTGAATTAGCAACTGCCAATAAATCAGGATCGACAACAGTATTTGCAATAAATGGAAAAGTAGGTGCTGAGGCTGGATCTAAATCATTTACATCACCAGTAGAAAGTACAATTCCACTATCAATTCCTAATGAAGTATTTATTGCATTAAAAAATCCAATTTGACAAGAATCACCTTGATAAGTAATATTTGAAGCCGACACACCACCTCCAATTAAAATATTGTTAGTCATCCAAACAGGGTCATCATAAGGAGTGGTATTGTCTACAACAATTTGAGAATGTGCGTTAAAAGCACTTATAGCCAGAAGTAAAAATAGTATTTTTTTCATATCATACAAAAATATAAAAAAATAATAAAAAAGACTATATCTAATAAGGCAGTCTTATTCGTTTAAATCTGCATCAGATTGCTTACAAAACATCTCGTAATAAGCATTCTTAAATTTTAGCAACTCCTGATGCGAACCTTCTTCTAGTACATTGCCGTTTTTAAGATGTAAAATTTTGTCAGAATTTACAATAGTAGAAAGCCTATGAGCAATAACAATAGTAGTACGATTAGCAGACAGTTTTTCTAAAGCTGATTGTAATAACTCCTCAGTAGCAGTATCAATAGAAGCAGTAGCCTCATCTAAAATTAAGATTTTAGGATTACGAATATATACCCTTAAAAATGCAATCAACTGCCTTTGTCCTGCCGACAAAGTAACCCCCCTCTCACCAACCATATAGTCATAACTACCAGGAAGAGAATTGATAAATTCATCAACACCAATTTTCTTAGCAGCAGTAACAATAGCTTCTCTAGAAACAGTAGCATCAAAAAGGGTAATATTATTCAAAATACTATCAGAAAATAAGAAAACTTCCTGTTGAACTAACGCAATATTTTTTCTTAAATTAGCCAAAGCAATATCCTTTACATTAATTCCATCAATATTAATAGCGCCTGAATTGATTTCATAATAACGATTCAGCACACTAACAATAGAAGTTTTACCAGCACCAGTCCTGCCCACCAAAGCTAACATTTTACCAGCATCAATATTAAAGCTTAAATCCTTAAGCACCCACTCCCCTTTTTTATAAGCAAAATCAACATTAGAAAAAGTAATAGAACCCTTTAAATCAGTAAAATTTTCTGTACCATTATCAATGATTTTTTCCTCAGTATCTAACACTTTAAAAACACGCTCAGAACCCACAATACCCATTTGTAAAATATTGAACCTATCCGCTAGCTGCCTGATAGGACGAAACATCATGTGAATAAATAAAATAAAAGCTATAAGTTCACCAACCGTAATATCCTTACCCTCCAAAATACCATGACCTCCATACCACACTATTAAACCAATTGACATAGCTGAAAGTACCTCAACAATAGGAAAAAAAACTGCATAATAAAAGATGGAGCGTAAATGAGCATCTCTATGCTGTTTATTTATCTTAAAAAATTTATCATATTCCGAATTTTCACGATTAAAAATTTGAACAATATTCATTCCTACAATATGCTCCTGAACAAAAGTATTGAGCATAGAAACCTGATCACGAACATCCTTAAAAGAGGCCTTAATATTTTGTTTAAACCAAGAAGTAGCTACCAATAAAATAGGTATAGTAAGCATGGCAATTAATGCCAAACGCCAATTAACATAAAACATCATAGAAACAACAACAATTAGCTTTAAAAGCTCAGCAATAATAACCAATAATCCTTGAGAGAAAATATCAGCAATAGTTTCAATATCAGAAATTGATCGCGTAACTAAAGTGCCAATGGGAGTATTATCAAAATACTTCATTCTAAGTGATAAAATATGCTTAAAAACTTTAGTTCTTAAATCCTGTATAACATGCTGCCCTAACCAAGTAGAAAGATAAATATACACGAATTGCAATACCCCTTCAATTACTAAGATAGCCATTAAAATCATGGTAATATTAATTAACCCTTGCTTATTAGGAATTACAATATAATTATCAATAGCATAATTAATAAGCAAAGGACGAGTTGGTCCTAGAACTGAAAGTAAAATTGCCGAAAAAGCAGCAATAATAAAGTTGAATTTATAAGGTTTAGCAAACTCCAAAACTCTTTTAAGCAATTCAAAATCAAGTACTTTACCAGTTTTAGTTGTTTGTTTTTTATTATTCGTTTCTTCCATTTAGGATACTATATTTTTAGGATACTCAACTTTTGCAAGAAAAAGTCCTTTAGCAGGAACAGAAGACCCCGCTTCACATCTATCCTTAGCAGCAATAATATCTAGCACTTGTTCAGCAGAGATTTTAGCAATACCCACTTTTAACAAAGTACCCACTATTGCTCTTACCATATTACGCAAAAAACGATCCGCCTTAATAGTAAAAACCAACACCTTATTATCCCACTGCCAATGTGCAAAAGCTACTTCACAATTATTAGTAAAGGTATCAGTATTAACTTTGGAGAAAGAAGTAAAATCTTGCTTACCCAAAATATAATCAGCCCCCCTATTCATTGCGTCAATATCAAGTTTTTTATGCAAATAATAAGCTTCAGTAGTAAAAGGGCTTTTATGCTGAACAATATGATACTCATAAGTACGGCTGATAGCATCAAAACGACTGCTTACTTCATTACCAACCTCAAAATAGTTTGAATAGCTATGTCAGATGGTAAAAAAGAATTCAGTTTTTGAATAAGAATTTTAGATTCAAACGCTTTATTACAATCAAAGTGAGCAAACATTTGTTTAGCATGCACTCCTGTGTCAGTACGCCCTGCACCAATCACCTCAATTTTGACATTGAGTATAATACTTAATGCCTTATTAATTTCTTGCTGAATAGTATTAACATTAGGCTGAACTTGCCAGCCATGGTAAGCAGTGCCATTATATGAAAGTTGAATGAAAAATCTCATGTTTTAATTTGATGCAAAAATAGAAAACGGATTTAATTACATACTAAGTAAAAAAAATATTCGTTAGCTCTTGCAATTAAATTTACAAAAATTAAATTTGCAATCCTAAATAAATAATGATGACTGAGACAATACAAACTGACATTAAAGAATTAAACGAAAAGATAAGTAAGGAAAGTGCTATCATTGATATGCTAATGCTTGAACTCAATAAAGTAATTGTTGGACAAAAGCACATGAGTGAACGCCTATTAGTGGCCCTACTATCAAACGGACATATATTACTAGAAGGAGTCCCTGGGCTTGCTAAGACACTTGCAATATCAACCCTTGCACAAACGATAGATGCAAAATTCAGTCGTTTACAATTTACACCTGATTTATTGCCTGCCGATATTATCGGAACACAAATATACAGCCCGAAAAATGAGACTTTTTCAGTAAAAAAAGGACCTATATTTGCTAACTTTATACTTGCAGATGAGATAAATCGTGCCCCTGCAAAAGTACAATCAGCTTTACTTGAGGCCATGCAAGAACGCCAAGTAACTATTGGAGGAGAATCATTTCCACTTGATAAACCATTTTTAGTAATGGCTACACAAAATCCAGTAGAACAAGAAGGAACTTACCCACTACCTGAAGCACAAGTAGATAGATTCATGCTAAAAGTAGTGATTGATTACCCAAAGAAAGAAGAAGAAAAATTAATTGTACAACACAATTTAGCCAAAACATTTCCTACTGCCAATAATGTACTTAAAACAGATGCGATAATCCGTGCTAGAGATTTAGTAAAAGAAGTGTATCTGGATGAAAAAATTGAGCAGTACATTATTGATATTATATTTGCTACAAGATACCCTGAACAATACGGATTGGAGAAATTCAAAGACATGATTTCCTTTGGAGGATCACCAAGAGCAAGTATTAACCTAGCAGCTGCATCAAAAGCCTTTGCCTTTATAAAAAGAAGAGGTTATGTAATACCAGAAGATGTAAGAGCACTATGCCATGATGTCTTAAGGCACAGAATAGGACTTACTTATGAAGCAGAAGCAGAAAACATTACTTCAGAAGATATCATTACTGAAATACTAAATGCGGTAGAAATTCCTTAATGAGCACCTTAGCCCTCTTAAAAAAAGTAAGAAAGATTGAGATAAAAACCAAAGGACTCTCCAACCATATTTTTGCAGGAGAATACCAGACGGCTTTTAAAGGGAAGGGTATGGCATTTTCGGAAGTCCGAGAATATCAGCCAGGAGATGATGTTCGTTCCATTGACTGGAATGTAACTGCTCGATATAATGCACCATTCGTGAAAGTATTTGAGGAGGAAAGAGAAATGACTGTAATGCTTTTAATAGATGTTTCATCGTCAGGAAATTTCGGGACACAGAAGCAATTTAAAAGAGAATTAGCAACAGAGATTTCTGCTATACTTGCATTTTCTGCCATTAAAAATAACGATAAAGTGGGTGTTATTTTCTTTACTGATAAAGTAGAGAAATTCATCCCACCTAAAAAAGGAAAAAGCCATATCCTAAGAATAATTCGTGAAGTATTATCCTTTCAACCAATAGGAAAAAAAACCAATATTGCAGAAGCTTTGGAATTTTTTAATTCCGTAATTAAAAAAAGAAGTATTTGTTTTATCCTCTCAGATTTTATGAGCAAGGATTTCGATAGACCCTTGAAAATTGCAAGTAAAAAGCATGATTTAGTTGCCCTTAGAATTCACGATAAAAGAGAAGATACCTTGCCTAATGTTGGACTTGTACCTATGCAAGATGCTGAAACAGAAAAAGTGATTTTTGTTGATACAACTAACAAAAAAGTCCGAGATAATTTTGCAAAGAATAGATTGCAAGCAACTGAAAAATTACGAAAACTATTACCTGCCAGTGGTGTGGATTTAATTGACATCACTACAGGAACAGATTATGTAAAACCCCTGATTAACTTTTTTAAAACTAGAGGAAGTAAAAGATGAAAAATATAATTGCACTTTTATTAGTCAGTAATATTGCTTGGGGACAAACAGCTTTATTGGACACCAATTCAATACTGATTGGTGAGCAAATCAATTTCAACATCAACAATCCAATCAGTGAAACTGAAGTATGGCCAACATATGATGAGTTTTTGGCAGATGGAATTGAAATTATTAAAGAAGGTACGCTAGATACTAACAAGAATTTAATTTCACAAAACTTCATCATTACCGTTTGGGATAGTGGAAGCTACTATGTACCTCCTATTTCTTTTTCTACAAACAATAAAACAGAAGGATTACTCCTAAATGTACAATCAGTAATTCTAGAAGAAGGAGCTGAATTAAAGGATATAAAACAACCAATGGAAGCACCAATTGGTTGGAGTGATATTTGGCCTTGGCTTTTAGGAATTATTCTTTTGACTCTGATTTTTTTCTTACTTAAAAAGTATATACTCAATAAAAAAGAAGTAATAAAAATAAAAACACCAAAAGTGATTATCCCACCAGATATTACAGCCCTTCAACAATTAACAAATTTAGATAAAGCACAAGTATGGCAAGGGGGAAACGTTAAAGAATACCATAGTGAAATATCCGAAATTATTAGAAGATATACTGAAAATAGATTTAATTTTATTGCCTTAGAACTCGCAACTGAAGAGATAATTAGTGAGCTAAAAAGCAAAGTGAATAATGAGCAATTAGCAAGCATTACTATCATATTACAAAGAGCTGATTTAGCCAAGTTTGCTAAAAGCAAACCTAAAGAAACTGAGAATAAAGAAAGTATGCAAATAGCCAAAAATTTTGTTGAACAAACAAAACAAAAGCAAATAAATAATGGCTAATTACACCTTTGTAAATAGTGAGTTTTTCTATCTAATGGTTTTACCATTAGTATTACTAATTTGGTACGGCTTAAAACACAAAAGCAAAAGCAGTACTATTTTATTTTCTGGAATAGAGGCGATAGATACCAAGCCAACTATAAAACAACAATTACGCCACTTACCTTTTATATTAAAAATTGCAGCCGTAAGCTTAATGATTATTGCTTTGGCTCGCCCGCAATCTTCCATTAATTGGGAGGAGAGTATAACAGAAGGTATTGATATTGTTTTAGCAATGGATATTTCAGGAAGTATGCTGGCTCAGGATTTGAAACCTGACAGATTAGAAGCTTCCAAAAATGTAGCAATAGACTTTATAAGCAAGCGAATAAATGACAGAGTTGGTTTGGTTATTTTTGCAGGAGAAAGTTTTACCCAATGTCCACTTACAACCGACCACAATGTACTTGTTAATTTATTCCAAGATGTTAAAAGTGGTATGGTAGATGATGGAACAGCAGTAGGAATGGGATTAGCCACAGCAGTGAATCGATTAAAAGATTCTGAAGCAATATCTAAAGTAATAATACTTCTTACGGATGGAGTAAATAATAGCGGAATGGTACCACCACTTACAGCTGCTGAAATTGCTGAGAAATTTGGTATTAGAGTGTATACTATTGGTGTAGGAACTGTAGGATTTGCACCCTACCCTTTTCAAACTCCATTCGGAATACAATACCAAGAAGTAGAAGTGAAAATTGACGAAGAAACTTTACAAGATATAGCAACACTAACAGATGGAAAATACTTTCGAGCGACCAATAATAATTCCTTAAAAGAAATTTACAAAGACATTGATGCCTTGGAGAAATCAAAGATAGAAGTTACAGAATTTCACAAACGTTCGGAGGAATTTTTACCCTTTGCACTTTGGGCTTTAGGTTTATTGTTTTTAGTTTTCATTTTACAAATTACATATTTAAAACAGATTCCTTAAATGTTAAGATACGAACATATTGAATTTTTGAATTTCCTATTTGGAATTCCTGTTTTAATAATAGCTATGATATTATACAGTAAATGGAAAGCAACTGCCTTAGCTCTTTTTGGAGATAGCCGTTTAACAAAAGAATTAATGCACTCTTTTTCAAAAAGGAGAACTCAAATAAAAAACATCCTTACTATTCTTATTTTCATTTTATTAATCATTAGTATTGCTAACCCACAAATAGGTACAAAAATGGAGGAAGTAAAAAGAGAAGGAGTGGACTTAATGATAGCCATTGACCTTTCCAACTCCATGATGGCTGAGGACATAAAACCTAACCGATTGGAAAGAGCTAAACTTGCCATTTCCCGATTGATTGACAAACTAGAAGGTGATAGAATTGGGCTTATTGTTTTTGCAGGAGAAGCATATGTACAATTGCCCATCACTACAGATTATTCAGCAGCTAAGTTATTTTTATCAACCATTAACACCAATATAGTACCCACACAAGGAACTGAAATTGCAAAAGCAATCGATTTAAGCATTCAGTCCTTTGACATGGAAAATGCACAAAATAAAGCTATCATTATTATTACGGATGGTGAAAGCCATGATGAAAAAGCAATTGAAAGTTCTGAGCAAGCCAATGAACTAGGAATATTCGTTCATACTTTAGGTATGGGACTCAGCAAAGGAGGGCCAATTCCTATCTACAACAAATACGGCAACCGAACGGATTACCGAAAAGATAGAGATGGAAATACTATTGTTAGTAAATTAAATGAGCAACTATTACAACAAATTGCTAATGCAGGAAAAGGAACTTATGTGCGTGCAAATAATTCCAAAGCAGGGCTATCCACCTTATTTGCTGAAATTAATAAAATGGAAAAAAAAGAAATTGGGACTATGATTTTTACTGAATACAAGGACAGGTTTCAATTATTTATTGGATTGGCGTTACTTTTATTGTTAACGGATTTAATCCTACTGAGAAGAAAAAATAAATGGAGTAACCGTATTAATTTTTATAAGGACTAATGAAAAATATATTCTTAATATTATCATTCTTAGTTTGCATAACGTCTTTTGCTCAGAACAAAAAATCGTTCTTAAGAGATGGGAATGAGCTATATACTGACAGTAGTTACAATGATGCTGAGATACAGTATCGAAAATCATTAGAAAAAGATCAGGATTATTTTAATGCTTCTTTTAATTTAGCAGATGCTGTTTACAAGCAAGAACGCTATGAAGAATCATCAGCACTTTTTGATGCTTTAATTGATAATGCTCCAACTGAAAATGATTTAGCAAAAGTTTATCATAATTTAGGAAACTCTTTAACTCAAGAACAAAAATTAGAAGAAGCAATTGAAGCGTATAAGAATGCATTAAGAATAAATCCGAATGATGCAGAGACAAGGCACAATTTAGCGCTCTCCAAAAAACAAAAGCAAGAACAAGAACAACAGCAAAAGGAGAAAAAAGAAGAAAACAAAGAAGAAAACAAAGAAGAAAACAAAGAAGAAAACAAAGAAGAAAACAAAGAAGAAAACAAAAATCAAGAAAAAGACAAAGAAGGAAAAGATAAACAGGAGGAAAATAAGGAGGAGGAAAAGGGGAATCAACCAGAAGATAAAAAAGAAGAAATGAGCAAGGAGGATGCTGAGAAAATGCTAGAAGCCATTCAACGAGAAGAAAAAGAATTGCAAGAAGAACTACAAAAAAAGAAAGTGAAAGGTAAAAGAGTTAAAGTATTAAAAGACTGGTAAGTTGAAAAGAATTATTCTCATATTATTTGTATTTATTTGTACACATTCCTTTGCACAAAAGCTAAGTGTGTCATCTGATAAAAACCCCGCAATAGTTGGTGAACAAATTTTGATACAATACAGTATAGATACACAAGGAAATAATTTTAAATCTCCAAACTTTAACGGACTAAGAGTTTTAAGTGGACCAAATCCCTCAACACAAAGTAGTTATAGTTTTGTAAACGGAAAAAGTCAGAATAGCACCAAAACAACTTATTCCTATTATCTAAAAGCTACAAAGGAAGGAACTTTTAATATTAGCCCTGCAACTATAAAAGTAGATGGAAAAACTATAAAAAGCAAGTCTTACCAACTAAAGATTGTAAAAGGAAGTGATAAAAATAAAGCACAACAAAAAGCACTAAGTGACAACTTATTTATAAAGGTTGATGTAAGTAAAAGAAAAATAGTTGTTGGCGAACAAATAATTGTTACTTACAAACTATTTAATAGATTAGAACTAAACAATACTGAGCTTAGTGAACTTCCTGATTTGAATGGATTTTGGACAAAAGATTTAGAAACCTCAAGCAGATTTAAAAGAGATGTAATTGATGGGGTTCCGTACAATGTAGCTACTATAAAAAAATCAGTTTTAACTGCTCAAAAATCAGGTAATTTGATAATTGATCCAATGGAACTGAAATGCAGTATAAGGGTTATGAACAACAAGAGAAATAGAGGTTTCTTTAGCAATAATTATCAGATTCAAGAAGAATATATTTCATCAAAATCAATTACCATAAATGTTACTGAATTACCCAGCCCACCTCCTAATTTTTATGGTGCTGTTGGGGAATTTACAATTAAATCTGAAGTGGATAATACTACCGCAAATACTAATGAAGCTATAACCTATAAACTAACAATAACTGGTACTGGAAATATTGAGTTAATTGAACCCTTAGCAATTCAGTTTCCTGATGATTTTGAAGTTTATGACCCTAAAATTTCCGACAGGATATTTGAAGGAGGAAGAAAAAGAAGCATTAAAACTTTTGAGTATTTATTAATTCCAAGATATGAAGGAGAGTACACTATTAATAGTTCAAGTTTAGTCTATTACAATAATAAAACTAATAAATACAATACTAAAAAAACCACTCAGCATAATTTAATAATTAATGCTAATGGAAATACTGAGGATGAAAACTCAACAATAAACCAGCAAATAATAAAAACTGAGAAAAAAGATATTCATTATATTTTCACAACAACTAAACTGAAGGAAATTCGTGATAATATCTTAAATAAAAATCTCTTTATTGTAATCTTCTTTTTACCAATATTTTTAATTATTCTGCTTAGGATTTACAATACAATAGTTGGGAAAACAGACACAAATAGTAGTAATTGGAAAAAGAAGAAAGCAAACAAAATTGCACTAAAAAGACTAAAGTACGCACAAAATTGCATAAATAATAACGATTTTGAATCATTTTTTGAAGAAATTGAAAAATCACTTTTGGGTTATTTTGCTGATAAATTTAAAGTAAGTATAGCAGATTTATCAAAAGAAACTGTAAGCACACACTTTTACACTAATGCTATTGACATCAATACAAAAAAGCAATTTATCGCCCTCTTAGATGAATGTGAATTTGCGCGCTATGCACCTTCTAATAATAAAAACGCACAAATGGGAGATTTTTTAAATAAAGCCAAGCACATAATTATTGAAGTTGAAACTGCCTTAAGATGAAATTAAAAACTCTCATTATCACCCTGCTAGTAAGCATTAGTTCTTATGCTTCAAATCAACTTTTTGAAAAGGCAAATAAAGCATACAATAACTTAGATTACACTTCTGCTATTACTCTTTACGATAGCATTTTAAATATAGGATTGGAAAGTAGTGAGCTATACTACAACTTAGGAAATTGTCATTACAAATCACAAGATTGGGCAAATGCAATATGGCATTATGAAAAAAGCTTAAAACTCGAGAAAAACGACAAAACCATACAAAATCTTGAGCTAGCAAACCTCAAAATTATTGACCGAATAGAAGAGATTCCTCAGCTTTTTTATAAAAAATGGTGGAGTAGTTTTATCTCAATTTTTAATACATTTTATTGGCAACTAATCAGCATTTTAATTACATGGCTTGCACTTACAATAAAGATACTAAGTCAATTTAGTAATTACAAAAAAAAGCGATTTTTAAGTATTTTGTATTCTATATTACTAATCAGTGTTTTTGCAACTTATAGTTCTTATCAAGAAAATATAACTAAAAAAGAAGCTATTATTTTTACCTCATCAATAGTTGTAAATAGTGCTCCAACAATAAATAGCACTAACTTATTTACTTTACATTCAGGAAGTAAAATTGAGATTTTAGACACTATTGGGGAATGGATAAACATTAAAATTGCAAGTGGAAGCAGTGGTTGGATAAAAGAATCAAGCTGTAAGTTTTTATAAGTAATATTAGTTATTTTCATCTAGAAAAAATCAAGTATTTTTTTCGTATATTTGTAAATTATAAAAAAACTCCATTTTAATGAAAAGATTCTTACTTTTATTTTTTACGATATTTACTTATGCTTTATGTTATTCCCAAGGAGGTGCGGGACCTGTTCAATTTTGTTCATCTACAATACCAGAAATTTGTAATGGTTCTTTATATCCTGCTGCTACTTCAGGTACAGCAACTGCTCCATCTGGGACAAGTCTTAATTGTGGTTTTTCTGCAGTTACTCAATATGGATCATTTTACTTTTTTGAATCCAACACTAATGGTCCATTAAGCATTAATATTACTCCTACAGACGTAATAGGAATTCCATATCCAAATATAAATTCTTCACCTGATCTTGATTATATTTGTTGGGGGCCATTTAACGATTTAACAACGATGTGTGATCTATTAACAAATCCAAATCAAGAAGATTGTAGCACTGCTCCTCCTACTACACAAGAAGTTTTACAAATAACAAATGCAGTAGCTGGAGAATTTTATGTTATTCTTGTTGTGAATTGGGCTGCATCAGGCTCAACACCTGACCCATGTTTTATTCAATTCACAGCAACAGGCCCTAATGATGCATTTGGAGGTCCTAGTCCTGGAGATGCTGGTGCGGATGCTGGAACGGGAAATCCACTTTTATTTTGCGATACTGATCCTCAAATGAACTTAATTGACCAGTTAAATGGTCAACCTGTCAATAATGGATCCTGGACTTATAATGGGAATCCTGTTTCTGGAACTTTTGACCCTGCTATTGATCCACCAGGCATCTATACTTATTCAATTTCCGGAAGCTCAAGTGGCACTTGTCCAGGAGATGATGCAACTGTTAATATTGATGTCTTTAGCGCTGCAAGTATTTCCATTACTTCACCTTCAGTTATTTGCTCAAATGAGAACTCATTTAATCTAACAGGAATACCTTCTGCTGGCTGGTCAGCACAAGGTAATGGAGTATTTACAGATAATCTAGGATCAGTAATAACTGATTTTGATCCAGCATCAAACATGCCTGGACTATATAATATAACTTATACTTATACTCCTCAAGGATGTAATCCAATACCTGTTGGAGGATCCATATTAATAAATGAAGCTCCAACAGTACTACCAAATGATGTAACTACAAACAATCCATCTTGTTTTGGATACAATGATGGTAGTGCTTTAATAACAGCTAGTAGCGGACAACCAGCTTATGTTTATAATTGGTTTGGAGAAAATCCATTAGCTTTAACTGCTGGAACATTTAACTATACTGTTACAGATGCAAATCAATGCTCACATTCAAGTAGTGTAACCTTATATGACCCTTTAAACACATCAAGTATTATTAACGAATATAATAGCAGTTGTTTTGGTAGTAATAACGGGGCTGCAAGTATAACTATGTTAGGGGGCACAACTCCTCCAGGAACAATTTCTTTATTACCATATTGCACATCACAGCCATCACTAAATTTTTCTGGACAACCATCAACTAGTATAGGGCAGGTACAATTGAATGGAGATAACTTTAATATTAATAATAGCACCTTTGGTAGTACTGATTTTTACGAAGACTACACTGCAACAATCTATGCAGACATTTCGGAAGGACAGATTTATACAGTTAATGTTACGCCTCATGACGAATTTGCTGCAGTAGGATCATATGCTCCTGAAGCAATAAATGTATATATTGATTTTAACATTGATGGTGATTTTTTAGATGCTGGAGAAGATCTTGGCGTAATAAATATACCAGTCGGTACTTGGGTTCCTGGAACTGTATTTCCATTTAATTTTATTGTACCACCTTCTGGAGCTTACGGACCAAGTAGAATGCGTGTGGTATGCTTGAGCAATGGTGGAGGGAATCCAGCAGTAATTATGGGCCCTTGTGAAGATGCAGGTTTTTTTGGAGTACCTTGGTTTGGAGCGACAGAGGACTACTCAATAGTATTAAATGCACCTAGTTCTTCAGCTACATTTCAATGGTTTAACGGCTCAACAGCTGACAGTATATCAAATTTAAGTCCAGGAACATACTCAGTTTTAGTAACAGTTGGAGGATGTCCTATACAAGATTTTGCAACTATAACAGAACCTGAACAAATTATATTTAACCCAACAATAACTGATATTAGTTGTAATGCTTTAAATGATGGTAACGTTACTTTAAACCCTTCTGGAGGGAATGGTGGTGCTTATAATATTAATTGGGGAGGAATTGACAGTTCTTCTTTAGGAAATGGCAGTTATACAGTAACTATTACTGATCCATCTACTATTACAGCCGAAAATACTATTGCTTGCTTTAATGACACTTTAATAACACTAATTGAACCTGGTTATTTTAGTGTTGAATTTGCAGTTTCAGACCATTCAATTTGCGCTGGAGATCCAATAGATCTTGAATTTGATTTCAATTCTTATGGTGTTGCTCCATTTACAATTAATTATAATGCGAATGGACCTCAATCTGAAGGACCTGTAAATAATAGCGGACAATATAGTATCTCTGTTTCGCCAAATATTACAACAACTTATTCAATAAATTCAATAGTTGATGCAGATGGTTGTATCAATCAAAATACCATTAATAACGAAATTGTAAATGTAAATCCGTTACCTAACATGAATATTGCAGTTAACCCTAACCCTATCTGTTCAGGAGATAACTCTACATTAATTATGAATAATAACATAGGAAGCCCACCATTTAGTGTTGATTATTCTATTACAGATGCAAACGGAATAACTACTGCAAATGAGGTATTTGGATCTGGTGGATTTAACGCTTTCATTAACCCAATAATAACAACAGACTACACATTAACTTCTATTACTGATGACAGTACATGTACAAGTCCTTTATCAGCAGTTACAACATTAGTTGTAAATGAGATACCTCAACTAGTTACATCTTATTCTAATGAGTTATGTGCTGGTGATTTAGTTGAAATTGGTTTAGATTTTACTGCAGGTACTCCACCATTTAATGTTGATTATACTTTTAATGGCGCAAACACTAACACTGTTATTAACTTCCAAACAGGGGATTTAAGTTTAATTGCAACAGATCCTTCTAACATTACAATCAACTCTATTACTGGTGCAAACTGCTTTAAACAAATTGATGAGAATATTGTTGTAACAATTAATTCACGCCCTAATGCTACACTTAGTGGAGATGGTTCGATTTGTGAAGGAGGATCAACCGACTTATCTATAGTAACTACAGATGGTACTCCTTTATATGATATTGAATACACAAATGGAATTGAGAATTTTACTCTAACTGATATTGGTGATTCAACAGGAATTTCTACTGCTACAATGGGACTTTATACTCTAGTAAGTGTAATTGATCAAAATGGTTGTGAAGCCGAAACACTAAATGGACAAGCAAATGTAAACATCAATCCAATACCAGATGTTGCTCTAGTTGCTTACCCATTACAAACTGAAATCACTGATCCTCTAATTAATTTTATTGATAAATCAACTTATTTATCTTTAATTCCAGGAATATGGGACTTTGGAGATGGTAGTGAGCAAGTTTCTAACTTAGGACACATTGATCATATGTATGCAGATACTGGGGTCTATATTATTTCCTTAGAAACTATATCAGATAGTGGGTGTACAAATATCGCATACCAAACAATTATTATCTCTCCTACATTTAGAATGTATGTCCCTAATGCATTTACTCCAAATAATGATTTAGATAATGATTACTTTTTACCAATTATCGATGGCGTACAAGAATATGAATTAAGTATTTATGACAGACTAGGCAAAAGGGTATTTAGAACAGAAAAATACACTAATGAATATTGTACAAGTGGGTGTGTTGAAGCTTGGGATGGAAAAATTAACGGCAGTGGTGATTTCTGTACAATTGGCGTATATGTTTATCATATAATTGTTACGGACGTAAATGGTAAACTTAGAAATTATGAAGGCACAGTAAGTTTAGTGAGGTAGCATGAAAAAAATAATATTCATATTTTTAGCAATATTATTTAGTATTTCAGCACACTCACAATCAGATGATTGCAATACTGCTACTCCATTTTGCACAAATTCTGGAATAACTTTTCCAGCTTCTACAGGAACAAGTTCTCCAAATGGACCTGATTATGGTTGTTTAAGTTCACAGCCGAATCCAGCATTCTTTTATTTACAAATAGACAATCCTGGCAACATGACACTTTCACTTTTTAGTACTCCTTCAAATGATATTGATTTTATTTGTTGGGGACCCTTTTCAAATCCAAATACAATGTGTAACAATCTAACATCATGGAATATTGAAGATTGCAGCTATTCTTGGGTTTCAAATGAAACCTGTCAGATAAATGGAGCAAGTACTGGCGATTACTATGTAATACTGATTACTAACTATTCAAATTCTAATTGCAATATTAATTTCAATCAAATTGGAGGTAGTGCAAGTACAAATTGTTGTGTTATGTCTAATATTGATATTTCTGAAACCATAACAAATGTAAGCTGTAATGGTTTTTCTGACGGGTCAATCAACCTTAATATTACGGGAGGAATACCACCTTTTTCAACTCTTTGGTCAAATACTAGTACAACTCAATTTATTTCTAATTTAGTAGCAGGAACCTATACTACTACAGTAACAGATGATGATGGTTGCACTGCTAACGAAACGTTTACTTTAACAGAACCTCCCACTCTTAATCCAACTATTAACACACTTAATGTAAGTTGCTTTGGATATTATGATGGTTTAATAGAAGTAGTTAACGAACCGGCATCTACAACATATCAGTGGTCAAACGCTAGTTCTTCAAATAGCATAACAAACATTGGTCCTGGTAATTATTCTGTTGATGTATTTAACATGAATGGTTGTCAGTATACAGAAAATTTTATAATTACTGAACCTGCAGAGATAGCAGTTACTTCATTATCAAATGATGTAAGTTGTTTTGGCTTAAATGATGGAAATATTGATTTAATAATAACAGGAGGTATACAAAATTACACTGTAAATATACCGCCTTACTCTCAAGTACTCTCAGCTGGAGCAACAAACTATTACAGCCAATCAGTTTTATCCCCTGGAACTTATAATTACTTAGTAGCTGATGATAATGGGTGTACAGCAACAGACTTAATAACTATAAATGAACCCTCACAATTAGTTGCAAATCCTCTTATTACAAATGTACTTTGTAAAGATGAATTGAATGGCAGTATTACACTTAATGCAACCGGTGGAACACTACCATACCTTGAGGATTTTGGAGGGAATAACCCGCTTCAACTTGCAAATGGAAATTACACCTTTACTGTTACTGATGACAATGGATGCACAGAAACTGATAACTTTACAATAACCGAACCAGATTCTTTATTGTTTACGATTAATACAACGGATGTAAGTTGTGCAGGTTATAATGATGGAACTGCAACTTTAAGTATTACTGGAGGAACAAACCCATATAATACAAATTGGAATGGTAGTAATCCTAATGGGCTTACTTCAGGACAACATAATTTCACTATTATCGATGGAAATGGCTGTACTGTTTCAGGAAGTGTAATAATTAACGAACCACCAGGAATGGTTTTAGTAATTGATGAATTCGATGTTAGTTGCTATGGAGGAAATGACGGATCAGCATCTCTTTCAGTTTCTGGGGGTGCTGGAGCTCCATATAATATTGACTGGGGGGGGGTAGACGAAAACAACCTGAGTACAGGAATTTTTCCAGTTACTGTATCAGACATAAATAATTGTTCAACTACAGGAACGGCAACTATAAATGAACCTTCTGAGATTCAAGTCACTGAATTAACAAACAATGTGAGCTGTTTTGGATTTACTGACGGTAATACCTCATTACAAATTAGTGGAGGTATTACGCCATATACTGAAGATTGGTTTGGAATAAATACAAATTTATTAGCTCCAGGTAATTATCCATATCAGTTATATGACGGAAATAATTGCATTAAAAATGGGAACATTAATATCACAGAACCTGAATTGTTAGAAATCACATCAATTGATGTTGTAGATATAGATTGTTATGGAGAGAATACCGGTATAATAAACCCAAATGTAATTGGAGGAACAATTCCATATTCTCAAGATTTTGGCATGTATAACCCTAACTATTTAACTGCTGGAGATTATCCTTTCTCTGTTACTGATGCTAATGGTTGTTCAACAAATAGTACAGCTACAATTACACAATCAGAAGAAATTTTCTTAGACTTTATTGCGACAAGCCCAATTTGCAGAGATGATGAATCTACTTTGTCAATTCAAATTTCTAATTCAAATTTCAACACCTATACAGTATCTTTACAAGATTCAATTCTAAAATCATATACAAT
>Ga0206131_10003373_pt1 | contig 18486 bp, 21 predicted proteins | sample Helgoland_Spring_FD_148636 | JGI IMG/M metagenome (GOLD analysis project Ga0206131, IMG submission 148636) | Pelagic subsurface seawater microbial communities from Kabeltonne, Helgoland, North Sea - Helgoland_Spring_Bloom_20160517_1 | ecosystem: Environmental > Aquatic > Marine > Epipelagic ...
TTTCTTCAAAGTTGTCTACAGAAGACACACAAATTTTGCTGTTGAAGCAATCGAACAAACCTTCAACGGATCCGTTGGTTTCGGTAAAAGAGTTTCTTGCCAAATCACAAGAAATGGTGATTTAATCACTAAAATGTACTTAAAAGCAACTGTAAAAGATAGTGCTGCAGGTACTTGGGTTGATAACCTTGGTTACTCAATGATCAAATCTGTTGAGTTACAAATCGGTGGAACTAAAATTGACAAACATTATGGTGTATGGATGAATATCTGGCATGAACTTTCCAGAGATACTGGTCATGATAATTCAACTAATGCTATGGTTGGAGGAACTGGTAACACCAGTACTGATCAAACCTTATTCGTTCCTTTACATTTCTTCTGCTGCAGAAATGATGGTTTAGCTCTTCCTTTAATTGCTCTTCAATATCACGATGTCAGAGTTGAATTTGAATTTGATACTTTAGCTAATGTATCAGGTGCAACAACCGGAACTTTAAATGATGCAACTTTATTAGTTGACTACATCTATCTTGATTCCGAAGAAAGAAAAAGATTCGCACAAGCTTCTCACGAATACTTAATCGAACAATTACAATACACTGGTGAAGAAACTGTATCTGGGACTAGTGGTAAATACAGACTTAACTTCAATCATCCTTGCAAAGAATTAGTATGGGCCGTATCCGATTACGCTGCAACAAATACTGGTATCTCAAGAAGAGTAAATTTCACTGCAACCGCAGCCGGTAGTGGTGTAAACCCAGTTAAAGATGCTCAATTACAACTTAATGGTCACGATCGTTTTGCTAAACAACCAGGAAATTACTTTAACTTTGTTCAACCAAGAGCTCATCACAGTGTAACTCCTTCCAAGGGAATCAATGTTTATTCATTTGCTCTTAACCCAGAAGAACATCAACCTTCTGGAACTTGTAATTTTTCAAGAATTGACAATGCTCAATTAAACTTAACTTTCACTGGTTCAACAACAACAGGTAAAGTACACATCTTTGCAACTTCATACAATGTCTTAAGAATAATGAGTGGTATGGGTGGTCTTGCTTACTCCAATTAAATTAAATACAATATATTTTTTAAAACTTTTTAAATTAAAAAATATATAGTTTATGAAATTCTGATAAATTTTTTTTATATACTATAATTATATATAAAATATGGGCGGTGGTTTAATGCAACTCGTAGCTTATGGCGCACAAGACGTTTACCTTACTGGTAATCCACAAATAACTTTCTTCAAAGTTGTCTACAGAAGACACACAAATTTTGCCGTTGAAGCAATTGAACAAACTTTCAATGGTTCTGTCGGTTTTGGCAAAAGAGTTTCTTGCCAAATCACAAGAAACGGTGATTTAATCACTAAAATGTACTTAAAAGCAACATGTACTGCAACAACTATTACATCTGCAAATGCTTGGGTTGATAACCTTGGTTACTCAATGATCAAATCAGTTGAGTTACAAATCGGTGGTACTAAAATAGATAAACACTATGGTCTCTGGATGAATTTATGGCATGAACTTTCTAGAAATACTGATCATGACAACTCAACTAACGCTATGATTGGTGGAACAAGTAACACTTCAGATGACCAAACATTATTCGTTCCTCTTCACTTTTTCTGCTGCAGAAACGATGGTTTAGCTCTTCCTTTAATTGCTCTTCAATATCACGATGTTAGAGTTGAATTTGAATTCGCAGCATTAGCTGATGTACACATTGGTACTGCTAACGGCCATTCTTTAGATGATGCAACTTTATTAGTTGACTACATCTACCTTGATTCCGAAGAAAGAAAAAGATTTGCACAAGCTTCTCACGAATACTTAATCGAACAATTACAATACACTGGATCTGAAAGTATTACTGGTACAAGCGGTAAATACAGACTTAACTTCAATCATCCTTGCAAAGAATTAGTATGGGCAGCAACTGGATGTACAGCTGATACCTCTATAACAAAATCAACTAATTTCGGTAACGCATCAACAAGAGCAGCCGGAGCAAACCCAGTAAAAACTGCACAATTACAACTTAATGGACATGATCGTTTCTCTACTCAACCAGGTAAGTACTTTAATTACGTACAAACAAGATCTCATCATAGTAATACACCATCTGAAGGTGTAAATGCTTATTCATTTGCACTTAACCCAGAAGAACATCAACCTTCTGGAACATGCAATTTCTCAAGAATTGATAATGCTCAATTAAACATAGAATTTGTTGCTGACTACAGTACAAACGGAAAAATGCATATTTTTGCAACTTCATACAATGTCTTAAGAATAATGAGTGGTATGGGTGGTCTTGCTTACTCCAATTAAATACAAAAAAATATTTTTATTATCAATTAGATTTTAATAAAAATATATAGTTTATGAAATTCTGATAATTTTTTTTTATATACTATAATTATATATAAAATATGGGCGGTGGTTTAATGCAACTCGTAGCTTATGGCGCACAAGACGTTTACCTAACTGGTAATCCACAAATAACTTTCTTCAAAGTTGTCTACAGAAGACACACAAATTTTGCTGTTGAAGCAATTGAACAAACTTTCAACGGATCTCCTGATTTCGGAAAGAAAGCCAGTGTTCAAATCACAAGAAATGGTGATTTAATCACTAAAATGTATTTAAAAGCAACTTTAGCTAATTCTATCACAACAACACAATCAGTTATGATGGCTGGTGATACAACTGCAACAACTGGTGTATATGTTGGAGCAACAGCAACCACAACAAGAGCTGCTGCTGCTACTATGACAATTGCAGCTAACGGTACTTTAACTGCATCTGGTGCTGGTGGAGATTTCTCAAATGCAGCATTTAAAGTAGGTGCTGTTGTACAACTCAGTAGTTCAACTACTTCAGCAAATGATGGTTATTACCAAATAATTTCCAAAGCTAGTGATACTGTTATCCAAGTAGCTGGTGGAGCATCTGCACTTAGTACAGCAGGTACAGACAATGCTATGGTAATTGCTGTACATCCTCATGTTGAATGGGTAAGAGATGCTGGTTATGCTATGGTCAAATCAGTTGAATTACAAATTGGTGGTACAAAGATTGACAAACATTATGGTATATGGATGCATATCTGGCATCAATTATCTGGTCACGGATCACAAGATAAATCACATCATTCTATGGTTGGAAATCAATCAGATGGAACTAGTAATTTAACTAATTCATCAGAATTATTTGTTCCTCTTCAATTCTTCTGTTGCAGAAACGATGGTTTAGCTCTTCCTTTAATTGCTTTACAATATCACGATGTCAGAGTTGAATTCGAATTTGATACTGCTGCAAATACATGTGTTGCTGGAGGTGAATCAACAGCTTCTATTTCTAATGCAACTTTACTTGTAGATTATATCTACCTTGATTCTGAAGAAAGAAAAAGATTTGCTCAAGCTTCTCACGAATACTTAATTGAACAATTGCAATACACTGGAGTTGAATCTGGTGTATCTGGAACTGGAAATAAATTCAGACTTAACTTCAATCACCCATGCAAAGAATTAGTTTGGGCAGTAAGAAAGTCAGGTGATACTTTATCTACAAAATTTATAAACTTAACAGATAACAATACATTAGCATCTGGTAACAATACTGTTACTGATGCACAATTACAACTTAATGGACATGATCGCTTTGCAAAACAACCTGGAAGTTACTTCCAAAATGTTCAAGTACGTGCTCATCACGAACGTACACCTGCAAACAATGGTATTAATGTTTACTCATTTGCACTTAACCCAGAAGAACATCAACCATCTGGAACTTGCAATTTCTCAAGAATTGACAATGCTCAATTAAACTTAAACTTGGGCACTGCAGGTGATGTACACATCTTTGCTACATCATACAATGTCTTAAGAATAATGAGTGGTATGGGTGGTCTTGCTTACTCCAATTAAATTAATTATACAAATTTATTTTATAAAAATAAAATAAATTTACGTTTTATTTATATAAAAAGTATATAAGATATATTAATTTCTTTATATATTAAATAATGGGAATTTCATATTCTAATATTTCATATAAAGATCTTTTAGGTGAATCTTATAATGGAAAAGGAAGGTATGATATTGGATATGTTAAAGAGGGAAAAGGTCATTGTTTTTATGAAAATAATGATGAGTATTTAGGTTATTTCTATAAAGATTTAAGACATGGATACGGAAAAATGATATTTTCAAATGGCGATCTTTATGAAGGGCAATGGAAATGTAACTTAATGAATGGAAATGGAAAATATAGATTTTTAAATGGTGATATATATCAAGGAAATATGGAAAATAACTACAGAAATGGTAATGGGATTTTAACATACAATAATGGCGAAACTTATAAAGGTGACTTTTTATTAAATAAAATTACTGGTTTTGGACGATTATCTAATGTTAATAATAATAAAATATATAAAGGTAATTTTAATAATTCTGTTTTTCATGGTATAGGTAGGTTATACCATGAAAATGGCGAAAAGTTCTATATTGGACATTTTATTAATGGAAAATGTCATGGTCAAGGATTTTTATATGATAACAATAACAATAAATTGTATGAAGGTTCTTTTGATAACGGTAAAATATTAGATATAATAGATGACGATGAAATATATGAATATATTAATTACTTTGAATGTAACATTTATAAAGGATGTCTATCAAATAAAGAAAATAATACAGAAGAAATATATCCATCTGCACCTTTTTTATCAGAATAAATAAGAATAAATAAGATTAAATTAATTAATTAATTTATTTAATCTTATAACAATGTTAACAAGTATATTATATGAAAGAAATAAGCTTAATTGTTATCCACCTTTTTTCTTATTTAGATGTCATAATAATGAGTTATTTAGTAACTTACCTAAAAACTTAAAGATAAATGATAAATTTTTTAAAATTCCTATTAAAGAAAAATGTAAAAAACAAGATTATTTAGATGATTCATATGTCTTTGTTGAAAATGTAAAAAAATAATTTTTTTATTTAAAAACTTACTATAAAATTGAAATTTAATTTATTTAAAGATAAATATTATAGTAAGTTATATAATGAGCAAAAAAATAGATTACTTGACTACTGATCCCGATATTCCAGGACAAAACTGGGTTTGTCTTTCTTTTTTAACACCAGAATTAGTTAAAATGGATAAAAATTGCGACGTTAGATCTGTTAAAGTTAGAGGATGTTATTCTTCTGAAGAAGAAGCAAAAAAAAGATGTGAACAATTACAAACGATAGATGGATTACATAATGTATATGTTGCGCCAGTAGGTAAATGGTTACCATGGTGTGATGATCCCGAAAAAGCAACTGATTCTGAATATGCAGAGAATGAATTAAATAAATTAATGAAAGCTTATAAAAAGAATCAAGAAAAAGCAAAAATGCTTCATGAAGAAAGAAAAAATGCAATGGTTAATCAAAATGTAAAAGAAGTTAAAGAAAACTTAATCAATATGGAAGACATAGAAAATGATAGTAAAGAATTATCATCGTTACAAAATGAATTAGAAAATGATAAAAACGAGTTAAATAGTGTAAATGATGAACTTGAAAAAGCAGAAATGTTATACAAACAAATGTTAGAAAAAGAAAGTAATGGTGCAAATATTTAAAATATTTAGTTAGTATATATAATGACTTTACAAGATTTATTAGGTTATAATTTAACTGGATTTAGAAAAGTTATAAATATAAGAACATTAATTTTATTTATATTCACAATTGCATTAATTTTTATTATAATAGATGTTACTAAAATGTATTATAAATGTCCAAAAAATGTAATTGAATATAGATATATACCTAGGTCATTTAATGACGAACAAGATGACCCAGTTCCAGTGAAAAGCATTTTTGGGACTATGTTTGAGAATCCATCTCCATGGATTAGTTCTTTTACAAGTAATAATAATATAAGGTCTAATTTAAATAGTAATAATATTAGACAAAATTAATTTTTAATTTTATATAAAATAAAATTAAAAATATTAATCTTCTAATTTCCTAACAAAAACTTTTGCTTTATTTCTAGCCATACCAAATGTACTAAAATCTATGTAAGGCAATCTTTTATCATGGTTTTTATCAAAATGACTTTCATGAAAAGTAATAAATCCTTTACATCCTACTGCAAAATTATCTCTTTTTTTTGCCTTATACCAAAAAACTTTTTTTCTTATTTTATTTGTTCTTAAACGATTATTTATAACCATTGTTCCGTAATCATCTGTTACTTGCATAAATACCTGGTCAAATAAAGACCTTGTGGGAAACATACCAGCATAATGTTCATATAATTTCTTTCTATTATTTACAAAATCTTCACCTAGCAAAAAGATATAGTCAAAATTTGATCTTAATTCTGGTTGAATACCTAATGAATACTGCATAGCTAAAATAAATGTTAACTGATAATGTCTCCCCTCATTGAAAATAGACAACATACAAGGATCTTTTAACCAAAGATGTTTAGTACTCATACAATCATCCATAATAAGAAATGCCCGCGGATCTACTTCTTTTTTACCTTTTCGCTTTCTTATTTTATTTTTTTCCAAAATTCTTTTTTGTCTTTGCAGTAATTTTGGTATTATATCATCTTTATATTCATGATGTATATATGAAGGAGGTAAAAAGTCATTGTAAAATCCTGTCATTTTGTCAGTTGGTGCAATTACAACTCCACATGGAATATCCTGCATATAATGCATAATTTCACGAATTACCCAACTTTTACCTGATCCCGATTTAGCAATTATAGCAATACGTGGATTTATATAATCATTATTACCATCATAAATTAAACTATTTAAATCAAATCTATTTAACTGAAGAACTTCCCCTCCAAAATTTATATCTTTATAATCTCCCATTATATATATTTTTTATTTTAAAAATTTGGTTGGTCCGTAAATAGTTCCTGCTCAAATGAAGATATTGAATCATTAATAAATGACTCTTCTGATGTAGGAACAGTTTCAAAGTAATTTGCAGCAGCCCAAACAATTGCTCCAATAATTAAAGGTACTTTTATTGATAAGTTTAATTTTGGACATATACATTTACCTTCATCTTTGCCAATTTTTAATTTTTTATTTTCAAAGTTAATATCTAAATATAATATTAAATAGGTAACTACTCCCGCAATTAGCCCAAAAACAATAGGATTTCCAATATTTACTGATTCCATATTATATAATTAATATATATTTTTTATTATTTGAAACACAACTAAATATTATTATATTTAGAAAAATATTCATCCTTTCTTTTTTTTTTCTCTCTTTTTTCAGAATCAATATTGTCTTTATATTTGTCATTTATATTACTAAATACTCCTTCATATTCACTATCGTGTGCTGCCTTGTAAAATTCCGACTTGTTAGTATCAATAACATCATCTTCTATATTAGTAAATGTCTTTATAGTATTTTTACTTTCAGAAGTATTTATACTTTTTACCCTATCTTTAGATATTGAATCATCATAATCTAAACCTGATCTTCTTAATTCATTATCTGATATATTTGTTTTATTTATGCTGTCAATAGATACTTTATTAATTGAATTAATTATATTCTCACTTTCTGATGTATCTTTTATATAACTATTTTTCTCTATTTTACTTTCATTATTTGACTTTTGAGTTAATTTCTCTAACAAAAAACCTTCATTATATTTCTTTTTTATTTCATCTAATAAATTTGCTGTTTCGTCCCCTTTATTAATTTGACTATTTAAAGGAGACGATGATGAATCTTCTTTTATAATGTCATTTTCTGATTTAAAATTTTGCACGACTTCAGGATTAATAAAATCTTTTAAATCTTTTGAAACAAGATTTTTTAAATTTTCACTTTCATTTAATGAAATAGGCATATCAATTTCGTTATTATCTGTCTTAAGATCATTTCCTAAATATAATTTTAAAATGTGTTGTACTGGTAACATTTTTCTAATTGCTTCTTTTATTGAACTATTTATAATAGTTAGACATTCTCTTTGATTTCTTTTTCTATCAATTGGTTTAACATTATGAAAAAATAAGTAAGGGCATGTATAAATTTGCCTTGCACATTCAATATAGCATTTATGTACAAACTGTTCTAAAGGAATATCTAAATAATCAGAATTAACTATATAAGATCCATTAGCACTAGGATTGCTATTAGATAATAAAATAATGTTTGCCTTTATAACAGCCTTTAACAAATCATGTAACCATTCACATCTACTTTGACTAACTATTCTTCTTGTCTCAATATTAATTAAATTATTATTCCATAATGGAATTTTTTTTATAAATTGCTGAAAAGTTTTTAACATTTTGTTCTCCTCACCTCTTTTTATTATTTTTTTTGTTTCTGAATAAATAGAATCAAATCCTTCATAAATTAAAGGCGATAAAATGTTTACTAACTGAATAGTATATTCATTTTTAGTCTCTACAATAAAATTCATATTATTATATATAATATAAATTATATTTATTTTTAAACTTAATTAACTGTTATTTCCCCTATTTTTTAAAAAATCAAATTGTTTTTTGTCAGAACATACACATCCTCTACCTCTTGATCCAGTACAAGTCATATTTGTTGAAATATTGTTATTTCCTTTTATCCTGTCATCTTTTTTCATATCAAAACTAACTGGCCATTGATTACCGCAGCAATCTGGACTGCACATATTTGTATCCATTTTAAAACCGGAATTTAATGTTTCATCTTGTCCAAATAATTCCTTATTCATTATTGGTTTTAAAAGAATTACATAAACTAACACTGCTAGTAAAACATAAAGTATTATATTTTTTTGGTCCATTATATATATTTATAATATAAAAAAAATAATATTAAATATATTTTTTTACTCAACAGGATTAACTTTTAAATAAAAACTATCAATTACCCAATCCCCAGTTTTAGATTTAACGCGGTTTCTAAAATTTATTTTTAAATTTATTTTTTTTATAACTTCATTATACATATCTAAATACTTTGTATTTCTTGCAATTTTTGTATAAAAATCATTTAATGTAAAGTGATAAGTATATTTATAAATTGCAGAATCTTGTATTTCATAAAATTTATTTAAAATATAATTAAACACTTTTTTTTCTTTTTTTATAATAATTTTTTTAGTATTATCAATAGCTTTTATAATATAAAGGCCCTCCGGTGCAAAAATCATTGAACCTTGTGTCTTACCGTTATTATAATGATCTATAAATTGCTCTAAATCTGGTATACTAGGAAATTCATATAATACACCTTCACTTGCTCTAGCTCCTGGATATGGAGTTGCTGGATGTGTATGAAATATATATTCAAAATCGAAATAGTCAGGTAAATTTTCAGGTAATAAAATTTCATCATCTAACACATCTGTTTTATTAGGTATTGCATTTACAACAACTCTTTGTAAATTAGCATGACCAAAATCTAAAAGGCCAGAATGTTCAGAGTATTTTAATTTATTATCTAAAGATTGGTATTTTTTATTGTGACTGCCATCTGTAAATAAAGATTCAAATATTCTAAGTTGATTTCTACTTAATTTTATATATTTCATTTTATATTTTTTATATATTTTTGATTTCATTTTATAAGAAATATTTTTATTAATATTGTCATCTGTCATTATATATTATTTAAAAATATAATAATAGATTAAATTTATATAATTTAATTAATGAAAATTTGTTTAATTCAAAATAAACCTATTGATGATAAAATTAGTAACTTAAAAAAATTAGAAAGTTTAATACCAGATGAATACTTTGATTTATTAATGTTTCCGGAATGTTTCAATTCCATTTATGGTATTGATTATTTTAAAAAAAATGCTGAAGAAATTAAACCAAATAATATACTTATGATTTCTTAAAAAAATTATCTTTAAAATATAAAAAAGTATTTATTATAGCTGGTTCATACCCTGAAAAAAATAACAATAAATTTTATAATACTTGTACAATTTGGAATGATGGAAAATTAATTAATAAATATAGAAAAATTAATCTTTTTGATAATAATATTCCTAATGCATCATTTCAAGAATCTAAAATTTTGTCACCTGGTGACACTCCTTGTATAATTGAAACTTCTTTTGGAAAAATTGGTATTGGTATTTGTTTTGATATAAGATTCAACAATATATCTAATTACTATTCTAAAAATAACTGTAAGATTATATGCTATCCTGCTAACTTTACTGAATATACTGGTAAATTACATTGGGAATTATTAAATAGATCTAGAGCTATTGATAGTCATACTTTTATTTTATCATGTGCAACTGCAAAAAACGACGATTCTAAATTTAAATCATATGGAAATTCAATAGTAGTTTCTCCTTGGGGACAAATTATTAACAACTTAGATAATAAAGAAGGATATATCATTGAAGATTTAGATTTAAATCAAGTAAATGAAATAAATCTACAGCTTCCTGTTGATCAAAATAAATTAAATTATATTTAGAAAATATATTTTATATATTAATGAGATACGATGCAAATGGAACTTTTTTTCTAAAAGACAAAGTTTTAAAAGAAAATTTTAGCAATAAGGTTATAGAAAATTGGAGTGCTGATAATTTAATTTATACTACTGATGGGAAAGTTGGTGTAGGAACTAGGAATCCAAAAAAAGAATTGGATATAAATGGTGATATTAGAATGAAAAATTTATGTATGTTAAATAACAATGGAGAAGAAATTTGTATAAATGCTGCTTTTCTTGTACTAGCAAAAGAGCTAATATTAGGTGTAATTCCTAAAGAATATAGAGATTTAAATTTATTAAATAGTATGTCAATTAATGACCTTTCAAAAAAATTAATACCTGAAATGAATTCTGAATATGATGAAGAAAATTAGGAATAATAATTTGTTACATATTTTATACCTTTCTTTTCTTCTTTATATAAAATATCAGAGGATGTAACATCACTTTTAAAATTGTATTCAGAATTATTATTTTTAACTAAAGGAATTGTATAATAATATACATTATCTATTTGATGAAGTAAATAGTCAGCAACTGGGTAGTCAATATGAATATTAAATGTATTAGTATCCTTTTCATAAAATCTATTAATTAAACTTTCCATACCACTTTTTTTTATAATATAAAATCCTGTTGACCAAAATAGAACAGATGGTTTAGGAATATTAATGTATTTTTCTTCTTTAATGTAATTTTTTAAAATTCTAGTATTACTACAATGTAATTTAATTATATTCCAGTCACATGGTGCATTTTCTATAATTTCATTAATACTTTTTTTCCATTTTGGAAGAAAATCAAATGATATATCATCTTCGCACATTATTAAATTATCTACATTTAAATCCATTGCTTCTTTTATATAAAATAAATGACTCAACGTACAACCAATATGTCCATTGTTATTAACTTTTTGATAATATTCTTTACTTTTAATATTAAAATTTATTTTATTATTTTTATTAATATTATACGATCCAGATCTAACTTCTTTACTTTTATTTAGGATATTTTCTGTAAATTTTATATCTTGACTGTCAATCGCATCACAAAATTTATAATTTAAATCTAGACTTTTAAATTGTGTTTTCATGACATTCCTTCTATTATTATTTCTTTTTAAATTAATACAATATAATATATTATTTTTATCCATAATATATTATGTTAAGAGATTAATTCTATTACCTTTTCCTATAACAAGTAATATATATTAACCATTATATTTCTTAAAAAACTTATTATATTCGGTAGTTCTGCTAATCCCCCATATAAAAGTCCTATCTCAAAGATACCATCGTAAAGATAAGCAAATAACCTACAATTTAAATTATTTTTTGTTATAAATTCCGCTTCTCTAGCTTTAACAAAATCTCCTATTAAATTCCATAAAAATCCTATAAAACTCATAACTATTACATATTTAATTGAATATGTTTTGTTACTTTTTGTAATATAATAAATACAAGTTATCATCGTTAATAGTATTTGTGTTACTTTTACTTCTCTTTTTGATGTCAATTTTGTTTTTTTACTTATTTTATAAGATAGAGCTGAACTAAATACTAACAGAATAGTAGTTACAGGTGTAAATGAATAATATTTGCCTATTGAAGTAAATACACCTCCTTCCGAGTACCCTCTTATTAGAGATTGAATAATATTTCCTATTAAATTGTTACTAAGTAAATATATATTATCTATTTTTCTTCTTTTTAATAAAACTAAAATAAATTCAACTAAACTCCAATAAATTCCGACGTTATTGAATATTGTTGAATTTATAGAATTTAATTTTAATTCAATAAAATGTATTATTATAACTAATATTCTAATAAGGTATTGGATATTAATATCTCCATACCTTTTAAAAGTAAATATATTCATATAAAAGTAAAATAATTTAAATTAATTATTTTACTTTTAAATTATTTTGAAAAATGGTAATCTTTCGACATCTTTCTCATAGCAGTACATCTTTGTGTTGATATATATTCAAGATATTCATTTGGATTACAAACTGCAAATTCAGAGTCAAATGACAAGCGTTTAATAGAGTCGTCGCCTTTTTGAATTGAGCTAAAATCTTTTTCGTCCCTTCTTGGAAAGAAGAATCCAATTCCGTCTAATTGAATTCTAAATTTTCTTGAACAAAAACTATCTTCTAGAAATTTTAACGTCCAATGCTGTTGCTTTTCATATGTAGAAATAATTAATATTTTTTCTATATCTTTTTTAACTCTAAATTTATGTAGGAAACCAGGCTTTGTCGGATATAATGCACAGCCAACAATATAATCTGCAGCTAGTCTTTTATTTGGAGAAAAATATGCTACAAGTTTATCATCTCCTAATCTAATATCGTAAGGATTAAATGACTCTCTATTTAATGACCCGTGATACATTATTGTCCCGCGAGGAATGCTGTACAAAGATGTTTTTGAAGGCTCTGCGTAATTTAAATATCTATCATTATAAATACTCATTTGTTGATGCTTCATTATATCCGCTTCAGTAATATCTTCACCCCCTTTCTGAATGTTTTCTGATGAATTATTTTTTTCATCACTATTTGACTCATTATTATAGTATTTTAATGGAATATCACTCATTATATTATAATAAAGATTTTAAAAAAAATCATTTTATATATAAAAAATTTGAAATTTTTATATTATAAAGATATAAACTGTAAATAACATATACATATAAACATGGAATGGAGAACAGTAACATCGAAAAAAAATAAATCTGATTCTGATAAAGAAACAATGAATTCAGATAAACCAACAATATACAAGAATTCTCGTAATAATACCAGGTTCGAAAGCGATAACCAAAATAGTAATCATAACTATCGTCCTAAATTCAATAACAAAAGAAATGATGATGTTTCAAGATTTGAAACTGATGAAAAACCTAAATTTGAAAATAAAAGAAATGACGACAGTAATTATAGTTCAAAGTTTGACAGTGAAAAAAGTAATGAAGGTAATGATTCTATAGGTCATGGTTACAATTCTAGAAGTAATGAAGGTTACAATTCTAGAAGTAATGATGGTTACAATTCTAGAGGTGGCGGTTACAATTCTAGAGGTGGCGGTTACAATTCTAGAAGTAATGAAGGTTACAATTCTAGAAGTAATGAAGGTTACAATTCTAGAAGTAATGATGGTTACAATTCTAGAAGTAATGAAGGTTACAATTCTAGAAGTAATGATGGTTACAATTCTAGAAGTAATGAAGGTTACAATTCTAGAGGTGGCGGTTACAATTCTAGAGGTGGTGGTTACAATTCTAGAAGTAATGATGGTTACAATTCTAGAGGTGGTGGTTACAATTCTAGAAATAGCAATGACACACGAGAAAAAATTTGTTTTGCTTTTCAAAAAGGTGAATGTAGACGTGGAGACAGTTGTCGTTTTGCACATAATAACGGCCAAGAAATGGAAAGCAATCCATTTAAATCTTATCAAGATATTGATATTCTTTTAAATTCTGGTAAATATATGCCGTCAAAAAAGAAAGATGATTTAATCCAGTTAAGAGATAAAATGAAAGAAGATTATAACAGAAAAAATCCTAATATGAATGATTCTGCACAATTTCCTATTCTAAGTAAATCAGATCCTGTTAAAGTAAATTCTATTTGGAGTAATAAATCAGAAGAAATTTATAAGAAGCCAGAAAAGAAAGTCGTAAAAAAAATGTCTCCAGCAAAGAAAACTGTTGTTAATTCAGAAATTTCAGAGGAAGATAATTATGATTCATTTGACGAATATGATGACTATATCAATAGTGGCGATGAATATGGAGAAGGATATTAATTTATGATATTAATTTATGAAATTAGTTTTTAAATTTTTTTATAAAAAGAAATTTAAAAATAAAACTCTATTTAACCCATTATATGAATTTGAAAAAAACAAATAATATGGTAAAAAAAATTGTTATATTTATGACCGATAGAAGGTATCATATTAATACTATTAATGATGCAAATAACATTTTATCATGTGAAGTTATAGGATGTGTAACTAATAAAATAGATACATATTATTATATAAAAGAAAATTATAACATACCACTGCATTTTATCAATTGGGATAAAAGTAATGAATCTAGAGATGATTATGAAATGAAAATTACTAAAGAAATACAATATCTCAAACCAAATATTTTACTATTAACAGGATGGAAACATATATTTAATAACAATTTTATTAAAAGCTATCAGCATATAATAAACATACATCCTGCACTTCCTAACAGTTATATAGGTTTAAATTGTATAGAAAAGGCACATAATGACTTTATTAATAACAAAATTACTCATACAGGACTAATGATACATTATATTACAGAGAACTTGATAGAGGTGAAGTTCTTGAATATACAACAGTTCCTTTATATAAAGAAGATAATTTAAATATATTAACAGAAAGATTTCGAATATATGAAAAAAATGTTATAATAAAGTCATTATTAAAAATAATTAATAATAATATTAATGATTTGCCTTCACAAATGCATTAAATTTCTTTTTATTTTTTTGTGAAACTGCTATTTTAGGTAAACTTTTATCTATTTTTATAAATGTTTCTACTGTTTTAATATTTTTATCATAAATTTTCATTATATTATATATTTCTTCTATTCTTTCTTCCTTAACAAGATTATACATTATTTTATTCAGACCAATTATATCTTTGAATGATTTATCTGGAAAGAAAGCTTGTAAATTTGTAATTTGTTTTTTATTTATATTTTTTAATGATGTTTGATTTAGATCTGAACTAAAACTTAAGTTATAGTATGGAATTGCATCTTTTGCATATTTAGGTCTATGTTTATTAATATTGTAAGAAGTTTTTGCACAAGTAAAGAAACCATGTATATCATGTAAAAACCAATTTTGATCAGTATAAATATTAGTTTCAATAACATCTCCTTTTGAAATTGAATCTGTTACATGTTTCATTGTATTTAATATTTTATCGTTATCATGATATCTTCCAATTAAACTTTTATAAAAATTTTCATGAATTGTTAAAGGAACTAATACTTTATCTACTTTATATAAACTTACACAGTTATTTATATCTTTATAATCATCTACAAGTATTTTAGTTGCATCAAATAAACTGATATCTTTATTCTTTTTCATACTTGTTTTTAAATAACTCTTAATGTCAGTTTTTAATATTTCTCTATTATCAAAACTATTTTTTATATCGTATAAAATTGATACTAATCTTCGAATATCATTTTGAGAAAATTTTATTATATATGATTTACATTTTTCATTTTCTAACTTTATATTTTCCTTTTTAATAATTTTATTTAAAAGATCTAATATATCTTTTTCAGTAGGTCCATATATTTTATGGTCATCTGAATAAGATAAAATATCTGTTAGCAACTTATTGTGTTGTAAATTTGATATAAATATTATAGGAAATAAATTTTGAGAACTGTTATTTTTCACTAATTCTAATATTCTTTTTTTTTCACTTTTTAAAGTAATTTTTTCAATATCATCAATAACTAGTGCAAATTTTTTCTTATCATTAATAAAGCATTTTCTCATATTTTCACCTATTAAACCATTTTGAATATCATCAAGTATATCCTTGCTTTTTTCATCTTTATAACCAAGCCATTTATAGTAATAATCATTTGATTCAAGTAATAACTTAATTATCATTCCTTTACCTACACCATGATTACCACTAACAATTACTGAATTATTTTTATGTTTGTTAAAGTTTTTTAAAAAGTAATTTATTTTTAGGATTGTATTATTATTACCAATAATATCTTTAATGTTTTTTGGAGAATATTTTTCTATCCATTTATTTGACATTTAACTATATTTATAATCTTTTATTTAAATACTAAAAATAATCAATTTTTACTTAAAAATTATTACTTATAAATTAATAATAAATGAAGTTGAATGAAATTTATAAAAATAACTTAATTTTAAAATGGAATAAATATTATATTAGCCCTAATATAATAAGTTCTTTAGATTCTTTATCTAAAGAAATAAATAAATTAGATGATTTTGTAAAAAATATAAAAAATAATAGTAATTATAATGAAAATGATGTGTCGAATTTCATTATAATTAATTATATGTCAATTATTGAAATTATAAAAAAATATAATATTTCATATAATTTCTTTTACTCTCTTGAAAATAACTTATTCTATGACTTTTATTTAAAATTACCCAGACCTTGTAATAAAATTAAATTAATAATTTTTGATAAAGATGGAACATTAATAAAAATTAATTCTATTTTTGGAACATGGATTAAGTTATTAGTTAATAGATTAGAAGTTGTTAAAGATAAAAATGAGCTATTAACATATTTAGGTTACAATGTTATAAGTCAAAAATTAAACTTTAACAGTATTATTGCAAAAGGAACAAATAATGACATAAAAAATTTAATTGCTACCTTTTTAGTTGAAAGATACAACTTAAGTAGTATAGAAATCAAAAATATATATGATAAATATTGGACTAATATAAATATAAAAAAAGAAAATATAATTGAGTGTGGTAATATTATTCGTGTTTTTAATTTCTTAAAAGAAAATAATATTAAAATAGCTATTTGTACATCTGATGATAGAAATGTTACAGAAAAGACTATTGATATTTTAAATATTAGAAAATATATATCTTCTTTAAGATGTGGTTCTGATATTTGTTTATCAAAGCCATCGCCTGAACCTATTTGGGAAATTTGTAACGAATTAAATATAAATACTTCTAGTGTAGTTATGATAGGAGATACTATGTCTGACATATATTCTGGTATAAATGCTAAATGTGGAAAAGTTTTTGGAGTTTTAAGTGGTAATTATGATAAAATTAAATTATCATATGCAGATAATATTATTAATACAATTGATAACTTGCCAAATTTGCTAAAGCAACATAACTTGGTTTAATGTTATAACATTTCTAAAGACGACTCTTCTATATTTTTACTTTCGTATAAATTTAAATTGTAATCATTTAAATTCCATTTAAATATTTTGCTATATTTATCTATATCTCTAGATCTATGTATTTTACTTTCTTTGATATTTGAAATAATAATATTAGGATAAAGAACATAAGTTGGAGCCACATTAAATAGTTCATGAAGGCATTTGTCATAAGGTTCAACTAATTCAAAACATGTATTTTTTATTGTCTCAAAAAGATTTTTATTTATACCATAGGCAAAGGCACCGTTTGTATATGAATCAGGAATATAACATTTTTTATCTTTACTTATTTTTATATTAGACCATTTTTTTTGAGTTGCACCAAAAAATAACAAGTTCCAGTTAGTTGGTACAGCATTCATATAATTTTGAAATTCATTTAAAAAATCTTTATGGAAATAAATGTCATCCTCTAACACAAGTATATTATTATGATTATTTTTTATCGCATCAATTATTACTCTATTGTGAGCTAAAAGACATCCAATTTGTGATATGTTTTTTATATTACTTTTTTCATATAATGGCCTATTTTCATATTGTCCCGTAGTTACCCAATGATGCCATGCTCTAGATTTATTTTTAATATTTCCTTTTAATAAATCTGGATTTTTTTTAATATAAATATCGTAATCAAATAACTGTTTTGTTAATTTAATATCAGAATCTCCTATTTGATACCTCCATCTATTTACATATTTAAAATATGAATATTTTTTTGCATCGATACCGTCTGATATAATATATTTTATTTTATTATCATCTAAATACTTAATTAAAGGTTTAATTTTATCTTGATTATCTTGCATACTAATTATATAAACCATATCAAAGATTTTATTAATTGCATTTGTTTTTTTATTTTTTCTTGCAGCATATCTCTCTTGTCTTATCTTTTTTCTTTTTCAT
>Ga0206131_10003375_pt1 | contig 18481 bp, 14 predicted proteins | sample Helgoland_Spring_FD_148636 | JGI IMG/M metagenome (GOLD analysis project Ga0206131, IMG submission 148636) | Pelagic subsurface seawater microbial communities from Kabeltonne, Helgoland, North Sea - Helgoland_Spring_Bloom_20160517_1 | ecosystem: Environmental > Aquatic > Marine > Epipelagic ...
TGAACATTCCGATAACTTCGTAGCCTTCTTTTTTTAATAGATATGCAGCAACACTTGAATCCACACCACCAGAAAGGCCTACAACTACTCTTTTCATACTACAAAAATAGAAGGTTTTATCGATTATCTGATAAGGGTAATGAATCCATGCTTTTCAGCATTATCTGATGTGAGCTTGTAAAAGTATATACCAGGTAACAAATCATCCTTATTTAAGTTTTGACCATGAAATGGTGCGCTGTCAGAAGTTTTTTGATAGACCAAAGCGCCCCATCTATTATAGATTTCTAATTCGTATGATTGACACACTTCAAATAATGGATCTATTATTAATGAATCATTTATTCCGTCCTCATTCGCTGTAATCACATTAGGTATATTTAAATCCTCAATTCCAACGGCCTCTTCTATGAAAAAGGAATATGGAAAATCAAAAGAACAGTTATTAACTCCTGTTATGTTGAGCGTTCCGATATAGTTGCCCGAGGATTCAAATTCTTGAGTGAAATTAGAGGCTGCCACAGGATTTAAACCCTGTGTGTTCCAAATTTGAGAATTTATTTGAAAATTCCCTAATGCTAATATTGAATTGAAATTTGCCTTCATGACACACTCAGGTTCAATTTCAATAAATGCCTCTGGAACATCTTGAACAAGGACTTCTAACATTGTGGAATCTTGACACCCTGAAGATGAATTAACCACTACTTGAACATTGTATACTCCGGAATTTTCATAGAAGTAATCAATTGAATTATTTGTGTTATTGATGATGTTTCCATCTCCCATGTTATAGTTGTAATTCATTGATGGGTTGTTACTAGGGTTGCCATTCCAGGTTAAGTCATTTAAAATTGAAACTTCAGCACCATTACATAAATCTTCATAGCTTGAATATATTATTGGTATAGGATGAAAGGTTATTTCTATAGAGTCTTCAGTATTGCAGTTGTTATCAGTATTAACATTTACAAAATAATATTCTTGGGAATAAGGAATATTTTGGGAAGTGCTGACATTTATACTTTCTTCGAATCCAATAGTCTGATCAGTATCATTTGTCCAAATTATAGAAGTAATTGGATCGCTATCATTTGGATCGATTTGGCAGCTTAAATCAATACTTTGACCACACACTTCAGTATCCCCATTAAAATTCAGGATTGGCTGGGCTAAAACAATTATTGAATCGATGCTCATAGGGGATACGCATGAACCGAGCGTCGACTGAAGCTGAATTAATATGTTGTCATTACTTAAAAAACCAACAGTGTCGTTTTGATTAATTATATTATCGAACTCATCTAACCAATGAATGCTGTAGGGTGCGATTATTTCATTCCAAAAGAAACCACTGTCTCCAATACAAACGGGACCGTTGCTGAATATTAATGGAGCTTCTGGAGTTTCAATCACTTCAATATTAATGGTGTCAGGAAGCAACTCGCATGCATTTGGAAAGTTCCCATCAATAATGTATTGACCTCCATTGGAGATTTGTAAATTCTCGATACTTATTGAAGCTCCTTGACTCAAAAAGTCATTAGGTCCACTCCATGTGTAGGTTGCGCCTGGTAGTGTATTTGAGCTTAATTCAAGTGTATCACCCGAGCATAAAGTTTGATCTGAGGAGTTGATTTGATAACTTAAAACTGCAAAGTCACTAAAGTACCCATATCTGCAACCTGAAGATGCGCCACCATGAACAAGTCCCAAGTGGAATTTATCTAAATTGTTTTCTATTCTTGACGCCTGAGATACGAGAATAGCATTTGTCATATCTAACTGTGCATACATCCAAGAGTTGGCGGTTCCTGGCACAGGGTTAAAATCGGCTTGATTTATAATTCCGGTTGCACCATTTAAAGTAAATCCCGATTCTGCACCTGAAGGTACGAGGATATTTAACGCGAAAAATTCATTTGTTGAACGAGTGAATGGAACTACATTAGAACCTGTGCACACAAGTGGAGGTAAGATAGCTTCGCCTACTTCACAACCAAAACCAGACATATGAAGAACGTAAGTAGGTTGTGAGGTTTGAACATAAGCAGTAGGATTGTTTAGAATTTCAGTATAAGTTTCACCTGCATTAATTACACCAAGGTTTACCCCATCAATAGCTATACTCGTATTGTTGGCGGTAGCCAATATGTATAATCTATCAGGACCATTTAAATAACCTTTTAAAGCAATGTATTCAGTCCCAAGTATTGATATTGGAATAAGTTGGTCTCCCATTAAATCAGCACAACCTCCAAATGGAGTTCCTTGAGCTGTATCATCAGAAAGTGTAACGGCAATTGGTTTATTAGAAATAATAGAGGTTCCTGCTAAATGCTGACTCGCATTTGTACCTGCAGCCTCTCCATAATAGGTTTGACCCTTATTTAATGAAATAGTGAAAGGAACTCCTGCAACATGTCCAATGATGTTTTGAGTAGGCGTAATCGTGATATTCGTATTGTTTTCAGTTGCTACAATATTAAAACCAGATCTGGCATATGAAGCGTTATTCAATAAACTTTGAAATGGTGTAAGAAATGCCAATCCAAGTGCATTCCTTCCCTTTAATGCAAAAATATCGGGGTTACAGTTACAAGTAGGGGTTACTTCGTAATAGGCTGTTATTTGCTCAGATGCGCTTATTTTGAATCCATAATTCAATACTTGGTCTGCAGGTTTGTTTTCGATCATATCAATCCAAGCGGTTAGATCTATTGTTTGTGACTCATTTGGACCAAGGTTAATGGTCTGAATAGGGAAAGTAGGATTTGAAGGTTGGTCAATTGTTATTATGGATGCATTCTCCAAACTTGAAAATCTAAATACAATGGGTCGATCTCCATGAATTTGAGTAACTTCCGGCGCAACAAACCAAAAGGCCGTATCTAATTGTGCACAAATACTACTCGTAAAAAGCGTAACGGTTAGTAGAAGTAAAGCACGGTAAAAAAACATAGTTTAAAGAGTGGTATAGCCCTTAAAGATAAAAAAAGAAGACCTTTAAAACAATTTCCTGCATCAAGTAATAAAGGTTTATGATTTAAACACCATTTGTTAAATAGCCCAACATTGCTATCGAGAGGTTTATTTTTCTCTATACCTTTTAATGTTTTGACCGTCACTCCATATTTCAATTAAAAAACCTTTTGCTTCGTCACCTACAGTTTCACCTTGAAAATTAACAGTTTTTATATAGCTTCTTAATCCGTTTCTCAATTCAATTGCAATAGGTTCGAAAGCTTCTGTATTACCGTCATAATCCGTCTGAGATAATTTATAGTAAATAGTTTCAGCATTGTTAATACTACTTATTTGTGTATCCGTAAATTTATAATTTCGGTTATTAAATGAATTTCCCGCTCCGGTCTCTTGATGGATTGCTTCCCATCCTATACCATTGATTGATCTCCATATTGTGAAATATGAATTATTTTGTTCTGACGCAGTAGTCCATGTCAGTTCTATATTGTTCGTGCTAGTATAAAATCCAGAGAATGAAAAGAGTTCAATAGGTAATGGATTGAAACTAAAATAACCCAATCCAATATTTGGAGAATATCTTTGTCTTGTTCCAATACCAGTTGGATAGTTATAATCTGTGTATTTATACCAGGATTTATAATCCGAGGTATATTCTCCTTTTGCAGCACCAAAACCCATCGTCCAATCACCATCATGATTTTCGACTATTATTAATAAATTGCTCGAGCCATTATAATTGAAAGATGTGGTAAATGGAATAGTTATGTATCCGTCAGAATCAATTTCAAGGTCATAATTACTCACACATGTCGTAAGTTCCGAATAATTGATATTCGTAAGATCAACTCGAGAATTACTTTTAAATTCAATGTCATTAGTATGCGCCATTTTTATTGTTAAATCATGGTAGACATAGTCTTGTGCATATGAGGATAACTCAAATGTTAGTTCAAATATCTCTTTTCCCTGGTCCCCCAAATCGCTTTGATCGAAAATATACATATTGTGGGAAAAATCATAAAGACCGTAAAAGGGATGGTGGTTCTCCCCATCCGTACCAGAATTTATGTAGCTAAAATCTTGTGTCAATGTAAAGAAAGGAGTGCTAAAAAAAAGCCCTAGTGCTATGATTAGTTTCATGGTTATAATTTTGTTTAGAATTTATTTTTTCAAATAAATTTTGCTCAAAATTACATTACCAATATCCCATAAAATATGACAAAAGTCATTTTAGAATGTCAAGAAGATATTTTAAATATTCGAATTGAATTTAACAGCTTACTTATTGCCAAATGGTTTTTGTAGTGTTGCCATTATTCCAAGTTTCGATAACGAGCCCGCTATAACCTCTCATGATTTCTTGACCAATAGCATTCGTTCTTTTGACAATATGTGTTTTTTTCGATTTCAATTCAATCGGAATAATTTGAAAATACTCTTTAGTACCGTCATAGTCTGTTTGTGAAAGTCTATAGTATATGGTTTTATGTGAGGTTTGTTGAAGACGAATGTTTCGGTCTGTATACTCATATTTGATTTCGTGATTCGAATTTCCAGCACCAAATAAATTGGAGATCCCTTCCCAATTTTCACCATCAAATGAGCGCCAAATTGTAAAATAATCATTGTCTTTTTCTGAAGCTGTTGTCCAGTTTAATTTTACAGAAACATGGCTTTCATTGTTCAATAATTCACCTGTAAAATCCGATAAGGTTATTGGGAGTGGATTGAAGGACGTGTGAAGCTTGATATTCGGTAAATCTCTATCCTCGCTTGAGCTTGCGGTAGGATAATTATCATCCTTAAACCATATATGACATCTATTACTGATATTTCGTCCTTCTAGCCAGCCATATCCGCCACTCCATGAACCATCTCTATTCTCCCATGTAACAAGAATATTACTTATGCCATCCCAAACAAAAGGAGTATCAAAATCGAATTGGCCCCATGTAATCCCTGAAAAACCTCTAAAGTCGAATTCATTTTTTACCGTTGTAGTATTCGAAATATTTAGAGAACTGTAATCGGGTGAGCCTGGGTCGGGAAGACTAGATTCGGTAACATGCGCCATTTTTATGGTTTGATTGTCTAATTCATAACCGCTATCCCAACTGTTAAATTGAAACTCAATAGCAGTTATTGAATTGCCTGCAGAAATCCCAACAGCTTCCATTTCTGAAGCCAAATAGAGCATTGATGATTGAGAATAGTCGTAAAGACCATATGCTGGAGTGCCTCCGCAATTGTCAAAATCAGAACCTATTTGGCTGATTTGTTGACCAAAGGAGAAGAATGATAAAAATAAGAAAGTAGTGCTTGAAATAAGGTGATTCATAGGAGTATATTTTTGGAGTATTGATTACTTCTATTATTTTGAAAGTGCAAAAGTACTATATTTTTTATGTTAAAAGAGAATTTTACAGTTTAAATTAAAAAATGTATTACATATTGATATACAGCTTATTGACTCTGCATAATTCACCATTGCTATATTAATTTGTAGGGATTTAGATAAATATTTATTCTCGATTTAGTTTGTACTGAATTAATACAAAGCATTTTAACATGCGACGTTTTAGAAAAGCAATTATTTTAACCTTTCAATAGCTTGGACACAATTAATTCCGTCTATTGCTGCAGAAACAATTCCTCCTGCATATCCTGCACCTTCCGCACACGGATATAGATTTGTAATTTCTACATGATGAAATGAATGTTTATCTCTTGGAATCAGAATGGGCGAGGAGGTTCTTGACTCTGGTGCATGAAGCACTGCATCATTTGTTATGAAACCAGGTATTTTCTTATTGAAATCTATAAAGGCAGCCCTAAGTCTATCAATAATGAAGTCTGGGAATATTTCATCCATTTTTACACTTTCAATTCCTGGTTGATAGGACGAACGAGGGAAATCAATTGATAATGTGTCATTCATAAAGTCTTCAAGCTTTTGGGCAGGAACTTTTTGATTCTTTCCAGCACTTAACCAAGCTTTGTGTTCAATGTATTGCTGGAATTCAACACCGCAAAAAGGATTTTCGGGATTTTTTAAATCTTCAGGTGACACCGAAACTACTATTCCTGAGTTGGCGTAAGGATTGTTTCTCTTAGATGGAGACCATCCATTGGTAACTACTTCTTCATTTTTTGTCGCACATGGCGCAATAATTCCACCGGGACACATACAGAATGAATAAACACCCTTGTCTCTAGCTTGAGTAACAAGTCTGTATGAAGCAGGAGGTATGAAAGCGTCACTTTTTCTTCCATGATATTGCGCTTTATCAATGAACTCTTGGCTGTGCTCAACCCTTACGCCTAAAGCAAAAGGTTTGGCCTGAATTTTAATTTTATTTTCATGAAGAAGTTCGAATACATCACGTGCCGAATGGCCAGTAGCAAGTAAGATTTTATCAACGGATACGGTAAGCTCATGGTTGAGCTCTATAGATGTTATTTTATCAGCATTGGTATTTATACCTGTGAGCTTATGGTCAAAATTAATTTCCCCACCCATTTCTACTATTTTATCACTAATAGCAGCAACAATTCTTGGAAGTTTATTTGTTCCAATGTGAGGATGGGCCTCAACAAGTATATCTTCATTTGCACCAAAGTGCACAAACGTTTCTAAAACCTGTTGAACGGCTCCACGTTTTTTTGACCTTGTATAAAGTTTGCCGTCTGAATAAGTTCCTGCTCCACCTTCTCCAAAGCAATAATTGCTATTTTCATTTACAATTCCCTTGCGGTTTAGTTTGCCGATGTCTTTAATTCTATCCTTTACAGCTTTTCCTCTTTCATATACAATCGGTTTGTAGCCTTCTTCCAATGCCGTCAAAGCAGCAAATAATCCTGCAGGTCCTAAACCGATTATATGAATCGTTTTATTAGGATTCAATTTTTTAAACGTGGGTTTATAGGTTTCGGGTATCGATTCAGAGGATTTATAAACATGAAAAGAACATCTAACTTTAATATTTTTCTTTCTAGCGTCTATACTACGTTTGTGCCATTTAAATTTAAAAGCATCATTTTTTTTACGTTGTTTAGCGATGACACTTTTTAAATATTCTTGATCATGCGCTTGTTCAGGTGTACAATAAAAAGAAATCTCTTCCATTAGGATTGAAAAATTATTGAGAACCACCAACCTTTATTGTAAAGTTGGTCTATAGGTTTGGCAACAGGGGAGAGGTCTTGAATAAAACTGTTTCTTAAACCGTGAGAATATTTAAGTTCAATTGAAAATTTAAAGAATGGGGCGTAAAAATCAATTCCACCACCGATTTGACCATGTATATCAAATCTATTGAGCTTTATAAAAGGATCAATATAATTCTGAGAGGCATCTTGTTGAGATTGCAGGTCTATTGAGTACTGTCCTCCGAAAAGAGCATAAGCAGCAAAATTATTGAATCTTTTAGTTCGAAAGATTAAAGATAGTGGAAGGTCTACGCAAGTTGAATTAATTCTTTCTTCACTAACTCCTTTTGGAAAATTAGAGCTGTCTAAACTGCTGTATGAAAGTACACGTTCTTGGAAAGAAAGACTCGGCATAAACCGGAGTCTAAGTACGGGTGTGCCAAGTTTAAGTGTGGTCAAAATACCGAGCTGCCCTCCAGGTTGAGACTCATTTTTAACAGAAACCAATCCAAAGGATTCATAAGCATTTGTGGTTTCGTAAACAGTTAGGTCCGTTGTGTTAAAACCTAACATGAATCCAAATCTAAATGCTTTTTTATCGAAGTTTTTGAAGCGCTGTTGTTTCATCTTTTGAGCTTGACCCAAAAAAAATGCCATTGTAAACATGAAACATATAAAAAATCTCATAATGGGATAACGAAAAGAATGCATCAATGTTGCAAACCTATTTAATTCCAGTATAAATTGTGGCTATTCCTCCACTAACTGTTGTTGAGCTTACATTTTTGTAATTGAGTTTAGTCAAGATATCCATAAAATCCTTTCCTTCAGGAAAAGCTGCGACACTCTCAGGTAAATAGGCGTAGGCTTTTTCATCCTTCGAAATATTTTTTCCGAGAATAGGAATGACATATTTAGAATAAAACCCAAAAGCTTGTTTAATCGGAAATACTTTTGGTTTAGAAAACTCAAGAATTACTGCTTTGCCGCCTGGGCGCAAAACACGAAGCATTTCTGAGAGCCCCTTTTCAAGATTTTCAAAGTTACGAACTCCAAAACCAACAGTTAGGCCGTCGAAATATCCTTCATCAAAAGGAAGTGCTTCGGAATCGGCTTGTTTCATGGTGACAATGTGATCTACATTTCGTTTGATCATTTTTTGTCTTCCTACATCAAGCATGCCATTTGAAATATCTATCCCAACGATTTCTTCAGGATTTAATTTGAGATTCGCAATTGCGAAATCTCCAGTTCCCGTCGCGATATCTAATATTTTCTTAGGTTGTGTTAATCGGAGTTCCTTTACTGCTTTTCTACGCCATATTTTATCTATCCCAAGAGATAAAAAGTGATTTAGAAAGTCGTATTTGGCAGAAATATTATCAAACATTTGTTCGACTTCTTCTTTTTTCGACTTTTCGCTGTTATAAGGCTTAACGGTTTTCTTTGACATACTATGGTAACACTTAAAGTTTAAAGGAGTTCGCGAACTTCATCTTTTAATTCATCTAAAGAAATACTTACAACACCTGGTTTTTCACAGACCATTCCACCCGCAATATTCGAGATTTGAGCAATATCTTTAATAGAAGCATTTGCTAAAAGACACAATGTAGCAACAGCAATTACAGTATCTCCAGCTCCTGAAACATCTGCTATTTCTCGTTTGTGCGCCGTAATATGAGCAGATTCATCATCATTACAAATAAATACACCATGTTCAGAGAGTGTAATCAATGATATAGTATGTGGTATTGCTGTTCTCAATTCGTTTACGGCATCGGAAAATTGCTCATTTTCGGTTTCAAAACTAAATGCTCTGTTCAAACCTTCTTTCAGCTCTTTTAAATTAGGTTTAAATAGTGAAAGGCCTTTATAGTAGTGGAAATTATCTCTTTTGGGATCCGCAGTAACAGGAATCTTATTTGCTTTTGCAATAGCAATAATTGATTCAATATTTTTTTTGTTTAATAAGCCTTTATCGTAATCCTCAATAATTATGGCGTCTATTTTATTCTGGACGAGTTGACGTATTTTAGAAAACATGTCTTCGTTGAGTTCTGATGAAATGGGAAAGGTGTCTTCAGAGTCTATCCTTAAAAGTTGTTGCTTTGAGGATATAACTCTTGTTTTTACTGTTGTTTTTCTTTGACTACTTTTTATGAGGCCATCTGTAGAAATCCCTCTTTTAAAAAACAAATCTTCGAGAATATCACCTTCTGAGTCTTGACCTATTACTGAGGCTATGATAGGTCGTGCGCCAAGGTTTTTAAGATTTAATGCCACATTACCGGCACCACCAATTCTGTTTTCTTTTTTATTAAGTGAAACTACCGGTACAGGTGCTTCTGGACTGACCCTAGTCACATTGCCAAGAATGTATGCGTCAAGCATAACGTCTCCGATAACGAGAATACGTTTATCTTTAAACTCATCAAGAAACTTATCGTAATTCACTTATTTTAATTTAGATAGTGCACTCGATATTCTACGCATTGCTTCCTTTAAGGTTTCTTCAGACGCAGCATATGATATTCTAAAACAATTGGGATCACCAAACGCGTCTCCAGTAACCAAAGCAACCAATGATTCTTCAAGAAGGTATAAGCATAGATCGTTTGCATTATTTATTACGTTGCCCTCATAGCTTTTACCGAAGTATGCGGAGCAATCTGGAAACACATAAAATGCTCCGCCAGGATGGTTTGTTTTAATACCGGGCATTTCAGATAAGGCTTCTAATACTAATGCACGTCTAGCTTTAAAAGCTGAGATCATGTCTTTTAATACTGATGGATCAGCTTCCATTGCTGCAATTGCTGCCTTTTGTGTTATACTAGATGTTCCCGATGTAAATTGTCCTTGAACTTTTGTGCAAGCGCCCGCAATTTTTTTAGGAGCACCAATATATCCGAGACGCCAACCAGTCATTGCCCACGCTTTAGAAACGCCGTTAACTGTTACTACCTGTTCATAAACTTCTTCAAATTGTGCAAGACTTTCGTGTTTGCTTTCGAAATTTATATGCTCATAAATCTCATCACAAAGAACAATGAGAGAAGGATGTTTTTTTATAGAATTGGCTAGGTCTTGAAGCTCTTCTTTACTGTAAACAGAACCAGTTGGATTGCAAGGAGTAGAAAAAATTACAAGCTTAGTACGTGGTGTAATTGCTTCTTCCAATTCTTTTCCGGTAATCTTAAAGTCTTTTTCAATTCCAGCATTCACCATAACGGGAATGCCACCAGCAACCTTGACAATTTCAATGTAGGAAACCCAGTATGGCGCAGGTATAATAACTTCATCGCCCGGATTGATGAGAGTCAGTACAACATTAGCAATAGACTGTTTTGCTCCTGTTGAAACTACAATTTGGTCCGTATCATAATGTAAATTATTATCTCGTTTGAATTTTTTTGAAATACTTTCCCGTAAATCATCATAGCCTGGAACAGGCATGTATTTAGTGAAATTATCATCCATAGCCTTGGTTGCAGCATCCTTAATAAATTGAGGGGTATTAAAGTCAGGTTCCCCCAAGGATAAAGATATTACATCTTTACCCTGAACTTTAAGCTCACGGCTTTTTCTTGACATTGCAATTGTGGCAGATTCCTCCATTGCCATTAAACGTTCTGAAAGCTGGATCATAATATGATATAATTTGGCGCAAATTTAATCAAATTCATTCTTCCAAAAGCCAATAGGTATTATAAAAGTTATTGCGTTTTATTCAGTAAATCGGGGCGTCTATCTTTTGTTCTTTCTAGCGCTTTGTCCTCTCTCCATTTTTCAATGTTCGGAAAGTTTCCCGACAAGAGCACATCAGGGACTTTCCAACCTCTAAATTCCGGTGGTCTAGTGTAGACAGGTGGTGATAATAAATGGTCTTGAAAACTATCCGTTAACGCAGAAGTTTCATCATTTAATACTCCCGGAAGTAGTCTGACGATAGCGTCAGTTAGCACTGCAGCGGCAATTTCTCCGCCCGAAAGAACGTAGGAGCCTATAGAGATTTCTTTTGTGATAAAGTGCTCTCGGATACGCTCATCAATACCTTTATAATGACCACAAAGCAACATGATATTACCCTTTAGAGATAAATCGTTACAAATCGCTTGTTGAAGTAGAACGCCATCTGGGGTCAAATAAATTACTTCGTCATATGTCCTTTCATGCTGAAGTTTTTCAATAATAGTGACGATAGGCTCTATGCTCATGACCATTCCCGCACCTCCTCCATATTGATAATCGTCAACGTTCTTATGCTTATTGGTAGCATAATCTCGAATATTATGAAAATGAATTTCAACAAGTTTTTTGTCTTGTGCCCTCTTCATTATCGACGCTGAGAATGGGCCAGCAAGTAGTTCAGGTAGTAATGTTAAAATATCAATACGCACGCCACAAATTTACGAACAAAAAATAAAATCTTTAAGCGTCCATTCAGATTGTTTTATCTATAAATTATAAGTTGCAATCATTGTTCTTAAAGAATTAAAATGCTCAACAATATTTGATAAATATTAATTTGTTCTTTTCAGATGGGTATTACATTGTTTGTGGGTCATTTTATTCTTATATTTTAGAAATAAAAATTGAATGAATAAGATCTTTACTGTGTTTTTTTTATGTCTATGTGGCTTATATGGCAATTCCCAGTGTGAAAATGTGAGTCTCGAATCTATTACAAACCCTGGACCGTTTGAAGTTGGGGTTTTAGTCGAAGGAGTTGATGCAATTCGAAATGGACCTGATTACAGTGGGGCATCTATTTATTATCCTATTGATGCGGAGCCTCCTTATGCAGGGATATCAATTGTTCCAGGTTACTGCGGTGTTGAGACAGATATCCAGGATTGGGGCCCATTTTATGCCTCTCATGGTATAGTAGCGATTACCTTAGGTACAAATGATCCTTGTGCAGACTGGCCAGCTACAAGAGCTATAGCTTTATTGGATGCAATTGAAACACTAAAAGAGGAAAACACAAGAATTAATTCTCCATTATTTGGAAAGTTATCGAATGATCGTTTTGCGGTTTCTGGATGGTCAATGGGTGGTGGTGGCGCACAACTTGCAGCATCCTTAGATCCAACATTGAAGGCTGTAGTGGGCTTATGTCCCTGGCTAGATCTTAATGGTTTTCAAGCTGAAGACATCATACATGATGTGCCGGTACTTATTTTTACAGGTCAAAACGATGATATTGCAAATTCAGCAGAATATGGTTACATGCATTATGAAGGTACACCAGAAACAACGAATAAATTATTTTTTGAAATTGTAAATGGAGGACATGCGGCAGCAAACGGACCTTCAGGCGCAAATGGTGACGCAGGAATTTATGCATTGTCATGGTTGAAAACTTATCTGTCTGAGTCTCCTTGCTATTGTGAGTTTCTATTAGCTGAATCAGGCGCTGCATCTGCATTTGAAACCAATATAGAGTGTGTTTCAAGTTCAATGACTCAAGAATCATTAGAAGATTTTATTTTATATCCGAATCCAAGTTCAGATGTATTGAAGCTAGATTTAGATTGTTTAGGAGAACTTCGCTATGCTATTAAAAGTGTAAATGGCGTTATTGCTAAGACAGGAATTGTTGGCTGTAATGGTGTTATAGACATTCATAAACTTGAGTCGGGGCATTATATTTTATCTGTAGGCCCTGATAAACAGCACTTTATAAAAGTAAAACATATGTAAACTTCATGAATAAACTTTTTTTCATTTGCCTACTTAGTGTATCGTCTCTTTTTTCTCAAAATGATTGGTCTTCTAATACATCTCCAAGCTATGATGAACTTATCGGATATTTAAAAAGGACCGCCGAATCACATGACTTTATTGAACTTTATAATATGGGGAAATCAGACCATGGACCTCCTATATATTTATGTGTTGTAAATGGGGCGCAAGATTCATTACAAACTTTTAAAAAAGCCAGAAAAGAAACAACCATTCTTTTTAATAATGCCATACATCCAGGGGAGCCAGATGGAATTAATGCGTGTTTAATATGGTTAGAAGAGCTAATAGCGGAAAGACAGCTTTTAGAAGCTATACCTATTGTGGCATTTGTACCAGCTTATAATGTAGGAGGTATGCTTAATCGTTCATCTACGAGTAGGGCAAATCAGAACGGACCTGAGTTATATGGTTTTCGGGGAAATGCTCAAAATTTAGACCTCAACCGGGATTTCATTAAGATGGATGCAAAAAACAGTTTTGTTTTTACAAAATTGTTTCATGCTTTAAATCCAGATGTATTTGTAGATAATCATGTTTCGAACGGTGCGGATTATCAATATACCTTGACCTATATCAGTACGTTGAAAGGAAGGTTGTCTAAACCTTTAGAGAAACTTAAAAATGAAAGCTTAATTCCAGAGCTCTCAAAGGGGATTTTTGAAAATTATGAGTTAGATCTATTTCCTTATGTGGATTTAAAAGGTAACACCCCTGACGATGGGATTCAATCATTTAATGATTTACCTCGTTATTCTATGGGCTATACAAATCTTTTTCAAACCCTTAGTTTTACAGTTGAGACTCATATGTTAAAGCCATTTCCTGAGAGAGTGGTGGCTACATTAGCATTTATGAAAGAGCTCATTAAATGGGTTGATCGTCATGAAGATTTAATAGAAAAGGCTAGAGGAGAGGCTGTTTTGGGTGCACAACAAAAAAGTTTTTTTAGATATAATTATGTCCCGACATCAGAAATAGACTCTATTTTTTTTAAAGGTTACAGACATCACTTTCCAAAGCATGAAATCACAAAGCTAAAGCGTCTTAAATATGATACCGATATTAAATTTAACCGTTATATTCCTTACTACAGAGAATATAGAGCTACTGGACAAATAGAAGTTCCAGATTCATATTATGTTGGGCGACAAGAACGAGATGTTATCAAAAGGCTGAAAGCAAATAAAGTGGAAATGGAAAAGTTACAATCCGACACTGTAATGGAACTTGGAGTTTTTGAAGTAGTTGATTATAAACCCTCGGAAAAACCTTACGAAGGTCATTTTAGATTGAAAGACATCAAAATAAAACGAAGTGTGCGTGAAGTGAAATTGAAAAAAGGTGACTATCATATCAAAACAAATCAGTTCGCTTCTTCTTTCATTCATGCCGTATTGCAACCAGAAAGCGAAGATTCCTATTTGAGCTGGAATTTTTTTGACAGTTATCTTCAGCAAAAAGAGCACTTTTCAAGTTATGTTTTTATTGATAAAATTGAAGAGATTTTATTAAAAGATTCAGAATTACAGCAATCATACAAGCGCCGAATTAAAAACGATAAAAGTTTTCGTGAATCAGAATGGGAGCAGCTCTATTTCATTTACAAGCACAGTCCGTACTATGAAAAATCAGTAAATATCCTGCCGATATATTTCTCGCGTTAAAATGAAGGACAAGATATTTTTCTAAAGTTTCTTGGTTTTCTTCGGCATTTGAGGTTGAAACCTAGTGATACTTCATGAGAGCCCCCAGATATGCCATTTCCTAACTTTGAAACAGTAATATCATAGCTGTAGCCTATTTTAATCTTATCCGTTGTTACACCGAAGCAAAGAATAAAGGCGTCTCGATTTCTGTACCAAGCTCCGACTGTAAAGTTTCCGTACTTTACATAGGTACCAATGTTTAATTCTTGAAAACCATTTTGATATTGATAAATGATATTTGGCATAATACTCGTTGTACTTGAGTAGCGACCTTTTCTACCTAATGGTATATCAGCTCCAGCGTGCCCCGTAAAACGCATTGGTAGTTTGGATTCGCCTAAAATCATAGATTCGTCAGGTCGATTTAAATGATGCACAGCACCACCAAAATAGAAATTCTTGCCAAATCCAACGAATCCAGCGGAGGCATCAAAGTAACCTCTTCTTCCGTCTCCACGTGGTACATCGCCTGTTTGATAAATAAATCCTCTCCTAGGATCAATCATATCACCGAAAGTAAGTTTATCCCAATCTAAAAATTTCTGAAACCATGCAGCTCTTGCACCAAACATGAGCGAGAATTTACGATTTACTTTTAGGTTGTATGAATATATTGCACCCAACATAGAAGTGGATATTGTACCCTGTCCTTGCTGATCGTGCATGGCTAAAATTCCAATACCTCCTGAAATACTTTTCGCATAAGTGTCGTATGCAGCTGAATAAGTTATATAGTTGCCTGTAAGTTGGGGCCATTCATTTCTGTAATTCATTGCAAACCTGGGGCAACCTGAAGAACCTGCTAGTGCTGGATTCAAGTATATTGGATTAGAAAAAAACTGTGTAAATGTTGGGTCCTGACCTTGAACAATAGATGAAGAAATTGCAAATGCAAATAGGATGATGAGTTTTTTCATAGCTTATAGTGTTATATACCTTCTAGTTTTCTTACTTATTGGAGAATTTATTCGTAATGTCAATTGATGTGTGTAACGGATTTCGTTTAAAATTGGCTGGAAAGCTCGTGTTGACTGAACGATCAGGGCGAATTGATCAATTGAAAGTCCGATTGAACCAGAATATTGATCCCTAGAACCGTAAGATGCCCCTACAAACAATTTATCGATGTCAAATGAGAAACCGCCATAGTAGGACGTGTTTTGTTTGTTCGTGCGTAAATAGACATAAGGGTGAAAGCTCACCTTTTCATTTCTAGACAAGTATTGGGTTCCGGCAATAGCTGAGTAAGTGGTAGAAATACGATTCTCGTTATTTTGAACGTTTTGATAAAGGTTTTCAATATGATTTAGAATATTTTCTGCTTGGAACCCTAAGTAAAAGATTTTGGTGTTAAGTGTAAATCCTGCGTCTATATCTCTGTACCATAATTTTCGACCAATTTTTTGCGTGCTATCAAAAGAAAATATCTGAGGACTATTTTGGTCATAGAAAGATATTGAATTGTTATTGATTTGGTTTGAATTCAGTAGTTTATTACCTATTTTAAGTTTGGCAGCTGGTTCTATTGAAATATTCCGAGACAATGCGATTTTTGGAGAAAAAACTAAAGCGGCGTTCCAATCTTGTATTGAACCATTCGCGTAGGTGTCATAATTTAGTTGAGCTCCAAAGCCAGAACGAATAGACCGAAGGTAGGTGTCGAATGAAAATTCTTGTGAAAGCTTTTCGTTTGATGAGCTTAACCAACGAGCTCTCGAGGTTGATATAAACCTAGATTGTGAAACTGAACCTGTCGTACTTAGATTAACATTATTGGAGGCAACTCCTGGGATAAGATAGAAGTGATCTTTATAATTACTAAAGGCGATGCTTTTCGAAAAGACTCTATCAATTTTATTGAATAATGTTTTTGCTTTTAAACGTAAACCACTTAAGGAATAATTCCTTTTTTGGTTTTTAGTATGTTCCGTAAAATTTATTTCTTGCAACACATCATTTTGAAGAAGGGGTTCCGTAAGTTGAAGAGGTAATCGTTGCAGTGCCAAATCTACAGTCTTAGATTTGAATTCTAAGACATTTTTACCGTTAAAGTCATTGTTTTTAGAATTTAAATTGATTGTTTGAGACAGAGCTGCTATGTTATTGTTGTTTAACACCGCTGAAGCGCTTGATTTGGAAAATGTTCTCGGTGTATTTGTAGTAACCGTAGAGGTGCTTGAAAACTCTTTTGACGATATTTTTTTATTTTTAATAAATTGTAAATGAGATGTTTGTTTTGATTTATTTGAATTATCAGTGTATGTATTTAAATCATATGATTTCGATATTAATAAAATAATTAAAGCTCCTGTAAAGCTTATAGAATAATATGAAAACCGTGATGTTTTTTTCTTCTTTAATTCAATATTTTCTACAAAATCAGACGACATTGTGGCTTTTGACATATTCCACATGTCTAGATCAACTTCAAGTTCAGGATGGTTAAGAATGTACTGTTCGAGCAATTCTTTTTGGTAAGTACTGAGGTTGCCCTCAGTGTAATCAAAAAGCCATAAGTCTATATCCTCAAAATTAGGCGAAGTCATGCTGGTTTGTTCAATCCGATTAACTGTTTTTTAATTTTCATCCTTGCACGGAAGAGGTATACCTTAACTTGAGATGCGGACAAATCTAAAATAAGCCCAATATCTTTGTAGGTATAACCTTCAATATCTCTCAATAGAATGATACTTTTTTGAGTTGGAGGTAAAATACTTACCATGCGGTCCACGATTTGCATTGATTCAAATGAAGAATCAAAGGGTGTTGCAGCGTTAGGTAATTCTTGGTTCGACATGTAGCTTGTACGAGATTTTTTTGCAATGAAATTAACCATCGCATTGTGCGTGCATCTATAAAGCCAAGGTTTTACAGTTTCCAAATCAATTGTTTTTCTATTCAGCCACATCTTTTCAAAAACATCTTGAATAATGTCCTTTGCGTCTTCTTGATTTCTCAAAAAATGAAAGGCGTATCGATAAAGTTGAGCACTAAGCTCATCAATAACGACATTATATTCATGCTTTTTCAAATAAGTGCATTTACAGTTAATACAAATTGAAACAACGAAAAGTTACAGGGTGTAACTATCCTAACAAATATAATGAAACTTATTTAGGTTCTAAAACCCAAAATTATCGAATCCTTCTTTAGAAAGTTTCTTATAATTTTCCTCGTTAAACTCAAAGAGTTGAGAAGGTTTGTGAGGTACGCCAATCTGTTTTTCATCTAGATTAGTAAGGATGTTTAAGTTTAAAATTTTTCTTCTAAAATTTCTTTTGTCCAGCTCTTTATCCAAAATACACTCATATAGCTTATGTAATTGACTTAATGTGAATTTTTCAGGCAAAAGGTTAAAACCAATCGGTTGAATTTTAATTTTTCTCCTTAGTTGTTCCAAGCCAGCTTGAAGGATGTCATAATGATCAAAAGCTAAATCAAATACTTCTTTAACCGGAGCCCAACCTGCACTTTTAGCGAATGAACTTGCCTTAGGATTAAAATTCGGCATACGCACCAAAGAATAGTATGCAACAGTTATTACACGTGCTTCCGGTTGCGCTCGGATTGCTTCAAGCCATTCTCTATCCGAATCTTTTTTTCCAATCCTATTTGGATCTCCAAAAGCACCAATCTGCTCTAAATATATATTTTCAATGCTTGTCAATTCTCTAAGGACTCTTATTGCAGCTTCATCAAGATTTTCTGTATCAAATATGAGGTCTCCTGGAACAGCCATTCTGGCTTGACTGAAGGCTTCGGTACTACCGCTATCAATAAGAAGTACGTATAATTGGTCTAAATCAAAGCCAAAAATAACACAGTCTACAGAAACGTTTGGATTGAGCTCTTTTTTATTCTTTTTCGATTGTAAATTCACGACT
>Ga0206131_10003376_pt1 | contig 18477 bp, 23 predicted proteins | sample Helgoland_Spring_FD_148636 | JGI IMG/M metagenome (GOLD analysis project Ga0206131, IMG submission 148636) | Pelagic subsurface seawater microbial communities from Kabeltonne, Helgoland, North Sea - Helgoland_Spring_Bloom_20160517_1 | ecosystem: Environmental > Aquatic > Marine > Epipelagic ...
CCAGTGATTGTTAGTGCTTCATCGATTAGGTCGACGGTATCATTAGTCACGCCGACAGCTGGGTCGCCATTTCCATCAAGGATCGAATCAGCTACAATGTTTAGAGAAGTTGAGATCGTAGCAACTGATGCTGTAGTAATACGACCTTGTGCATCAACAGTAAATACTGGGACAGCAGTTGCACTACCATATGAACCAGCAGCAACTGCGGTGTCGTCAAGTTTAACAGTGATTGTATCGTCAGAAACTGTACTTGTTAGACCAATGCCACCAGCAATGTTCAACTTACCTGTTAGCAAGTTAACTGTATCGTCAGAACCTACATCACCACCAACGGTGAGTGTTGAAGATACTGCGTTTGTAGAAGCAGATGTGATACGACCTTGTGCATCAACTGTGAATGTTGGGATAGCAGTGGCGCTACCGTAAGATGAAGCAACAACACCAGAATTCTTTAGAGTAATTACTCCAGTAGCATTCGCAGTAGCGTCACCACTTAGCGCACGGTTTTTCCATAGACCACTTGCAAGGTCATATACCAAGAAGTTGGCATCAGCAACAGTCGTGATGCTTACATCATCCTGTTCGCTTAGACTTGTTGCACCGACGGTAGAATCGATGTAAGTCTTAATTGCAGAAGCAGTTGCCAATTGAGCATTAGAAACAACACCACTGATATCAGTTACGATAGATGTGACTTTTTGTCCAGCGCCGTTGGAGGTCGTTAGAGTCAATCCACCAGTGATGATTTCATCAATGTGTTTGTATTGGTCGACAATTAGAGCAGAACTTGCAGTATTAATGCCGGCATCATGATCCAGCATGCTGGTGAAGAATTCGCCACCAATTTGAACTGCATTAGTAAACGTTGATCCATCGTATTTACCGATCCAGAGTCTACCAGATTGAAACGAGTATGCCGGTTCGGCATGAGCGAGTGCATCTGCGGCTGGTTGCGCATTTACATCACTATATTTGAGTTTGATTACGGACATTTAAAATGCTCCTCCAATTAATTTTAGATTAGGACTATCGATATCTTTCAATACAATAAATCCGCCTGTTTGAGCATCATAAGTCATTAGTGCTCCAGTTACCATGTTCGCAGGGGGTATAACTACATCAGCTAAATCTGCCAAGTTGACACCTGCACCACTAACCCCAATGGCGACGTTTCTTGCTTGAATATTTCTGGGGGTGAATACTTTAGCGATAATTCTATCGGCCATTGTTACTCTTTCATATTTATACAATTTTAAGAAGGTCGAGTCACTCTAGGAGTTACATCAACCTGACCCTCAACAACTCTAAATACTACCCCAGATGAAGAAATCACCTCAACATCATAAACGTATCTTCCGGGTTTCAAGAATGACGTCGTTTCCGCCGACATCTCAATTCGACATAGTCCACTTGCTGGATTCGTGATAGTTGCTACAAAATCATACGACCGTGTGGAAGTATAAGTCTTTCGCATCTGAGCACGAATAGTATAGCCAGTCAATCCATAGCTATCACCAGTAGCGCCTTCTAGGCTAATGGTAGAACTGAAATCAGCTCCTTGATCTAGGAATAGGTTAGCATAAACCGCCATTGTGTGAATTACCTCAAGTGTAAAAGTTGTTATTAGTATTTATACAAAACATAATTTAAAGCGAGGGTCATTTAGACTATATAATGTGTACTTTTATATTTATACAATAACAATGATTAATTTAACAGAAAAGATACTTGCTAACTCCAGTGCTGTGCGCTCACTTATACATTCTAGTGTGCGTAGTAGTGTCTCTGATATAAATCCAGACTTAGATAGCGTCTACCCGTATAAAACCAATATTGTAGAGTGGCTTAACCCCATCGTAGACTTATCCGAATTTTACATATATCCTACTAATGGTATCACTGAGGGTCTAAATTGGTGGATGGCACACGAAACACGATCTATTAGAATGGCAGTAGGCGACTATCAATGGGTCAACCCTACGAACGGCAAAGGCGAAATTCTGTACATGTCTAGCCCATCGTCGATAGATGGAAACTGGCGAGATATACCAACCCACATTCCAGTAGCATTAGATTTAGCATATGTAGGATCGACTAAAATTAAGAAACTAAATATTCCTAGTAATGTCGAATATGTGTTTTATAGTTTAAGCAAGCCATTCGGCGTAAGAAATGTTAGGACAGGATGGATTTTTAAACGTAAAAGAGATTTGAAACTAGATGCATTAACATATAATGCAAAGTATTATAATTACTATGCATCACAAGTTTCAGAAACAATTATAAAAAACTTTGACATAGATTATGTGTATATTGCATACCAAGCCCAACAAATACAAGCTTGTAATTGGTTAAATATAATGCCAAGCGATAGTGTATGGATTGCGACTTCAATAGATCCTATCTACGAACAATTTAGAAGAAATTCGCATAATGCGAGATTATGCCTAACAGGAGTATATGATGAAGAAACAACAATTGCCTAGTCTAGCTAATTTAAAATTAGATATTAACTTAGATCAGTTAAGAGCTGAATGCGACGCCCTCGCAGGGAAGTTTGTTGATGTACGTACAGCTAATCCAATGTTATGCATGAACCATGAAGAACTGGTTAAAGATGTGTACGATAACTTCGAACAAATAAATTTAACTACTCCTAGTGAAATATTGCCATACGAAACAAGTATTAAAGAGCGATTGAAGCGTAGAGAAGAACATTTATACAATGTTCCCACACCAGAGTATAGTAATAGTTATATAGAACGTATTGTGACGCTGTGTAAAGCTTCTGCAAGCCGTGTACGTATTACTAAACTTGCTGCTGGTAAGAACATACCATTCCATGTAGACTACGATGTAAGTTACGCTGTGCGCTGTATAGTGCCCATATACAGCGACGCGCAAGTTATTAACTTGTTCAAACGTGATGGTAAATTAGAAGCATATAACTTAGAAAATGGTAATGCATATTTCTTAAATATTGGATACCCGCATGCTGTTATTAATATGAGCAGTAAACCGCGCATTGCGCTAATGTTTAGTTTGGATGGAACTTATGATTTGGAAAACTTGCTCAATTGAGCCATATTTAACTGAAATAAAAGAACTGTTTGCGCAGAATGCAGATCACAAGCATGCAGATAACTATATAAAAGAACCTTTGTTTGAATATACAAAGTTTGCTAGACTAGGATGGGATCCTAAGTTAGTATATTATTCAGCAGGTGTCGAACGTCCCGAGTATAACGGTTCTATTAGAATAATGACTAGGCACACACGAGATCGCACTCATAACTTTGGTAGTTGGAGGGATGATCTAAAGAGAGGCGTAGAGACTCTTGACAATTTAACAGTTATAGCACTTACCAACGGGTATACTAATATATGGATGAGTAGAGAAGAAAGTCCTAAAATTTTAGAACACTTTTGTAAAGCATCTACTCACAGTTGGAATTTAACATTTGAGGCTATGCCGCATAACAAACGAATAGAACAGTATGTAATAAGATTAAAGGATGTCTAATGGCAGTTAAAAGCAGTAAGACGGGCATCTATAATATGAAGCGTGAGTGTTCAGCAGAAGACGTTTCGGTGATGGTGTACACGGGTGATCAAAGTATTAAAGACCAACCTGTACTATGGGTAATGCATGGCTCAGGGGGGGTAAGTTCGAGTGAAGATATTTTCTTAGAGTGGGCTAGGACAGTTCCAGTTACTATTGTTATTGTAGATAGTTACAGTGGAAGAGGAATGTTTAAGCATAACTGGGACGGCAAGGATCATAGAATTATCGATACACATACTCGTACTCAAGATATTATCGCTGCAAAAATGAAATTTGATAAAATTAAAGAAACCATCTTTCCGTTTACTGGTAATGAACATTATACTGTAGGGTTTAGCGACGGTGGCACTGTTGGCATACGATTTCATACTGACGAATACACAGAGTATACCAAGTGGATTAAAAGAAGTTATTGTTTATATCCTAGTCTACATCCTTACGAAAGCGACTTCAATACAGCTGACGGTTCTAAAATTCACATATTTGTAGGCAAAGAAGATAATTGGACCCCTGCTAAACACGCACAACGGTTTTGTAAGGAACAAATCGCTTCTATAAGTGTTTTAGAAAATACTCATCACAGCTTTTTTAAACCTGGAGTACATGGGTGGCATAATCACGTTATAAACATTAGTAATGTAGATCTTCCTGATTATGATAGCACGGTATTAAAAGAACAACTTGGAAGTATTGCTGTTAATAATAATATTGACATAGAACAGCATCGCGGAGTGTACGTAGAATATTCTAAATCTAGTTCTGAATTTGTATTGGATATCATTTCAAATGAAATTTTATGAGTTTCTAAACTTATATTACAACAGACCAGCCCTTGTTGATTTTGTTAATAATCTCAGGTGGAGCGACGTTCGACGAAAAGATAATAACAAAATTATTCCAGGGATTGCTTCATTTAGATATAGTCTAGAATTATTTAACTGTAAAGAAATAAAAAGATTAGCTGAAATATTTCACATAGACTATAATAGTATACAAATAGTAAATTTTGCAGGAAACTTTTCTTATCCGCCACATACAGACTTTGAAAGAAAAACTTGCATCTTATTTCCTATATTACCTTACGAAAATTATAACCCAATTGTGTATCACATAGACGGAAATGCGATTCCTGTTTATTATTATGGACCTGTAGCAGTAAATACAACAGTAAAGCACAGTGTTACAGGAAACGGTGTTCCAAGAATTAATATGCAATTTGATTTACATTGCAGTTTAGAAGAAAGTATAGAATATGCAACCAGTTACTCGAATTCCATTTAATATAGACAAAGAAAAGTACTTAGAAGACTTTTATAATAACTTTGATCAAGTTTCTGCATGCTTTACTGACGGAAGATTAAGATCGGCCAAGTCGTACTTTAAAATAATTCGAGATACTGTGTTCTTAGATCAAGAAACTAAGAAATGGTCAGACTTCTTTGGTGCTGACGCTCGTGCAAGATACTATTGGATTAAACCTAATAGACAATTATGGTGGCACACTGATGCTGGAACTAAATGCGCGATTAATTATGTATTAAATTGTAATGGTTCTCGAGTACAATTTAGTACTACAGGAGAAGATCTTAATGGGCCACCGCCAGCGCAATATAGCGAGTTCGAATATCGTGCTGCTATACTCGATGTTACAAAATATCACAGTGTTCCTAACGATAGCGACCTTCCTAGAATACTATTTAAAATAAGTATATTCGACAAGTCTTACGAAGAAATAGTTAGCCGTCTAGTGCCATAGTATCAGGAGCTATTCCTGAGAATGTGTTGGTCTTAATGGATCACTTTCCCAACCAATAAATTGTTTAAATTCTTTATCTTCGTCTGTATCTGTATCAGTGTTATACAAAGATATTAAATCATCTTGAGGTCGTTGATAGTCTGCATTAGTTCCTTTTTCTGGATCGCCGATCATTTGTCCACCGTCGCCGTAAGTGCTGCCTACTCTAAAACCAAACTTTGCTGCCCACTGTTCTATATCTTCTCTACGTCTTACACGCACTTCCATAGTATTAGATTCATTATTTGGAAAGCTAACCCAGTCCTTACCTTTATCTAGAAATAACTTATACATTTTTTTCTTAAACACAGGTGCGCCCGGAAGTATTAGCATAGTTCCACCTATTTCAACTCTGACAACTGGGTTATTAGCGTAATGTTTGTTATCGGACATCCAGCGATATTCTTCTAAATGATCTTCTTCAGTTTGTGTAGGATATCCGACAATGAGCAGTAGTGCGACATTAATATTATACTTTGCATACATATCAAGATTTTGTTTAAGCGTTTCGTCAGTAAACCCTTTATTCATGTCTTCACGCAACTTAGGACTAAAACTCTCAATGCCTATCGACATTTGTTTAAAATTAGCACACTGCATCTTTTCATATAATCTCTCAGGCATTTGCTTTATAATACCTAGGCCTTTAATACTGTCGAATTTAGAACCGTCAGTTATAATTAAGTCGCATAACCTTTCTAATTCCCGTTGATTGCCGTTTATTAAACTATCAAAAAAGTATATGTGATTTATTCCGTTATCTAATAAATGCAACATTTCATCATATATGTGTTCAGCACTTCTCCATCGAAACTTTGGATAGAAAGATGCTACATCGCAAAACGTACACCGTCTTACGCATCCCCTACTACCCATAATTCCTGCTTCGAACGAATCTCGCCTATACTTATTATCGCGGGCCCGCAATCCGCCAGGATCTCTTGGAACATATCTACTGAAATCTAAACCTGAATAATCAGGTTTAGGTAGCACATTCAAGTCTTGTATTTGCGGGAACATTATGTGGCCCGGTTTACATTTATTATATAGTATTTCTAATAATGCATTTTCACCCTCGTTAGAAACAGCATAGTCTGCTAGATTATTTTTTATAATCCAGTCGTGGTATGTAAACACCGGGCTTCCCCCCACGATAATTTTCTTTTGTGGATTATATTTTTTAATAAGAGGCGACAAATACTTTAATGTGGGCAAACTTCTATAACTAAAACAACTGATTCCAACAAACTCAGCAGGATGATCGGCAATTTCTTTAGCCCATTTGTCTATATACGTGTTGTATACGCTATTATAAAATTCAAAAAACCGTTTGCCTTTGTATAATGTTTCGTTAGACTCTTTCCAAATTTCCCACCACTCTGTATGAATTGTATCTTCCCACAATTCTAAATTAAAATCTCGGACATCTGTTTTAAATCCGTGCGACTTACATACCCCTTGTAAATAAGCTATTGCAAGAGGAGGTACGTTTACTCCGTGTTTTGGTATGGCACATAATAAAATATCAGACATAGCTATCAAACGCCCAGTATCTTTCTTTACACCACCAACAATCTTGACAGTGAGTCGTATTATTAGTTTCAATGCACGATAGAGTTAACGGAAACAGCGTGTCAATTAAATTATATTGTTTATATAATTCTGCTACAAAACGTTTGTTTACATTTGAAAATGGTCTGTAATATAATCTATCACCCGACACGTCTTCTTTTTTAAATAAAGTATGCCTTGTAAAATCTCTTTCAAGTATACGTTTTTCATTATCGTCAACTAATGCAGTTATAGGAGGGTTAGCACTACTTCCTGTAAGAAATATATCACAGTTATAAGTCTTTTCCATGTATTCGGTCATTTCAAAATTAGTTTTAACTATAGACCATTCTCTACCCGTTATATCTTTTAATTCTAAATCTGCTATTTTATTAGGAAATAGAGTTTGCATAAAACTGACAACAGTTTCAGCAGGCCCCAAGAATTGTTCTAAATCATATCTATGTAAAAAATATGGACGTATAATATCAATATCCTGTTGTGCTAAAAGATATAATAACATCGCGCTGTCTGCGCCGCCAGACAAAGAAATTGCAGGAAGCTTTAACTTTTCAAAATCATCACCTTCCCAAAACTCAATACTCTGGGTGTTTGTAGAAATTATCATGCTATGCTCCTTTTGAGTAAATTAATAAACTTTTTATCATGGTATGGGACAAATACTACAGCATGTAGCCTGTCAATAGAAGAATTATTTTCTACTGCATGATCTTTAATGTTGTTAAACACATAAACATTACCTGGCTCATAATATTCACTGTATATTGTTTTATCGTCCATCCTAACTAACATTCTAATATCTGGGGAAGTGACAATCGGAATATGGACAATTGCTTTATCATTTGCAATAACGTCAGTGTGCCAGGGCAATCTGGCATGATTATGCCAATTTAAATAACCGTCTTTACCTATCTTCCATATAAAACATCGGTAACTTTCGTCGCAGATATTTTTAAAAATGTAATCAGTTATATAAGGCATCCTATTATATAAATCGGTTTTGTAATATTTCATATCTTCAAGATTTAACCGTGAAGTCGACTCGATAATACTAGAAGCAGTGGGTTGATATTGCGGCATATCACGGGTAGCACACTCTTTACTTTGTTTATTAAACCATAAATGGCTATGAGGAGTATAATTAATTAGTGCCCTTGATGCCCAATGCCTATGATAATTAGGACCATTTTCTATTGTTTCAGCAGTAGTTACCATGTTGATAGGAATAAAAGCACTACCTATTGCTTCGGCAACTTCTACTTCGGCACGTTTGTAATCAAACTCAGGAATGTCTAATTTAATGTGGGGAATTTCTTTTGTAATACTGCTATACGGATAATTCTTTTCATATTCTAGTATTTGACGCACAGACTGTTTAGCACTTTTTTCGTCTATATTATCAAATACTCCGTAGTCGTATGCTTTGTCACCCGATTGTAGTTTTGGGATTAAATCTTCTTTATTAATCTTGTCCACTATAAACACCTCCCTGTATGATTTCTATACTGTGTTTTATACCAAAATGCTGTACGTTCTAAATATCTTAGTCCTTCATTAGAATTAGAATCTATGCCCCTTTCTTCCCAGACGTTATTTCTTTTATGTACACCAGTAAACTGATCTGCAAAGATAATATCGCCTTCTTCCCATTCGTGATTGTAATGATAATTATCTACATCAATATATGCTTTACGGATAGACTCATATACTTCTCTATGATTCTCTAAAGGCATTCCTTGAGATGTTCCTATATCACACATATTTAAATGTGGAAAATATATGCCTTTCATGCCTAATGGATGATTAGGATGTAGTCTAAGATAATTATCTTTAGTAAACCTAGATTCTGGGTATAGATTAGGATCTTGGTCAAAGTTTATAGTATTTTGTATCGATCTAGATTTACGTTGTTTATCAAAATCTGAGTTTTCTGCAACAGGCAACATATAATGTAAAAGTTTTTTCTCATATGTAGAATCTATATCATTTGTAAGATGAATATAATAAGATGTAAATTTCTGTTGTGTGCCCTTATCTAGGACAGTCCAATATGGCAAACTGTTTGTCCAACTAGTGATAGATCCTTTAGGCACAGTAATTGCACGTAAGCTAATCATTTCTTCCGAGTCAGGGGTAAACCCTAAGTTACAATGCCAGTCAAGTTCTCCGTGACTAAACAAACCTTCGTCGCCGAAATCGTTAATTTTTTTGTTTGTAACTCTAAATATTTCTGGATGTTTGGGATCGTTACACCACATTTCAGCAGGCTGGTGGTATCCTATCTTTTTTTGAAAATCAACATATTCTGCTGATGTAATATCTTGTTTCTTCCAAACAACTATGCTGTATTCTTTTACAAGTTCGATAAACTCATCAGGAGTAATTGTGCCATAATTATCTAACACCCTTACTGCTACTGTAACTCCTTGATTAGATTTTAATTCTTCTAACTTCATTTTATACCTTACAAAAAGGCCAACCCATTATACAAAGTCGAGGTAATCTGTTATTACTTGATTCCAATGCGTCTACTAGATGAGATCCGAATGTTTCAAAGATTACTAATCTATTATATTTAGGTTGGACTTGAATATTTCCATATAGTTGTCTATAGCTATAGTTATTTACAAATTCAGTTCTTTCATTAGGGTATTCTTGAAAGTATGCATCTTCACCTGCTTTGTCTACCCATCGAAGATATCCACTTGTTTCTGTTGTAAGATAAAATAAAAATCCTAAGTGTCCATGAACATCCTCGTGCTCAACATGCATTGCCGATCTCATACCCGGATCGTTATATTTTAAAAAAGCGTTTCGAGATACGGTTGGCCTAGGAATATCGTAACCAATAATTTGATCTATTTTATTAAAAATTGCGTTTCGAATATTCGAATATTTTTCATTTTTGTGGAAATTGTCTGTATAATATTTAATTTGAAAATCAGTCTGTGTTTGTGCATAGGTAGACTTACCAATATCAATGAATAAATTAGCATCAATAGTATTAACAAAATCTGTAATCAATTGTTCATCTATAGCATTATCGATTACAATTACTTTAGCATTTACCATTTATAAAAAGCCTCTCTGCTATCCAGCCGCTAGTATCCCATCTATGTAATCTAATTTGTTTAGAGTTGTCGTGATGATTTTTATGATATCCTTCACCTGCAATAAACAGATTAAGCCATGGAACATTTGCACCACCTTCACTACGATGTCCTATAGTATTAAGTAAGCCAAACCCTACTTTAGCAAATACAAACGGAACAACCGCATACGCTACCCAAAAGTAGGGACTAATAATAAAACTAATAATATTATGAGCAATTAGAATTTTAATATAATGTCTATGGAAAAATACAAGCCTAGGGTTTTTATACAAGTCTTTAGCAAACTTAGGAGGAATAGAATTTATATCCCATGTAGTAAATAATACTTTCCAAAACCCTATATGCTTTGCTGCATGTGGATCTTTAGGACCATCTGAGTAAGTGTGATGCATCCTATGACTTGCTATCCAGCCGATTGGTGTTCTAATATATGCTACGCTTAACATAAACAGCCCGACCCATTCGAACCATACTGGTACATTAAATTGTTTGTGACAGTAGTGTCGATGTAATAGAATACTAGCGCCAAAATGACTAATTATTTGGCTCCAGGCTATTCCTATTACAATTGTTATTATTAAAGTAAAATCCAATTTATCCTCCGTTTAATACAGACATAATCTTTAGAACATTTTTCCACGTCTTAGGAACATTTAATATTACCATATCTGAGTTATGCTTCCAAGCACTTAATCTATGTCTTTTCATTGTATTGACATAGTATAATGTATTCGGCAGTATGAGTTGTCGCTGGCCAGCTACTTCCCATTCTAATTGATCCTGACTTGAATTTCCATGAAACCCTATTAGTCGTATAGTATTCCTAGTGATAAATGGAAAATCTCTATGATACGGATAAAATCCGCCTGCATTTAATTTAAGAACAAACGACCTACCCATATCTCCAAATAACTCAAACACCGGATGATATGATGTCAATAGCGGATGTGCAGCAGTCGGATATTTAAATTCTTCTTCTAAAGGCATATATCCTAATTCTTTTCGAATTTGGTCTAGCCCAGTTGGTCTAGAGGGGTGGTCCCCCTCTAGACCATATATTAACACACTATGCCGATCGTTTAAGATGCCAGCCTTTGGTTGAAAAGGTGTATAATAATGATCAATGTTTTTTTGATTTTGGCGCCATTCATCAGTAGTAAACTGGAAATTTAGTGGTTCCCAGTCTCCCAACCCTAACAATTGTAGTTCACATGCAATGTCTTCAGGGGTCGGTGTCCACTCTTCGGGATCTTCGTCATGAAGTCGAGCATAGTCGACTTTGCGAAAGTCTACTGCATGATATAATGGGTTGCCTTGGCTGTCATAGTTGTATGGGTCTATCATACAACTATTTATACATGATCAGTGTCAATGTTTAATAAATCGAATTTGTAATCTGCTATATAAGACGCCTCTATAATAGGAGTACGCTCGATCCCTTTAATAAACTCAGTATAAGAAAACCGATCCATTAATAATAATCCTTGCATCGTAAGTGTACTATCCTGACTAGCTATTAATGGATAAGCCTTTAATAAATTAAACCCGCCTTGTTTTTGTCGAGAAGTTTTAATAACTGCTCTTCTAAAGTCTTCCCATATCTCAACTGCTTCGTGGCGCGTACTTATAGGGCCGATGCGGTTATGCCAATTATAGCTATGCCCGTCTGGCCACGTAAACCCATATTGTTCTGCGTTTTTTTGAAATTCAGAATCCCAAGGTTGAGGTCTAAGGTTATTAGGGTTGCTGACACTTAATGGAAACGGCACTACTTGATCAACTAAATTATTGTCATCTAATATCCACTGTTTAGTTTGCTCAAGAGTATCGTAGGTTTCATATGGTAGTCCTGTGATTAGGCCCACGCCAATCTTTACATCATTTTTCCAGTGTATACGCTTTAAATCATCTAGTGTCTGCTTAGCAACATCTGGATCTAATCCTTTGCCGATTCGTTTTGCTGCTTCTTTATTAAAGCTTTCTATACCGAAGAAAGCTCCAATTAAACCCATTTCTTTTAATAGGTTAATTTCTGTTGGGTATCTAAGTAATAGGTCTAATCGCAGATAGCAAGAAAACTGTATTTTAAAAGGAAGCTGTGTAAATAATTCATGCAGTATTTCGACTTTATACAATGAATCATTGAATGTGTCATCACTCAGAATATATGTTGTGATACCATAATCATAATAATTATGAAGTAATTCATCTTTCAATACAGTCGTATCTTTTATATAATCAAACTTCTTTTTACCATTAAGCGCAAATGCGCAAAACTTACATTTGAATATACATCCTCTACCGACTTCTAGTATAGGTACATCATTGCTTGTTATTAAATCACTAGGATCATAAACGGTACTACTATAATTGAAGTCGAAATTTCCAGAAATCTTGTTATAGATAGGTACGTTCTTTTCATACTTATTAGGAAGTGGTTTTGGCTCGTTATATTTTATATATCGAATATACGGAATAAAATCGTTTTCTGAAAATCCTTCAAATATTGCATCAACATTTGTAAATTCGTCGTTTAAAAATATTCTACTGCTTGGGCCGCCAGCAATGATAGTAACTCTTGGATAATTTTCTTCAATATATGATATCACAAAGTTAGTTCTTTCAATCAGAAATCGCTTCGACTTCGTATCATAATGTTCCCAAAATAGTGTACTAAACCCGACAAGTTTAAGCTCATTAGAAAATTTATCAATTAACGATGTAAGTTCGTCATTAGAAAATTTATTAAAAAACTGTATAACTTGGCAACTAAGTCCCTGTTTTCTAAATTCGGTAGAAACCCTATAAACCCCGTAATTTTTTTGAGCGTAATAGTTACTTTCATCAGATGCTGCTGATAGTAGTATGGAATTTGACATAGCTCTAAATATATCCTTTATATAATATATATAGTGTATGAAGGATATAAACAAACGAGATACTCCCAAAGAGTATATAACAAAATAATGATCAATGTAGTAGTCACAAGTAAACCAGCAGATGGATTGCTATATTATAGTTATGAATATTGCTCCTATCTAAATTCATTGGGGATAGATTCAACAGTAGTTATTATACGTAATAGTAATTTTTCAAGAGAAGATTATATTAATGCGTTATCGGGTAAGTACATTCATTGTCATAACATAGAATTTGATAATTTCCTACCAGACGAAGATGATATCACGTTAATAATGAATAGGAGTATGATGTCGCTGTCATATAACGATTTTAATTCATACACCCCATTTCAGCAAGCTTCTCTTAGGTATCTATTCTCAAGTAAAGTTATCAGCGTATACTCCGAGAACCACCCAATAATATATCCTCTTGCATTAGAATTCTACTCTCCTCAAAGGGTTATAGACTTATGCGACACTGAAGTATATCCGAATGGTGTCGGAGAACATTTTGAAAAAACAATTAACTTTTCGATATACAAACCATATGTAGAAGACCCACAGTTTAAACATCTATTCTTAGGAACTAATAAAAAATACTATAACACTGTTCAGGATATTGTTCATAAGTATCCAGATCATGGAATATTGTGTTATAGAGAAAATTATATAAATCATAGTAACAATAATGTATTTGCTCCTGTCGATAATCTGATGGGTATGTTTGAAACGTATGTCTATACAAAAAATACGTTCGATCCAGCCCCAAGAATATTTCAAGAGTGTAAATATTTCAACAAAGAAGTGATCTATCTTAGAGATACCACGATAGTAGACGGCGGTAGTGTATATTGGAAGCGTGATATAAAAGATCCGGACATCATGCCAATATTAAAAGCAATAGAAATATGAAAATTAAACCTAAATGTTTAGACTATACTGCAAGAGATAATAAAGGAGCAGCATACACTTCTGACGGATTTATGCTGCCGTGTTGTTGGTTAGATGATCCGCAAGTATATCGACATGTTAAGGCATGTGGGCTAAAGGATGAAGAATTATTGTTATCAAATAATGACAAGTTAGAAGACATATTTACATCAGACCAGTGGGAAAACTTTTTCCAGATGTTATTAACCACTCCTGAGAAGGCATCCTATATGTGTAAAAAGAAATGCGGAATAGACGTAGACATGGATGAGGTTAGAGTTGAAGAAAAAATCGAAATGAAGGAACTGATCGAAAATGCCAAGAATAACCGATGAATACGTAATACATCAACGTAGAGCAATACCCAACATTGATACATCGCATCGTTGTGTATTTAGATGTCCCCAATGTGTTAGACAAAAGACTATTAGTCAAGATCAAATTCGTCGATCATTTGATCTCAGTGAAGAAACCTTTCAAAAGATCTTTGATTACTATACAGAAGGTATTTCGTTCTGTGGGCAAATATCTGATCCTATCTATCATCCTAATTTTTTAAATCTTTTAAAAATATGTAACGGACAAGGTAAACATGTTCGAATTGCTACAGTAGGTAGCGGAAAAAGTGATGCTTGGTGGGACGAAGCATACAGTTACGGTGTAGGAGAAAATGCTTGGTACTTTGGTGTTGACGGTATTGATAAAAAGAGCGAACTGTACAGAGTAGGATCAAACTTTGACGATGTATGGAAACGTATGCAACAAGGTAGAGATCTAGGTCATAACATTGTGTGGCAGTACATTATATTTGGCTACAACGAACACGAAGTAGATCGTGCTATAGAGATTGCTAAAGACGAAGATATATCATTAAAGTTCATAGCTACAAGCAGGAAATTTAATACAGCAAACCCCACACTTAGAAAAAGTGTAAAATTCGATATCACGAAACCTTTGGGTAAAGAGTACACGTCTGAAGTGAGTAAATCTTCATGGTGGGGGTTTATGTCTTCAGGATTAAATTTTCACAAATCGAAACGGAGAGGTTGAAGTTATGATATCATATGATGGATGGGATAGGGAATACTTAGAGAATAAAGAAGCGTACTTGAATATGTTCGACAGGTTTATGTCACATACCAACTATGAAAATAATGAAGAGTTTGAAAATAAATTCGCAACTAAAATCGGTAGAAAACATGCCATAAGCGTTAGTAATGCCACTGATGCCCTGCACTTTTCTCTATTGGCCCACGGAATTGGTCCTGGAGATGAAGTACTTGTGCCAGACTTTAGTTGGATATCTTCTGCTGCATGTATTTCTATGGTAGGCGCAACTCCTGTATTCTGTGATATAGATTTGAGTTCATATCATATTGATATAGAGAGCATTGAGAGGATGCATTCGGATAAGACAAAGGCGGTTGTATACGTACATCTATTTGGAAATATGACAGACACTTCCGAAATAGAATTCTACTGCAAACAACATGGGCTACTATTCATCGAAGACGCAGCGCAAAGCCTTGGTTCAAGTTTGGATGGTATTAAGGCTGGAACCATTGGAGATTCTAGTGTCTACAGTTTCAACAGTAATAAAGTAATCTCAGGAATTAATGGCGGAGGTGTATTATTGACCGACGACGACAAGGTCGCAAGTACAGTGAAGAAGATTCGTAGACATGGTAAAGATAAAGACTTTTCTATGCTTGGGTTTAATTCAAGAATGTATGTGCTGAACGCCGAGGTCATTAATCTACGTATGATGCACATGGAAAAGAATCAAACTCGACGCCAAGAAATTTCATCGATTTATAATGATGCGTTTAAAGATCTTCCAGTACATGTACAGACGATGTCTGGTGGACTGAACCACAATTACCATAAGTATACAGTTAGACTAGAAGATAAGAGTACTAGAGATATCGTTAGAGGTTCGGTAAATGCATCTATACATTACGAAACTCCATTGGCATCTAATTCAATGTATGAAAAGGTCTTACATAGAAAAGATCAATGTGTCAATTCTAAATTAGTATCAGATACTATATTGTCTCTACCAGTGCATGCTTGGTTGAGAGAAGACGAGGTAAGTTCTATTATTCAATTAGTCAAATCAACATTATAGGAAACTCTAATGATAGAAGAAATATTTAAAAAAAGAAAACATGTGAGAGAATATGACACTAGTGTGGAAATATCATCTGAATTAATAGACTCTTTATTACGAAAGACGTGGAGCATAACTCCATCAAAAAACCAGTTCATGCCATACAAGGCGCATGTATTAGGAAATCAGCATCAAGAGTATAAGAATAGTGTTCTAAATATATGTAGTTCTTATGACGATGGTATGAGTGGAGGTGGGTCAGATAGACCCACTAATCCAGAATTTCTCCATATGAAAACATGTAGCCACATGATAATATTCACGCTAAGACATGAAGATGATCCGAATGAAGAGATGTTTAAGAGAATGTTGAGAGGCCGTATATATGAACAAAGTAGTAGTGAGTCATTAAACAAGTTTCCCGAAAATGCATTCTTAGAACTTGGATTTTTTGTAAACATGTTGACCGGCATGTGTTTAGAAAATGGTATCGACATATCATACACACGATGTCTTAGTGGCGATACATCGGTATGGAAATCTGCTGGACTAGTCTTCATAGAGGATACTCCGATGTTGGTATTAACTATGGGTAAAGGCATTAGATATCGGGTAGACATTGCTAAAAAATATGGTTGGCTGGATACTGACCTTAAACCAGAGTATGAAAGAATAGTGAATTTTATATGAAAGAAATAATTATCCAAGAACCATCTACGCATATGTTTAAGTTCGATGAGAACTATAACATGATTCCCATTGGAGCTGATGAATTTCCAAAACAGTTGTATGAAATATTTCAATATTTCATAGGAGATAGTGCTGTTATAGACAAGGCCCTAATCGGGTTAGAAGTTGATAATATATACTCATACCTTATTGAAAAATGTTTCCTTGATCATGCTTGGGCAACTTCCAAGATCAGTTCTGTTTTTGTCGATGAACCAGTGAAACTTCAATTAAAGATAGCATTCAATATATTTTTATTTGCCATGTTAGAACAAAAGTTTGGGGAAGAAGTTAATATCACATATGAAAAGTCTGAATGATATAAAAAAAGAAAACTATTTAAACGTAGATTTCTATTTATCTAAGTCATGTAATAAGTCGTGCTATTATTGTACAGCATGGACGCTGGAGATGCGTAACCTGATAGTAGACATGGCGTTCTTAAAAAATACTTTAGAGTGCATGAAGAACTATAAAGTCAGGATTAATTTACTAGGTGGGGAACCTGGCCTGATAAAGAACCTTAGAGAAGTTGTAGATGAGATTCAGAAATATCCCAACTTTCAGTTGTGCATACTATCTAACTCACTTATACGAAAGAAATATCCTTGGGTATTAGAAGACCCTAGTATCAATTACGTAGAACATTTGGTATTAGATTTTCATGAAGATAGGATCGAGAAACTTGGGAACTATGATTTCTTTCCGGAGAATGATAAGAATAACTACAATCTTATAATAATGACTCCAAGATACGAAATATATAAAGACAATTTCGACCTTTCTGCATTAGATCATAAGAACACTCAGTTCAAAGAGTATAACTCCAGATCACCTACATATAATGTAACCAGTCAAGAGGCAGAGATCAATCGTAAACTATGTTCTACGTTTCCCTCAGTGCCAGTCATTGATTTTGAACTACAGATGATTCGGCATTGTAGCAGGAAGGCTATAAACGGTTCTCGCACATTTGACATTAATCAAGAGAATGTCGATAAGATGATGAACTTCAGTTTATTCGAATATGAGAGTTACTGTAAAACTTGTACCGATGCGGTAAACACCAAAGATGTGTATCATATAATAAATGTATTAAACTACAACTCCAGATTACAATGAAGATATTCAGTGCAGCAATAAATATGCACGATCATAATACATATGATGGTACATTTCATAATCAAGCAGAACGCTATACTCGGCGCAAACATAATCTGGCTCACGATGATCCTCATAATCGTGAGCCAGGACGAGGCTTCTATACTGAACACATTTTACCTAGATTAAATCAGAGGAGTGATACCGAAGTAATTGCGTTCACATGTTCAAACTTAGGTGAGAAGATGGTATCTGATCTAATTGACAAGGCAATTCCTAATACAGAATATAAAGATTTTACTCCGAAGAACTTGTGGGAATATCTTAACTGGGATAACATATATTACATAGACCATCATCAATCTCATGCGGTATATGCTTACCTAACTTCCGGATACCAAGAGTCTGATATACTAGCGATAGATGGGCGTGGATGGAAATTCAATTGTGTATTCTTCGATAAGAAAGGTGATCTAACAGACTTATCTGAAGAGGTTAATCTCGGCACAACATGGAATCAGATATCGAAGGCACTTGGATTTGGATACTTAGGTGCTGGTAAACTTATGGGACTATCTGCATATGGAAAGTATTATCCAGAACTGCACATGATGATCGATAGATATAGAATGGGTGGTGGTGGATACGAATTCATTAAA
>Ga0206131_10003391_pt1 | contig 18418 bp, 16 predicted proteins | sample Helgoland_Spring_FD_148636 | JGI IMG/M metagenome (GOLD analysis project Ga0206131, IMG submission 148636) | Pelagic subsurface seawater microbial communities from Kabeltonne, Helgoland, North Sea - Helgoland_Spring_Bloom_20160517_1 | ecosystem: Environmental > Aquatic > Marine > Epipelagic ...
AACAGGCATATTTTCGGTAACAAACAAAATTTTCATAATGCTACCAATGCCCGACCCCATTGTTTTTTCTAAAGAACAAGTTAACATCAAGAGTAATAAGCATCATGATAAAACTAGCACCCAAAGCAATAGGTAATAAAAATAATTTTTTCAATATCGCTCGGTCACTTTTAATAAGGTTCATTACATACCTCGTAGACACCCGAGAAGGAACAAGCCAAAAGCCACTTTCATCCCTATACCTTTCAACCAAACTTGCTACCCAGTTCTTATCATCGTCATTCAAATCCTTCACAATTTCCCCAGCATCTATAGACCCTATTTTAACAGCAGCCCATAAATGATTATATATAATAGAATTAATTGTTGTGCCTATGACAAGCCTTTTTTCATGCTTATATAACGCTAATGGGGAAAGTATAGCTTGGAAATAGTGGCAAACATCATCAGCTATTGCGATTTTTGAATTATCATCTAAGTGAGTGAAGTTATCAGTAACAATCATTGCTCTGAGAAAACCATCTTCGACCGGTAAACCAGTTGGCATGTATACCTGACGAATAATTTTCCCTCTTACACAATATAATGATCCGGCTATAGCTTTATAATTACTCGATTTTTTACTCGCACTTAACTTTAGCGAAATATAAGAAAACAAGCTCTTTTTCTTTTGCTGTTCTATATCTTTTCTGATTTGATCAATTGCAACATTAGCTTCAGAAGTTTCAATTAAAGTTTCTATCAGACGTTTAACAACATTGTCTGAGCCAAACTCAATATCAGCATCCACTAACACATAATATTCTGAATCTCTCGATGAATATGTATGGACATATTCATTCCAAGCATTACTTTTCCCTGCTTGTTTCAGATTGACCACATTATAAGAAAAGTTTTTTAGCTTATACTTGAGTAACTCTTCTTCAGCAGTTCTTACAGTGTTATCCGTGCACCCATTAGCAATAATAATTAATTCAATTTCAGTGCCAACTAAATAAAAAATATCTTGAAGTAAGATTTGCTTGATGGTTGAAACAATTGTATTTTCTTCATTATAAGCTAGTACACCAATTGAAACCTTCATCCGACTCCTTTTATTTTTTATCTACCAGCTCGTTAAGTCAACAGCCTTCGTTAGCAAGCATCTGTTGAATAGCCTTATATTTAGGGGCCTGCTCCGGATCCTGCCCCATATATTCTAGCAGACCCCAAGTTCCCCATTTATCAGCTGGATCTGTGGTTGCAAACCAGACTATCAAACCACCCCCAGCTTCATCCCATTGCTTCTGCATAGCCATGTAGACTTCCGTCATCCTAGGATCCCTATTGACACTAATAAATTTATCAGTCATTTCTTGATTATTAACTAGAGATCCCAACTCAGGATGTTTTCCTGCGGCAACAAGGTGTTGGCCTGCCTCATATGCTATCAACTCTATGTCATTTACATCAGCAATCTTTTTTTGTTCCAAAATATAACTTTTTGCTCTATCAAGACTTTCATTATTAAGATAGTCAAAAACTTCAGTATTATTCATGGCTAAAGTTTCTACAGCAGTATCGGGCCTACCGAGCTTACCTCCTATATAATACCCCACAGCCAAGGCATCGGTCAGTTCCTTAAGGCCTGGAGTTTTCATAATTTGAGTCGTTATCCAAGGATTATAAAACTGTGTACCTACTACCCTTACTAATCTATCATTTACTCCAAACACATCGGTCCAAATCTCAAATAAACGCTTAGCGCGCTTACCATATTCTAGATATGGCGTAGTGCCATTGTGCTTAGCCAGCTCTGAAAAATATTTTGTTTGTGAGAATCCTGAATTCCAAGCTTCATTAGTGTACTCAATATATACTTTTAAATTCGGGTTTAAATGCTCTTTTACATACAACGCCAGTTTCTCAAAATAGTCATCATCAACCATATGTGGTGCGAGTAACCAAGGATCTACATTCATTTGATTAGACATGTAGATAATATCTTCTATTGATTGCCCCCCCTTAGAACCAAAAGAACCCGGTCTTTTTCTATCTTGCCATGTTTGTTCTGTTGAATTATTTATTCCTTGTTGATTTAAATACCTCACTACACCCATTCCACTCCATGTGTCGGTGAACTGTCTCGAAGTTACATTTTGCTTATAATCGTGCTCATGCTCGATTGGTATAACTCTAATATTACGCAAATAATTTGCTGGATTAGTAGATATTTGAGCCATCCCAGCACGCCCTTCTACTAACTCTATTTCTATACGACCTGGTTCTGAGTTAATTATTTTAGGTGCTTTCAGATTAAAAACTAATTCTCCTTCACCATCATATAAGACGACATATCTCTTATTATTAGCTCTATCCCGCCCCCACTTATCATCACTAATGATAGTCTGGGCTCCGCCCTCATCCACGGATCTTAAATATCCTTTTTCATCCAAATCTAATTCAACATCCTTCCAACTAGATCCCCAAGTCCTATTCCAGCCCCATGACATCTTAGCCAAATCTATAAATGGCATACCTTGTGAATAATAAGTTATCCCTTCCACATTGATTCCCATATCATCAACTTTACAAGTGCTCGCCATTGCATTTGTCCTAGGCATTTCAACGGAACGAGATATATTTTTAATTTCTATCACATCATTCTGCCCTGTGCTTACATCATTCGATGCTAAAGAAAACGATGTGACTCCACCTTCATTTTTCTTTATAACCTTCGTTACTAATGCTGGCTTTGACACTATAGGAGAAGCCTGTTCTTTTTTATTTGTTTTAGCTTTTAACTGAAGCTGTTCAGCTCTTAATTGCCACCTGTTTTTTTCATCTATACTTGACTGGAAGGATCTCTGTATGTTTGAAATCTGTTCAGATACGGATTGCGCTGCATAAACTGATCTGATGTCCGAAGTAGCTCCAGATTTAATAGTTTTTTGCTTAACCTTTTGTACCTTTTGTACCTTTTGTACCTTCTGTTTCTTCTTCTTTTGTACCTTCTGTTTCTTCTTCTCTTGCAAATTAAGCTGCTCAGCTCTTAATTGCCAGCTGTTTGTTTTATCTATACTTGACTGGAAGGATCTCTGTATATTTGAAATCTGTTCAGATACGGATTGCGCTCGACTTGTTTGTGCATAAACTGGTGTGAAATACGAAAGGGATAAAATAATCAGTAAGATAGACTTCATGGAAATTCCCAAATAAATTAATATGTAGGAAATGATAATACAAATGGCTCATATGAAAATTTGACATAGTTCACAGAATGAAATCGGTAGCTATAATCAATCACCAAGCAAACTGTAAGAGGCTGATTTATATCAATAGATGTGTAATTTAACTCACGCTATCTTGTCAAGATAATATTGTATTTTTCTAATAGCCACTCCTTGACCGTCATAACTTCCGAATTATCATTTGCTACTGTTTGGATAACTCTTGTAGCTTTTTTCTCCCTCATCATCTCAAGAACAGTCGATGCCTCAACAGTTTTCTTATCATCAGCAAAAGCGTAGACCATAGCAAAATCACATAAATTATTAATTTTTCTTGGTATGCCTTCACTATGACAGAAAATAACAGCACATGCTTCATAGCTAAAAATCTGCTGTGTAGCACCGGCTGTTGATAAACGGTGTTGAATATATTTCTGTGTTTCAGGGTGATTTAGACCTTTCAAATGGTACTCCACACCAATACGTTGAGCAAATTGTTCCATCTCTGGTTTATTTAATTTATCCACCAACTCTGGTTGGCCGGTCAAAATCAGTTGTAAAAAAATATCCGAATCAATATTAACATTTGAAAGTAATCTTAATTCTTCTAAAGCTTGAACCGACAAATTCTGTGCTTCATCTACAATCAAAACAACTCGCCGGCCAGCGGCATGCTGCTCTACTACGAAATCGATATAGTCTCTATAACGGCCAGCGTTATCAGAAGCAGATGACTCAATCTCTAATGCATCTAGTACCCATATCATCAGCTCCCCGAACGACTCATGCGTATTGTTAATTAACCCAATAACACAGTCATCATCTATCTTCGTAAGGAGAGCTCTTAACAATGTAGTTTTACCAGCCCCAATTTCACCTGTGACGACTGTAAAACCAGCATGGCTAACCAAACCATATTCAAGCATTGTTAATGCTTTTTTATGATTTGGGCTTGGGTATAAATAAGCAGGGTCAGGTACGAGGTTAAATGGCTTATCATGTAACCCAAAATGTTCCGTATACATTTCTATACCCTAATAACTCTGGTGCGTTGGTGGTTTCTCAGACTTATTCAAGACAGTGCCTAATAAGTGAGTACCTTCCAATAATTGTAATGACTTCTTAATATCTTCTTCCCGGTTTTTACCATCTTCCAAGACCAATAATGTTGAATCAAAATAATTTGAAGATAATAAAACATCATCTGTTTGCAAAATGGGAGGAACATCAAAAATAATGACTCTTGATTCGTAGTGTGATTTTATATCTGATACTAAATTCGCCATTTTAGGACTTGATAAAAGTTCTGCTGAATCCTCAGCACGATCAGAACCAGGCAAAATGACTAAACGTTTAATACCAGGATTGATAAGTACCTGTTCAAGTTCAATATCTTTCTCTAAATAATCTTTTAAGCCTGATTTGACTGTAAGGTCAAAATATTTCGCCACTGTCGGGTTTCTTAAATCCATATCAACCAACAAAACGGTTTGGTTTAACTCCATTGCAATTGCAATAGCTAAATTCGATGCGACTAATGATTTTCCTTCACCTGCAGTGGGAGAGGTAATTGCCAGTGAGCGGAATTTTTCACTTCGCATCTTCTGCAACACTTGCGTTCTTAACATGCGAAATACAGCTGATTGCGGGTTGTTATAAAATCCGGCAATAATTCTGTTCTGCTCCAAATCTTCACGCGAAACATTTTCGACTGTAGTCTTAGCATATGAAATATCACTAATCGGATTAACCACAGGCTCAGGAACAGTATCTTTATTAACTACCTGACTACTATCAGAACTTCTTGACTCTAATTGTTTCTCTCTAGCCTTATCGAGTGCTTTCTGTATTCTATCCATAAAACTTAATCACCAATACTTACAACGAGCTTATTTTTCGCAGAAATTTAAACCAGAACACTTCTAAATTCATTACTAAGAAATGAAAACCTGTAATTGTTAATATAAATAGGATCCCTACACCCAAAATAATTCTTTTTTTGTTACGTGAACGACTACTTAAATCTTGTGCTGTCGTTATAACAGGAATGACAACCAAAGGTGCCTGACCAATTACTCTAGAAAATGCGCTATAACCGCGAACCCCACCAAAAAGCATATCGATCAGCAATGCCAAACCAACGCCCGAACCAATCGAACCAACAACCCCTAATGCTAAAATTTTAGGCCTGTTTGGCTTTTCTGGTTTAGAGGAAACTAAAGGGGGTTCAATAAGCGTGAAGCTTTCACCTTTATTTTCAGATTCCAAGTTCTGGGCTAACTCGGCTTCTAGCTGTTTCGATTTTAACTCCCTATATTTCGATGAGTTATTCTCATAATCTCTTGTTAAATCTGTATATTGGCGTTGTACCTGATGCGTTTGAACAATACGACGCTCGTATTCAGCAATCTGGGCTTTAATCTCTACTTGCCTATTTTGTAACCTAGATACTTCCCTTTCTGTTGCTACTATTTTCGCTCTAATCTGGTTATATAAGGGGTTTGAACGCAGCTTCACATTAGATGATGTTTTTTTCGGAGAAGAACTTACTTGCTCCTTCAAAATTGAAATTCGCTTAACTAATGATTTAACGTCCGGGTGACTACTTGCATAACGTTGTTTCAACTGGACTAACCTATTCTCCGCAACTAATAATTCAGCTTCTGATTCACCGCCATCAGACTCAATGCCCAACTCATCTTCAAGATTTGTTATATGACGTTTTAACCTAACGACATCAGGGTGAGTCGAAGAATACCTAGCCTGCAAACGACTATAGTCTGAACGCGCATTCTGTAACTCCATCTCAGCTGGAGTACTCACTACATTGCTAGAGCTAGGCGAAGCATAATATCTTAAATTAGATTGCTCCATCGTCAATGTCATAATTTGATCTTTTGACAGCGATATTTGATTTTGGTTGGACACGAGCTCTGATTGTAAACGCTCTACAGCTGATAAATTATATTCTAATAACTCAGGAAGGCTATCACTATATTTATCTTTAAAAATAGCAATAGCTGATTCTAAATCCTGAATTTTTTTCTGGAATTTATTCGCCTCAGCATTCAAGAAACTAGTTGTTTCATTAGCACGTTCTGTTCTTGTCCTGACATTCTCTTCTAAAAAGCGTGTTACTAATTCATTAGCAACTTTTTGGGCTACTTGAGGAGATTCTCCATAAAAAGCAATTTTGAATGCAATGCTAGCTTTCCTAGCGCGCCCACTATTGGGATCTGTGACATTAGCTTCCACCATTGCTATCGAAATATTTTCTCTAAATACATCGACGATTTCTGAAGGAGGTGCTTGCATCCTTTCTTTTTTATATAAACCAAATTTATCAACGATATTCAAAACATTAGATGTCGTCATAGTCCTTTGTTTAATAATCTCAATACGCTGATCTGCATAGCTCGTAACAGTTGACTTAATCAAATCTCGAGGTATTTCTTGAGACTCTATTAAGATTACACCTTCCGACTTATATGAAGCTGGTAATAAATAAGCAACAGCAGCACTTAATAGCATTAAAATTACCGACACAGTAATAACTAAGTATTTATAGCGACGAACCGCATCGAAATAGTCACCTAACCCCTTTACTTCCTCTTCCATTCTTATCTCTTCGTTTAACGCGATATTCTATAGCCATCCCAGTCATAAGTGACTGAAACCATGACTGAGTTACTCTCTACATCCCTCATTTCGTCGCGCTTTTGTTGCTTAAAAACATAACCAATATTCAAACCCAAGTTAGAATCGAGCTTCCAAGTTAAGGAGGGCGACAAATTGATATTTTCGCGCTTTTCATCATCTAATTGCGACGACGCAGTTCTCGTTTCCTTATAACTAGCTCTTAAATTAGCAGTGATTAACTCTGTAAGTTCCCGAGACCAGTTAAGACTAATACCCTCTTGTTCGTTAACGTTACCTGAACTAGAAGGAGATAACTCTTTATAATACTTAACGTCGATATCATCCTTTTCCTGTGCATATGCAGATGAAATTGAAAAAGATGAACCAGAATTAGTATCTTTTAGCACATTACCCGTATTAAACTTTCGTTCTGTTTCTAGCCTCCGGAAACCAATATCGCCACTTATTGACCACGTTTCAGTCAACTGATAGGACAAGAACGTAGCTAAATTATAGTTATCGTCATCAGAGGAAGAAGTCAGCCCATCAATTTTATAATTCGAAACCGTTGTATTCACACCAGCTATAAAACGCTCCGTGAATTGACGAGTCCAACCTAATGTCAATGATTTTGTTTGATTATCATCAAAATCCGGTGAAGAATACTCTTTCTCAGAATAAGTGAAATTACTCTGTATGCTATCTATCTCAGTTACTTGATAACTGATTGAAGGTGAAATAGAACGTGTACGGCTCGTTGCACTTGATGCGAAATCGCCATTGTCATCTTCTGCCTCATTTCTCGTACTGTCTTCCACAAAACTTGCATTAAGGCCAAAGTTAGCCCTCTCAGTGGAATAATTATTTCTAAACAGAATGAATGGGTTTTCGGAATCTAACCTTGATATAGATGAATAACGTTCCAAAGCATAACCTAGCTGTACAGAAGATGTCATATCATCGACGGCCCTACCTAAAACCAGTGTCGGCTTAATCTTAAAAGTAAAGCTGTCTTCCTTATTTTCACGCAGCGTTACATTATCATTATAGCCAAACTCTGGTGTTCCCTCGACATCTATTGTCCACTCAGCTGCAAAGCTACCCAGAGCTATAGTAATACCGGCCATAAAAGTAACAGCATTAAAAAAAGTTTTCATGTCTATTTAACCCTATGGAATAACAATAACATCACCACTTTCCAGCATAATATTAGTATCTAAGTCATCACCTTTCTTTATACTGCCATAACGTACTGGAAATGTATTTTGTCTTTTCCCATCACGACGTAATACAACAATGTTGTTTTCTTCTGCATAAGGTGATAACCCACCAGCTAAACTTAGTGCCTTAATAGCATCAAGCGGTTGACTCATGACAAATATCCCTGGGTTTGTAACCTTCCCTAAAATATGGACTGTATTACCACTGACATTCAATACAGATACTGTCACAACAGGATCAGACAAATATTCAGTCAATTTAACCGTTATTGTTGATTGCAATTGGCTAACTGTCTTACCCTGAGCATCCAATTCGCCTGCTAATGGAAATGAAATACGACCATCCGGTAAAATAATCACATCTTTTTGTAATGTTTCTTCATTCCAAACTGAAATACCCAACACATCACCCGCATTTAACAAATAGGGATCAGCAAATGCAAGATTACTCATAACAATAGAAAATAGAGCACCAAGTAAAAGAATTTGTTTTTTCAAATATTTCATCATTAACTCTCCACGTTAAGACATTAGCTATAATACCTGATTTAATTAAAAAAAAGGGAGCCGAAGCTCCCTTTTCTCAAACTAACAGATTGTTAGCTATACTCATGATTATGCTGGTAATGATGCTTTACGGCGTAAACCTAAGAATCCTATTAATGCTGGTGCAAATAAGAACAATGCTGCAGGAACAGGCACTTCTGAAACTGCTAAGTTATACGTTGGTGTTAAGTTACCTTCTTTAAACGTTCTTAGGAAGATTCTATAAGCAGTACCCGCAGTAACAGCTAATAGTGTGTTGATACTATTACTACCACCACTGTTTATAAGATCAATCCTAGTTGAATTAGCCCATGTACCATCATCACCAATTTTAAAAATATCTAATGTTGCAGCAGGTGTGAAAGATGTGAAAATACCAACTGTAGTCTCCATATCAGATGTCATATCGTATGTAGCTCGATACGGTCTGTTTGCATTAGGCGCTGTAAGTGCAAATGGGCCACTTGCTGATACTGCTGAAGTATTATTGTCAGTAATAATGCCTAAAGTCCCATTAAGAGGATTTAAGTTTATAGATGCCGCATTAACTGTCGCAGCAAAAAATAATGTTGCTAAAAATAGCATCGCTTTTTTCATAGTAAGTTCCTTTATTCTCCGTAAAATTTGGAGTATTAAGCAATGCAACCCAGCCATCTTTAAATTCAAAGACCTGTAGCTTTCCGACCTTGCCTCACAGCAAGTTTGGCCTATTTAATGTGATCGCTCCATCTCTTGAAACAACCTACGTTTAACAGTTATCCAGACAAATCTCTCAAATAACTGTTGATAAACAATGTACAGTAATCAAATAAAATTAACTATTGTACTTTAGTACTAGCTTTATGGTTCTATGGATAATCTACCCAAAATAAAACTAAAATCGCTAGCATAAACCAATTACAAACTATCGTCATGAAAAAAATATGTCCTTTTGACACCTCAATTCGTTTAAATTACTAGCTTAAAACTATACAAACAAAATATTTGTACAGTATTATGCTTCAAATTATCCTAAACTAGAACGATTCATATAGTATCTGCCGTTAGATGAATCGTTCATGAACAAAATAAAAAGTTTCACTACCAACAAATTGAATGACAGCTAATAATTGCTCATCCTTTCAACATTGACCATATAACTCAATAAGCATTCTTATGCTTAAACCCCTTTAACACAGTCAAAAATATTATTTTCAGATCAAGCGAAAGTGACCACGTTTGAATATAACGCAAATCATACCGCACCCTACCTTCCATCTTATCGAGCGTATCCGTCTCTCCCCGAAAGCCATTGATTTGAGCTAATCCAGTAATACCAGGTTTGACTTTATGTCTTAACATATAGCCTTGGATCTGTTGACGATACTCCTCATTATGAGCCACTGCATGCGGCCTAGGGCCGACTATGGACATCGAGCCCCCTAATGAATTAAAAAACTGAGGCAGTTCATCTAAAGAAGTTCGTCGTAAAAAGCCACCAAACGGTGTAATTCGACTATCACCCTGCTTAGCCTGAGTAACTTTGTCACCATCTTCAGTCACCGTCATTGAACGAAATTTCCAAACTTTAATCCGCTCACCATCAATACCATAGCGGGATTGTTTAAAAAACACCGGCCCTTTTGATGTTAACTTAATACCTATAGCAATGAGTATCATTGGCAAACTAATTAACATCAAAATCAAAGTACTTAGGACAATGTCTTCGATACGCTTTACCATGCTATTTAAACCAGCAAACGGAGTTTCATAAATACTAATTGCTGTAATACCTTGAAAATCGACCCAACGTGAATTCAATAAATTAAAGGTGAAAATATCAGGAACAATATAAACAGACGCGGTAGTATCGGCCAATAATTCTGCTACTTGCTTAATCCTTTTTTCAGCAGACATGGCTAAAGTGATATACACCGTATCGATCGCGCCACTCTTACAATCAGATATTAGCTGGGACAAGTCACCATTTAATTCAAGCAATTCTCCATCTAATTTTTTAGCCAACCTTTCTCCCGTACGATCATCATAGTACCCACTGAAACGGTAACCACTCCAATCCATTTCTTTAAATGCACTTTCAAGCCTGAGACCCAAATCTGTGCCACCAAGGATAGCCACATTTCGTGTGTTAAACCCTCTCGTTCGAACGACTTTTAAAATCATCCTAACAACGACATGCCAAGAGATTAATTCAATAGGTGTCACAACAATCCATACAGCTAAAAACGGATCAGAATAAAAAGCAGACTGGACAAAAGCAATATCAACTAAAATTAAGGTCGCGACAGCAGCTAACCATGACGTCAAAACGCTGACAATTTCTTCCCTTAGTTGTGTACCCCGCCAAGAGCGATAAGCATCTTGAGATTCAGCAAAAAAATTAAATAACAATATTGCAAATAAAATGCCCCATACATGCAGTGATTCCCACTGAACATAAAATAGATCAATGAGCGCTAAAAACGTCAGTAAAATAATAGCACTATCGATCAGCCGAGATAGTGCATTAATCGTCGAATCATAACGCCTAATTTTGCCTTGACCTTGGCCCATTTTTAACCTTTATTTTTATTATTATTTGACACGGTTATACTCATCATCAAAGCGGACTATATCGTCTTCACCCAAATAATTTCCAGATTGAACTTCAATAATTTCAAGTGGTACTCGGCCCGGGTTATGTAAACGATGTTTACTACCTAATGGAATAAAGATAGACTCATTTTCACTGACTAATGACACAGTTTCATCGCAAGTCACTTCAGCCGTCCCAACAACGACAACCCAATGTTCCGCTCGATGGTGATGCATCTGCAATGACAATGAATGTCCTGGATTGACACAAAGACGTTTTACCTGAAAACGTTTGCCAATATCAATGCCATCATAATACCCCCAAGGGCGATAACACTTTCGGTGAATTGTTGCTTCGCTACGTTCTGTATCTGAAAGCGCTTCTACAACAGTCTTAATCTGCTCTACTCTCGATTTATCTGCGACCATCACAGCATCAGGTGTTTCTACTACAACTACATTCTCTAAACCTAACACAGTTACTAACCGATGTTCACTATGAATATAAGCATCCTTAACATCATGGACCAACACATCACCGACTAATACATTCTGCTGCTCATCCTGGTTTTGGTTTTCCCATAATGATGACCACGAGCCTACATCACTCCAGCCCGCATCAAGAGGAATGACAACCGCTTTATCTGTCTTTTCCATCACTGCATAATCTAAAGAATCGGCAGGGCAACCCTCAAAATCAGCCACTTCAATTCGAATAAAGTCTAAATCTGTCTGCGAAGCTGTTAAAGCAGCGCGACAACAACGTATTATTTCAGGAGTGAAACGTTCCAGCTCAGCAATAATGCTCGACGCTTTGAACATGAACATACCACTATTCCAATAATAATGGCCCGAATCCATATAACCTTGCGCCGTTAATTCATCGGGCTTTTCGACAAAGGCACTCACCGCACTCACTTCGCCACATACTCTAGCCTGAATATAACCATACCCTGTATGTGGCATCGTGGGCACAATACCAAAAGTAACCAATTTACCAGTCTCGGCCTGTTTTTGAGCTTGCTCAATTGCAGTGTGAAATAGCTCAACATCTTGGATTAGGTGATCAGCAGCTAGTACCAATAGTAATGGGTCGTCACCTCTCTCTAACGCCTGCAACGCAGCCAATGTGATAGCAGGGGCTGTATTTTTGGCACAGGGCTCCAACAAAATATCTGATTCAGGAATAGTAATTTCTTGTAATTGTTCTGCCACCATAAAACGATGACTTTCATTACAAACAACAATAGGGGCTTCCAAATCCGAAAGATCAAATAAGCGAGTCAACGTATTTTGAAATAATGACTTATCCCCAAATAAACGTAAAAACTGCTTTGGCTTGTTTTTTCGTGACAAAGGCCACAATCTTGTACCACTACCGCCAGACATTATTACCGGAATCATGAACCAACCTTCATTTATTGTTTGTTTTGCTTTTACAGCCTTTTAAAGTCCCGCTATTATAGCCACTAACTTTAACAAGGTAATACCGGTATTGCTCACAATTCTTCAAATTAAGGAACAGGTTCACCATGGCAAAAGCCCCGACTATTCGTAAATGTTTATTTCCAGCTGCTGGTTACGGTACAAGATTCTTGCCAGCTACTAAAGCCATGCCCAAAGAAATGCTCCCGATTGTGAATAAACCCCTTATCCAATATGGGGTTGAAGAGGCAATGGAAGCAGGAATGACACAGATTGGTTTTATTACTGGTCGAGGTAAACGTGCCATAGCAGATCATTTTGACACTAGCTTTGAACTTGAACACCAAATTTTTGGCACTTCAAAAGAAAGTCACCTTGATGACATCCGACAAGTCATGGATAGCTGCGATTTTGTTTTTATGCGACAGAGAGAAATGTTAGGGCTTGGTCACGCTATTTTAACGGGTGAGCCCATGATTGGGGCTGAACCCTTCGCGGTTATATTAGCTGACGATCTCTGCGCTGCTCCTACAGACAGTGACGAAAATCGCGCACTGGCACAACTAGCTGAACTTTATGAACGCTATCAATGTAGCATTATCGCTATCGAAGAAGTGCCCAAAGAAGATACGGCTAGCTACGGTATTATCTCTGGCGATGAAATTGCCCCAGGTATTTACCAAGTTAATGATATGGTTGAAAAACCAAAACCTGAAGATGCACCGACCAACATGGCCATAATTGGTCGTTATATTTTAACGCCCGAGATCTTTGGCTACCTCAAGCAAACCGCTCCCGGTGCCAACGGCGAAGTTCAAATTACTGACGCTTTAAAGCAATTAGCCCAAAACCGACAAGTACTCGCTGTTAAGTTTAAGGGACAAAGGTTTGATTGTGGCAGCATAGATGGCTTTGTTGAAGCAACCAATTACTATTACGAAAACCACTACTCTGATTAATTACGCCAAGCTCCCAAAACAAAAGGCTCTATTGTTTATTCAATAGGGCCTTTATTTTGAATTAATCTGCAAATCATCAGTATCAACAGCACCGGCATGAAAATCATCATATAAAGCCATATCCAAACTATCTTCACTTTTAGCAACAATCGTACTCACAACAATATCCCCTGTTACATTTACTGAAGTTCGAATCATGTCCATCAAACGATCAACACCCAATATCAAACCAATCCCCTCCACAGGTAAGCCAACTTGAGTGAACACCATTGATAACATAACCAATCCAACACCAGGCACTCCTGCTGTACCAATTGACGCTAAAACAGACATCATAATCACCGTCAAATAACCGGCCATTCCAAGCTCAACACCATATAAATTTGCAATAAAGACCGTTGCAACACCCTGCATGATAGCCGTACCATCCATATTGATGGTCGCCCCAAAAGGAACCGTGAATGACGCAACTGAATTATTAATCCCTAATCGCTGTGTCACAGCGCGTAAAGTCACCGGAATAGTGGCATTCGAACTCGCTGTGCTAAAAGCAAAAACTTGAGCACCTCTTATCTTATGTAAGAAAGTGCGTAAATTTAGGCCTGAAAATAATTTCAAAACGACCATCAACGTCACAAACAAGTGAAAAAATAAAGCGCCCACTAAAACCAACACATAACCAGCCAATTGGTTTAACAAATCCAAACCCAGCTCTGCAATTGACCGACTAATCAAAACAAAAACAGCATAAGGGGCAACGGCCATCACAACCATCACCATTTTCATCATGATTTCATTAGCAATTTCTGCCGCCTCAATAAAAGGCTTTGCTTTTTCGCCCACCAATAAAATGCTAATCCCCAACAAAATAGCAAAGAATATCAATGGCAACATATCGCCATTTGCCATGGCCTGAACAGGGTTTGAAGGAATAATATTAATCAGCACATCTGTCAAAGGCGGCGTCGGTTTTGCAGAAAAATCAGACTCAGACTCAATAACCATCCCATCACCCAACCCAGCACTAATTGAAATAGTGATAGCCACAGCAATGGCAATCGCTGTTGTCATTAAATATAGTAAAAATGCTTTTCCACCAACACGACCTAATGTATTGATATTCCCTATCCCACAAACACCACAGATCAAAGAAAAGAATACCAAAGGAACAACTAACATTTTAAGTCCGTTAATAAACATCTTCCCGACAACTAAAAACAAACCATCGACAATGTATTCCTTAACCCAATGGCCACTGGTATTAAGGCCCATTAGATTGATCGTTAGTCCGAGTACAATACCCAGTAAAACCCCCAAAAGTACTTTAATTGTCAAACTCATTTATCATCCTAAAAACATTAATGTTTACGCTTCATACCTCGCCGTAACTACTACAAATCATGACACAAAACAGAGAAACTTATGCAACAGAGATGAGTCATATACACGATACCCCTTGTTTGGTCATCAAAATCATGCACCAAACCCATAATAAATCGACAAATACCATACAATTAGTATGGTGTTAAAATATTAAGTTTGATCAGCCACTTATGTGGCATTTAACACACGAGGACATAATAAAAGCTCTAGGTGAAGGTAATGGTTTAATACATTGTTATATCTATATTTTTAAACAAAAAAACACTTTCTTTTTAAGATCCGTTAACGACAAAAAAATAATTAAGGAACCCAAAATAATTAACAAAAAACACATGACCAACAATAAAAAATCCTATATAATGCGACCTGTTAAACGCCCGGCCTATCTAAGGTGAATGCATCTTAGAGTGGACTCATTAAAATTTGTATTTAAGAAGTTGCCTACCTTTATTTAAAGAATGGGCATGACGAAATCTAAGGAAAACTATTCATGCAACGATTCCTGCATCAGTTTTGTATAACTCTTGCGTTCCTAATTCCGAGCAGCGTCTACGCTGCATGGGAACTAAACATGCCAAGAGGGGTAACCGATACGAGTAACACCGTCTATGATTTACATATGCTTATCCTCTGGATATGTATCGCTATCGGGGTCGTTGTTTTTGGTGTCATGTTCTGGTCAATTATTTACCACCGTAAATCTCAAGGTGCTAAAGCTGCCCAGTTTCATGAAAGTACAACCGTCGAAGTCATCTGGACCGTTATCCCGTTTCTTATTCTGATTGGTATGGCTGTTCCTTCAACAACTGTCTTGATTGATATGTACGATTCAAGTGAATCTGATATCGATATACAAGTCACTGGTTACCAGTGGAAATGGCAGTACAAATACTTAAATGAAGATATCGATTTCTTCAGCACCATGACAACACCAAAAGCAGAAATCGCAAACGAGCAGGAAAAAAACCTAAATTACTTACTCGAAGTTGATAACGAACTTGTCGTTCCAATCAATAAGAAAGTTCGTTTCCTGTTTACAGCTAATGATGTAATCCACGCTTGGTGGGTGCCAGAACTGGCTGTCAAAAAAGACGCTATCCCTGGCTTCATTAACGAATCATGGACTCGCATTAACGAAGTCGGTACTTATCGTGGCCAATGTGCAGAATTATGTGGTAAAGACCATGGCTTTATGCCTATCGTTGTCAAGGCAGTCACACAAGCAGATTACGATATCTGGGTATCCGAACAAAAAGCGACTGCACAAGCAGTAGCTGCTGCAGCAAACCAAGAATGGTCGATTGAAGATCTTGTTGCCAAAGGTGAAACGGTCTATCAAAAGAACTGTGCAGGATGTCATATGGTTGATGGCTCAGGCCTACCGCCTGCCTTCCCAGCACTAAATGGTAATGACGTTGTGCTCGGTGATATCGAAAAACATATGGATATCATGGTCAACGGTGTGCCTGGTTCAGCGATGGCAGCATACGGTAAACAACTTTCTGCAGTCGAATTAGCAGCTGTTATCACATATAAGCGAAATACATGGGATAACAAAACGGGTGAAGTGATTTCACCTGCTGATGTCAAAGCATACATGAGCAAATAGAGAGGCCATCATGAGCGAACAAACATTAACACTAGACGACCACGATCATCACGAACACGGGCCTGCTAAGGGTTTCCTAAGATGGGTCTTTACTACGAATCACAAAGATATTGGTACGATGTACCTTATCTTCAGCTTAGTCATGTTCTTAATTGGCGGCATGATGGCTTTTGTCATCAGGGCAGAGTTATTCCAACCGGGTATGCAGCTTGTTGACCCAGGCTTCTTTAACCAAATGACGACCATGCATGGACTCATCATGGTCTTCGGGGCAGTTATGCCAGGGTTCGTTGGCTTGGCCAACTGGCAGATCCCCCTCATGGTGGGTGCGCCTGATATGGCTCTCCCACGTATGAATAACTGGAGCTTCTGGATCCTTCCTTTTGCATTCACAATGTTGTTATCTACATTATTTATGGAAGGCGGTGCCCCAGGCTTCGGTTGGACATTCTATGCCCCACTCTCTACTACATACGCACCACCAAGCGTAACGTTCTTCATCTTTGCAATTCATATGATGGGCATCTCATCAATCATGGGTGCGATGAACATTATCGTCACACTATTTAATATGCGTGCACCTGGCATGGGCTTAATGCAAATGCCTATGTTTGCATGGTCGTGGCTGATTACAGCATTCTTACTAGTGGCTGTTATGCCTGTACTTGCTGCCGTAGTAACGATGATGTTAATGGACATCCATTTTGCGACAAGTTTCTTTAGTGCTGCCGGTGGTGGTGACCCAGTTCTTTTCCAACATATTTTCTGGTTCTTCGGTCACCCTGAAGTCTATATCATGATCTTGCCAGCATTTGGTGTTGTATCAGAAATCATCCCTACATTCTCACGTAAAAAGCTGTTCGGTTACCACTCAATGGTCTATGCCCTTATCGCAATTGCTTTGTTGTCATTCGTCGTATGGGCTCATCACATGTTTACAGTTGGTATGCCGATTGGTGGTCAACTATTCTTCATGTATGCAACCATGTTAATTGCTGTCCCAACAGGTGTAAAAGTCTTCAACTGGGTAGCAACGATGTTTAAAGGGTCACTGACCTTTGAAACGCCCATGCTGTTTGCTATCGCTTTTGTTGTGTTATTCACTGTAGGCGGGTTCTCAGGCATTATGCTTGCAATTGCTCCCGTTGACTTCCAGTATCAAGATACTTACTTTGTTGTCGCCCATTTCCATTATGTATTAGTCCCAGGTGCCGTCTTTGGTATCGTGGCCGGTGTTTACTACTGGTTACCGAAATGGACAGGCAAAATGTATGACGAGTCATTAGGTAAAATGCACTTCTGGCTATCCTTTGTTGGTTTAAACCTAACCTTTTTCCCAATGCACTTTGTTGGCCTAGCGGGCATGCCTCGTCGTATTCCTGATTACGCACTACAATTTGCAGACTTTAATATGATGGCAAGTATGGGTGCTTTCCTATTCGGTACATCACAATTAGTCTTCGTATACCTTGTTATTAAAACAGTACGTAGTGGTAAAGAAGCGGCACAAGTACCTTGGGAATCAGCAGAAGGTCTGGAGTGGACATTACCAACACCACTTCCGTACCATACGTTCACTACACCACCGGTGATTGAGCATAAATAATGAATTTATCAACGCCCAGAGGGCTAGTCGTCTTAGTCATATTAATGTTCGGTTTCGGCTTTGCGCTAGTTCCTCTGTACGATGTTTTTTGCGAAATAACTGGTTTAAATGGTAAAACTGCTGGTCAATATGAAGGCGAGCTGGCCAGTGGTGAAAACATCCAATCTAGACAGATCACCATGCAATTTATTGTCAATAAAAACGATAATTTGCCATGGGAATTCAAACCAAATGATATTCAAATGAAA
>Ga0206131_10003394_pt1 | contig 18409 bp, 17 predicted proteins | sample Helgoland_Spring_FD_148636 | JGI IMG/M metagenome (GOLD analysis project Ga0206131, IMG submission 148636) | Pelagic subsurface seawater microbial communities from Kabeltonne, Helgoland, North Sea - Helgoland_Spring_Bloom_20160517_1 | ecosystem: Environmental > Aquatic > Marine > Epipelagic ...
ATTACATGATTTGGGTAAAATGGGCCAGCAAGAAGGTGAATATTATCAACCCAACGATTCTCAATGGCATGTTGATAAATTAGGTCAAATATATAAATTTAATACTGACATACCTGCTATGAAAGTACCTGAACGGTCTTTATTTATACTACAGGAAATTGGTTGTAAAGTAACTCAAAATGAATTTATTACAATTAAGATTCATGATGGTTTGTATGATGATTCAAATAAATTTTATTTTATGTCTGGTCAAAAAGAAACACGTTTACGTACTCACTTACCATTACTAATGCATCAAGCAGATCATATGGCTTCCCAAATTGAATTTGAATTATGGAATGCAAGTGCGAATCCAGTAATTTCAAAACCTAAAAATGCTTCCAAAGCAGATAAGATACAACGTAAATCTAAAGCTGTAAATGAAGCAAATAATCCAAACTTATCAGCAGCAACATTAGGTGTTATTGATTCGTTTTTTAAAGAAGATTAAATGGAAATAATATTAGTAATTTTGTTAACTCTATCGATTTCTGCATCTTTTGTTGCAATAAGAAATCTTATTAAGAAAAATGAAGCGATGGAGGATTTTATAAATAAACAAAGCGACGCAATTGCAGCTTGCGATGCCCGATTAAATCAAATAGATCAAAAAGGGGTATTTTACGCAGATGATGAAATTGGTTGGTTTTTTGGAGAAGTTAAAAAAATTCAAGATGCCTTAAATGAATTTCGCATGAAATAATAAATGAGCAAAACAGAAAAAAAAGAACCGGCAGTAGCTGGTTCTCCTACTCCGAAGAAGAAACGTGGAAGAAAAAGTACTAGAATGTATTTTACCCACGACACCGAATTAGCTATTGGTGAATATTTAGCTTCCAACAATGAAGCTACTCGAAATAAAATATTTAACGACCGTATAAATTATTCGTTTTATAAATTAGCTGAAAATCTTATCCACACCTTTAAATTTTACTATACAGAAGTTGAATCGTTAGAAGATTTAAAACACGAAGTTGTTTGTTTTCTTTTAGAAAAACTTCATTATTTTGATCCAACTAAAGGTTCTAAAGCATTTAGTTATTTTTCAATTGTAGGTAAAAATTATCTTATTCTTTATAATAATACAAATTATAAGAAGAAAAAAATTAAAGCAGACGTATTAGCAGCTGACGAAGATGATAAAGTAATTCATGAACTTGGACGTCCCGAACGTAAAGAAGATATGAAAGATTTTATAGATTATTTTACAGCATACATAGATAAACACATGTTTAGGTTATTTAAAAAAGATCACGATAGAAAAGTATGTGATGCTGTTAATATTTTATTTAAACGTAGAGAAAATTTAGAGATTTTTAATAAAAAGGCCCTTTACATTTACATTCGTGAAATTACAAACGTAGACACTCCAGTAATTACTAAAGTAACTAAAGTACTTAAGAAAAAATATCACGAATTATATTCTGAATACGATAGAACAGGATATGTAAGAGTTTAAAAAATCTATATTTATAACAAAATACAATATGGATTCATTAAATCAAGTAATATTTGACGATAAAACCTTTTCTGATCTTCTTAAAGAGATTCACGTTAATCAAAAGAAAAAAGGTAAACAAATTGGTCAACTCATAGCTGAGTTAAGACCCCTCATCCAAAATTTAGGAGATGCTACTGTTGTTGTTCCATTAATTAAAGAATATATGGAAATTAGTGTCAAAAATGACGACCATCTTCTAAAAATGGCAGCCATAGTACAACGTTTATCTACAGGTAACGCAACTGGTGGTGGTGGAGACATGTTAACTGAAGAAGAAATGAATCAACTTCAAAATATTGTAGAAGAAACAGAAAAAGGAAAAGATGTCTAAATTACTTAAATATAATACTAATTCTTCTTCATCCCCCTCTACAAAACCTTTATTTATTAGTGTTAGGGTAGTTGATATTATACTAAATATTGATCATCCTAAAGCATCTTTACATGGGGGAGTAGATTCTATAGGAACTATATTTTATGGAAATATTGAAGATAAAAAAGGAATAGACAATCCAGAAAATCTCCCTACTGCAAAACCTATATTTACTCACCAAAAATACCTACCTTTAATAAATGAAATAGTATTATTAATTAATATTAATATTAATAAAGATAACAAATCTAAACAGAAATTAAGTCTTTATTTTCCTAATATTAACATATGGAATAGCCCCCACCATAATGCAATGCCTCTTACTGAATATTATCGAAATGAGAATAATGAATATTTAAATACACAAGAAGGATTTGTAAGGTCTCCCCAAGATAATCAATTAAATATCCCCCTAGGAGAAACCTTTCAAGAAAAAGATTTTATTAAACCTTTAAGACCATTTGAAGGTGATAATATATTAGAGGGAAGATTAGGAAATTCTATTAGATTAGGTAGTACATCTAAACCCTTAAATCCGTGGTCACAAAATGGAGAAAATAGTGATCCTATTATTATAATAAGAAATGGTCAATATAATAATACTAATGACGAAACATTTAATCCTAATATAGAAGATATAAATAATGATGATTCATCTATATATCTAACTTCAAACCAAAATATTAATGGTTTTAAGGTAGCATCTAAAAATATGCAATCATATAATAAGGGTGAATTACCTTATAAATCACCTGAAGATAATTTAACTAATCCACCTTTAATATAAATGAATTACACACCAGAATCACCTAATAATTATATAGGAAAACAAGTAATAATTAATTCTGATCGTTTAGTATTTAATGCTAAAGATGATGCTATTTTACTTTTTTCAAATAAAGCTATAGGTTTTAGTACTAATGGAAATTTTCATTTTGACACAGTTAATAATGGTACTAATAAATTTGTGGTAAATGCCCCCAAAATATATTTAGGATTAAGGTATGATGATACTTATGCTAATGAACCTATATTATTAGGTAATAGAACAGAAGCATGGTTAAATGATTTAATAGATGTAATTTCTTATATATTAGATGATGTTAAATATAAAGTTAGTTATTTATCACAAGATGTAGGAAAACCCACAGGACCTAATATACAAAATGAATCTTTATTAAAATTAAGATATGAACAATTAGATAACTTAAAAGATGATATTAAATATATAATGAGTGAAAGGGTAAAAGCAGTATAATGGCAGCAGGATTTATAAGAAATATAAAAAATAAATCTGATAGATTATTAGATCAGATAAAAAAGGGTATTAAGGCAGAAGGATCTAAAAAGGTTAAAGAAGATGCTTTAAAACAAGCACCTACTCCCGAATCTATTACAACTAAATTTGAAGATTTAGCTACTAAAAATCCTAAAGAAGCTGAAAAATACTATACCCAAACTAAAAATAAATTAGAGGGAATACAAAGAGGATTAGAAGCTTCATTAATTAAAATCCAACAATTAGATGAAAAATTAGGAACAATAGATGAAGATATAAATAAAATAGTTAGGATAGCAGATATAGTAGAACCTTTTATCTCCCCTTTACAACTTTTTTTAGGAGTTCAAAGAGCAGCAATAGCAGCTTCAAACACACCACCTGCGGGTACCGGATTAACAGCGGGAGCTATTGCAGCAGCAGAATCACGAAGAAAAACATTAGCATTATTAGCTCTTCTAATAGAATTAGTAGCAATAGCAGTCCCTTTATCACAAACTATAAATAATACAGTAGATAAATTAAGAGAAATTATACCTAATGCATTAGTTCAAATTAATAATGTTATTGAATTAATTCAAAGTTTATTAGATTTACTAGAACAATTATATATAAATTTATTATTACCATTATTAGAAGGATATGAAGAAATAGATGGGGGAATTGATAATGTAGAAGATTTATATAATCAATATCCCGAATTAGAAACATTTTTAACTAGTGAGGGTAACGGTAATTTATCGGATACTGAATTACCTTTTGGGACTACTAATGGAATTAGTAATGTTCCACCAAAATACTTTAGAAGATACAGAAAAAAACCTTATACTGATATTTATTAACAAACACAATTATTATGAAGGCAAGCGCTTTTGAAAATTTATTTAGAAAAGTTGTAAGAGAAGAAATAGATTATGCTCTTCGACGTGAAATTAAAACACTTAAGGAAGATTTACGTGATGAATTAAAACCTACAATTGTAGAACATCAAGTACAACGTACTCCTATACCACAAAATGTACAATCTTCTTTAAAAGAAAAAATTATGGGTAAACCCCTAGCTCAAAGTTTTACATCTAATGGAGCGTTAAATGATTTACTTAATGAAACTGCTCAAGGAAATACAAATCTTGAATCAACACTAACACCAGAAGCACCAATGCCTACTGAAGTTTCAAATGTGGTAAATAGAGATTATCGTGAATTAATGAGAGCTATAGATAAAAAGAAAAATAGTAGACCATAATGGCTAAAAATTTTACTCAAATAGATCCTTTAGATTTAGCTTCTTCACGAGGAGTAGGAGTAGCTATCCCTTTTAATAGTCCTGGAGTTTTTAAAACTAATTTTACTACTAAGGAACAAACTAAAAGTAATTTAATTAATTTAGTACTTACTGAACCTGGGGAAAGGGTGTATAAACCTTTTTTTGGTATAGGATTAAATAGTTTACTTTTTGAACAAAGTATAAATGAAGAAGACTTAAAACAAAAGATACAAGAAGCTATATCTAAAGATGAAAGATTAAGTAAAATTACTATATCTAATGTTAATATTAATCAAGATATTAATACAAATAATATTAATATTTCAATTGAATATATTTCACAATTAGATGGTAGTTTAGATTCTATTAAAATTGGGATAGGAAGTATAGATGAAAGGGGTCCCTCACCATATGAACGAAAAATAAACTAAATAATGGCATATTCCACTAATAATAATACACCTCAAAAAGACATTAAATATCTTAATAAAGATTTTAATACATTAAAAAATCAATTAATAGAATATTCCAAAACCTATTATCCTGAAACTTTTAATGACTTTTCTGAAGGATCACCGGGTATGATGTTCTTAGAAATGGCGGCATATGTGGGAGATGTACTTTCATATTACACAGATACTCAATTACAAGAAACTTTTTTACTATCATCCCAAGAAAGAAAAAATTTATTTAATCTAGCTTATTCTTTAGGATATAGACCTAAAGTAACTAAAGCATCTAGTACAAATTTAGAAATATTTCAATTACTTCCCGCTAAGGGATTAGAAGGTAATTATTCCCCCGATTATGATTATACTTTAACTATGGGAGAAGGTTCATCTTTTAGTTCCACTCAAGGAGGTATTAATTTTGTTACTGAACAATTAATAGATTTTGGGATCTCAGGATCAGCAAGTCCCACAAATATTAGTGTTTATCAAATAGATGGAAGTGGAAATCCCCAATATTATTTACTTAAAAAAACAACAAAAGTAATATCAGCAGTTAGAAAAACTACTACTTTTAATATAGGAACAGCAGAAAAATTCTTAAAACTAAATTTAAATGACACTAATATAGTTAATATAGAAAAAATAGAAGACAGTGATGGTAACTTATACACAGAAGTAGATTATTTAGCCCAAGATACAATATTTGAAGGACAGATAAACATCAAAGCAAATGATTCTAACCTATACACCGATAAACAATCTACTCCTTATTTAATGAAATTAAAAAAGGTACCTCGAAGATTTATTTCAAGATTTAATTCAAATACAAATTTAGAAATTCAGTTTGGTGCTGGTACATTAAGTGTAAATGATGAAGAAGTAATCCCCAACCCTAATAATATAGGATTAGGAATTAATGATGGGAGAAGTGATTTAAATAGATCATATGATCCCTCAAATTTCCTATACACGGGAACATATGGTAAAATACCCTCTAACACTACATTAACAGTTACTTATTTAGTAGGTGGGGGAGTTTCATCTAATGTATCTACAAATACTATTACTAAACCTGAAACTATATTTACTACTACTAAATCCAACTTAAATGCTAATACTAGAAGTTTTATAATAGCAAGTATAGCTTCTAATAACCCACAAGCAGCAACAGGAGGAGGTAACGCTGAAAGTATTGAAGAAATTAGATCTAATGCAATGGCTAATTTTTCATCTCAACAAAGAACAGTAACTAAAGATGATTATCTTTTAAGAGCGTTATCAATGCCTTCTAGATTTGGAAATATAGCAAAAGCTTACATAACTCAAGATGACCAACTTAATCCTTTAACAACAGAAGATAATACAAGAATCCAAAACCCACTTGCTTTAAATTTATATACTTTAGGTTATGATTCTAATAAAAATATATCTGAATTAACTACTGCTACTAAAACCAATTTAGCAACTTATCTAGAACAACATAGAATGTTAACGGACGCTATTAATATTAAAGATGCATTTGTAGTAAATATAGATGTTAATTTTAAAATTAGAGTATCTCCTGGTTTTAACAATCAAGAAGTTTTATTAAATTGCATACAATCGGTTCAAGAATTCTTTAACATAGATAAATGGCAAATAGGTCAACCTATCATTAAATCCGAGATAATTAACGTTATAATAGGAATAAATGGAGTACAATCGGTACAAGATATAATATATAATAATAAATCAGGTGAATCCTTAGGTTATTCTAAATACAAATATGATATTCAATCAGCAACTATAGATGATGTAATTTTTCCCTCTTTAGATCCTTGCATTTTTGAAGTTAAATACCCAAACATAGATATTAAAGGACAAATTATAACATAATATGGCTTACTACTCGATATTTCCCGAAAAAGACTCAACAATCTACAGTAACCCTGATAGAGATACCTTAAATACGGGTAATGATGAAATTTTAGAATTAGTAAAAGAAAAAGGAATTAATAATGGTATATATTACCCCTCAAGAATTTTAATTCAATTTAAGGATTCTGACATTAATAATATAATATCTAACAAAATTCCTAATGACTTTTCAGCTAGTTTACAATTATTTTCATCTGAACATACAAATTTATCACAAAATCAAGAAGTAGAAGTATTCGCAATTTCCCAATCATGGGATGAAGGAACAGGTAGATACTCTAATTTACCTATTTCTTCTAATGGTTGTTCATGGTTATATAAAGATAATTCAACCTCAAAAAATAAATGGCCCACTAGTAGTTTTGCAATAGATACAACTGGATCTATAAACCTTAATACAGGTATAGGAGCAGGTGGAGGAGTTTGGTTTACAGGGAGTAATTTTGTTAGTTCTCAATCATTTTTAAGAGAAAATAATCTAGATTTAAATATAAATGTAACTTCTATAATACATAAATTTAGTGCAAGTATATTTTCATCACAAACCTACCCTACAGGTATTCCAAATAATGGATTTTTATTAAAATACCCCAATAGAATTGAAGAAAATACTTCAGGTAGTAGAGGTACATTAAGTTATTTTTCTGTTGATACCCATACAATATTTCCACCTAAACTTACATTTAAATGGGATGATAGTATTCATAATTCTCAATCTTTAGCAAAAAATAAAGGAGAATTAAATGTTTCTCTATATAGAAATAAAGAAGAATATAATATTAATGAAGAATCTATTTTTAGATTAAATGTAAGAGATAAATATCCTGACAGAACATTTTCAACTACCTCAAATTATTTAAATGTAGGATATTTTACTACATCTTCATATTATAGCATAAGAGACGCACACACAGAAGAAGAAATAATTCCATTTGATAATGAGTTTACTAAATTAAGTGCTGATTCCGAAGGAATGTATTTTAAAATTTACATGAAGGGGTTACAACCTGAAAGGTATTATCGTTTATTATTTAAACATATAAATAACGATGGTATAGAAATATTTGATAATAATTATCACTTTAAAGTAGTTAGATAATGGCAGATAGAATAATAAAAATAGATAAATCAACGGTTAGTAATCAAGTTGCTGGTAAATCTATTGATAGATCTTTTGTTGAATTAATTCCTAAAGAAGAAATAGTTTCATTAGATCAATTTTTTGATTATTATAATCAATTATTTTATAATATTCCTAAGAATGGTACTCTTTCACATAAAACTTTAATAGATCAAAGTACAGATTATTATGGAAATTATGTAGATATTAGAGATCAACAAATATTAGATTTAAATGCTGAAATAGCAGCTTTAAATCAACAATTACTTAATTTAGAAACCTCACAACTTGATGTATCATTACCTGAAGAAAAAACTATAAAAATTAGAATCAAACAAACAGGTCCGGGAGGCGAGGCAGGATCCAGGAAAACTAGAGAAGCTAAAACAATTAAATTAAAATATTTTGATGCTAATGGTAATAATAAAACTAAATCTCTTAATTTCCTCGATATAAGAGCAAATAAATATGTAGCTACATTTAAATCAATCCCCGGAACTATAAGATATGAATTAGATGGATTCTTAAAAAGAACAGGTAAAGATTGGCAATTTAAATCAGGTCAACAATCATATATAATAAATGAAGACGATCCAGATGTAATAGACATTACACTTAAAGTAGATGCTTACAAGGGATAATATAAAATATATAAATTAAATGGCAACACGAAATTCATATGAAACTAGAACTTCTGTAAGTAATCAAACAACTTCAGTATCAAAAATGTCTTCTACTGACACACCTCAAAAACAACTTCAAAGAGAATCTAAATTTTTAGAACAAATACCTAATACTGAGGGTAAATTAATTAATACGTTTAATATATTTGGTAAACCTGAAGATTACATTGAACTTAACGTTTATGATAATACTAATAACTTAATTGCTCATCTACGTGATTTTAAAAATTATTCTTTTACTGAAGAGGGAAAAACTCCTGAGGGTTTAACTAATGAAGTAATAGTAGATCCTATTATTAATTTAAGGGATTTAAATTTTAATAGTGGCCAATTTACTTTAGAATATAGATTTCAAAGAAAGAAAATGATTAATACTTTTAAAAAAGTATTTTTTATTAAAGAAATTTCTAATTCAAGAAGAGAAATTAGAATAGACAATAATGATTTAAATAATATACAATTACAACAACGATATAATATATTTAAAGATGAATTTGACAATTCTACTACATTTAAAGATTTTACTTTAAATTTTGGTGAAGGAATTAACATCCCCGCAATTAACATATATTTAGATAAATCTGAAGAAGACAATTCATTATTAATAAAGTTATTAGATCCACTCCCTTTAACTATAGCTAATACATTTACATTTAGAATAGTTGAAGATTTAATAGAACCAGCTAGAGTAACATTAAATTTAGAATCTCCCACAATATCGGATAATACAATTCAAATAGCGGGTCCTAATTTTAAAATAGACACTAGATTAAATAGCTCAATTCCTTCTGAATTTAAAACATATGATGAACTATTAGGGGGAAGTATTACATCTAGTTATGAAAACATACTAAACGCTTTAAACAACAATTCAGAACCTAGTATAGAATACGACAATTTAGTTACTGACTCTGGATATCATTTTGAAAATTTTGTACATTTTAGTTCTGCAGTAGAAAGATTAAATAATTTTAAATATAAATTAAAACTTACTGAATTATATGATTCCCAGATATCTAATATAAGTACAATAGTGGGTAATGCTTCATCATCTATTACTGTTTTAAATAGTAAAAAAATTATAGAAGATAAAAAGAAAAAAATTATTGAGGGGTTTGATGGGTATGAAAGATTTTTATATTATGAATCAAATTCATTTTCATGGCCTAAATCAAATTCAACCAAACCCTATACCCAATATTCTGTAAATTCATCACAAGGATTAGAATGGTTTGGTAGTAATGAGGGTTTTAATTCTAATTATGGTGGACAAATTTACTCAGCCTCACAATTTGATGATCAGAATATCTATAATCTAAATAAATTAATACCTGAATATATAAAAAACGATTCAAATAACGATCAATATAAATTATTTATTGATATGGTGGGTCAGCATTTTGACCAATCATGGTTACACATAAAGGCATTAACAGAAAATAAACGAGCAGAAAATAAATTAAACAGAGGTATTGATAAAGATTTAGTTTATAATGCTTTAAAAGGATTAGGCATCCAAGTATTTGATGAATTTGAAAACGAAGACCTATTTGGATATTTAACCGGTATAAATAAAGATGGTTCTTTACTACATCAAACAGGTTCAGGTATAACTTTAGTTACTGCTTCTAATGATAACTCACTACCTAAAACAGATATAACAAAAGAAAAATGGAAAAGAATTTATCATAATTTACCATATCTTTTAAAAACTAAAGGTACTGAAAGAGGAATTAGAGCATTAATTACAAGTTATGGTATCCCATCTACAATTTTAAATGTAAAAGAATTTGGTGGTTCTACTACTGATAAAACTACTTTTAAAACTTTTACCCATGATAAATTTAGTTATGCCCTAGAAGGAATATCAACAGGAAGTAATGGATATTTTATTAAAACTAATTGGTCTTCTTCTTCAACAGATGCTTTATCAGCGTCTGCTAAAACAGTAGAATTTCAAGTTAAACCAAAAAGAAATGGAACCCAACATTATCATTTATTTGGGTTGCAAACCACAGTTGATACAAATACACTTAATTTAATAATAGAACCTTATAATGAAAGTGACGTAGAAATATTTAATGATTCAACCAAATATGGTAAACTTACATTATATAAATCCCAAAGTGCTATAGTATCTACTGAAAATTTCCCTATTTTTAATGGAGAATTTTGGAATATTCATATAGGTACTTCGGGAACATCAGGTAGTAATGCAGATATTAAATTTGGGGCATATCAAACAAATCATTTAAAGACTGTAAATAAATATGTTACCCAAAGTTCACAAACCGAAGCCGACAGAGCATTAACATTTGGCGATCCTTATTCAGCTAGTGCAGAACATATAGGGGGAGCTCCATATGCTTACTTTGGGGGAATACCTAGTTTTGGTAGTACTAATATAATAGGAAATTCTCCTTATTCTGGTTCTTTAAGAGGAATAAAATATTATTATGGTGAATTACTTACTGACAGTACTCTACAAAAACATGCACTTGTTCCTTCAATGTATAGTGGAAATAGTGCATCATCAGCGTATAATAATTTAGTTTTAAGATTACCTTTAGGAGGAAACCTTCAACAAAATAGTCAAAGTTATCATCCTAATATAAATGTAGATTATTTAGGAAGTACTACTAGTAATATGGTTTCATCACGTTTTTTAGGTTCTACTGAAACTCATCATTTAACTACACCAGACACAGTAGGAAAGGCAATGACAAGTGAAAAGGTTAGACTTGACAGTGGTGAAGTAGAAGATAATATTTTATCATATGATGTAAAAACTGAAACATCAGTTTTAGACAGACAACCCACAGATTCACATGATTTAGGAGTTTATTTTTCACCCTCTTATGAAATTAATAAAGACATAATATATAACTTGGGGTCATTTAGATTAGATGATTATATTGGAGATCCTACTCATATAAATGAAGACAAATATCCTGATTTAAAAACTTTAAGTAATGAGTATTTTAAAAAACCAATGGGTAAATTTAAATATACTGATTTCATAGACATAACTAAACAATTTGATCATACCTTATTTAAAATGATAGAAAGTATGGTACCTGCTAAAGCTAATTTAAAAACAGGTATTTTAATTGAACCTCATTATTTAGAAAGATCTAAATTTGCTAATCCCTCAACTTTACCAGGAATAGAAAAACACAATAATTATGAGGCATCATACGATTTAGACCCTAATTCTAAAACATCAGATTTTAATTTAAGTGGGCAAAATCTATTAACTGAAGTAGATTTTAATATGACCCCAGAAAGTCAATATGTATCATTTGATAATAATTCACTTCCTCTATTTAATAATATTACCAAAGGAAGAACTAGTAAAAAATATTTTAGAACAATAACATCTAAAACAGAAGAACTTTAATGGCTATAGGAGATAAATCATACACCGTAGAAATGAATGATTCCGAATTTGAAAGAGAAGGATGGAAAAGGGGTCGTTATAAAGGTACTAAATTAACATCAGCTAAAATAAATAAATTTACTCCTGGTGATGTTACTTATGGAAAAGAACCTGTTATAGAACAATATACAAAAACAGTATATGTATTTAATCAAGCCAATAATTCTTTTGGTGCTAATGCAGGAGTATTTTACCCCTCAACAGATGAATTTGAACAAACCTTACCTGATAAACAAATAATAGGAGCAGTAAATTTTAAAATAGATAGGGCTGTAACTTTTACTATAGGAAATCCTAGAGATTTTTCTCAAATAGAACCTGGAACAGATAAAGAAGATCCTAGTTTTCATTATTTTGATACTTTACTTAAAACCGATTTATCACTCTTTAATTCTTGTAGTGTAAGATTTTTTGATAATGTTAATAATGGTTTTATTAAATCAAAATACATAGTAGGATATAACAGGGGAGAATTTACCCCTGCAGCTGCATATTTCCAAGATGCATCAGCTACTAACACAGAAGTACATGCAGCAACAGGAGAAAGTCAATTTGATTATGAATTAAGTAATAATGGAAGATTATATATTAATCCTAATGTAGAAGAGTGGTTTATAAGCCAAACAGGAGCTTCGGGATCTCAGGGTACCCTTAATGCAGGTAACACAGCTATTACTATAAATCATGTTGGTGATTCTACTAGTATAAATTCAATGGAAGGATATTTCTTTGGGTTAAGTAGTAGGTTAGGTAATAAAAAAGATTCATATTATATTAGTTTTGATAAGGGAAATCAAGGAATAGGTTTATTGAATCAAAAAAATATAATTAAGGCATTTGATATACACGAATTAGAAGACAGTGGTAGTAATATTAATTTAAGTAATAATGAATTTTCAATAAAAACCACAGGACGTTATGGTTCAACATTTACGGGTAATTATGAATCAACAACGGGAGAAAGAAAAGAAGAATTTATACTATTTAGAGAGAAAAAAACTAACAACAATGTACATTTAAATTTTAATTTAACCACAGAAGCCCCTGCAGGTGTAGGAAATGGTGGTGTTATAATACCAGATAATTTACATCCCGCAATTAAAGAATCATTAAATGTTTATTTAGGAAATGCTGGATTAGGTGCTCAAGGTGGTGCAACTGCACAATTTGGTTTAGGGTCATCAGTACAATCAGTTAATGCCAGATCTTCTCAACAAGAAAATAGTAGAAGTTTACCTACAGGAAGAATAGGTTCTCAAGGGTCAAGTGTTGAAGAATTAACATCGGGAATTAGATTACAATCCGAAAATGCTTTAAGAATAGCTAATTTAGGTAATGTAACATCTCGTGAGGCTTTAAATCAAGCTGCACAAGCTCAAGAAGAGGGCACAGCAACTAGACAACTAGCTGAACAATCTTTAGATGTTGCAACTGATGCATCAGAAATTGCGGAATCATTTGATGATACATTACAAGCTACTGTTTCTGATTTTGAAAATAGTACTGCAAACTTTGTCACAACAGATTATTTTAATACTCAAATAAATACCGCAATAGATACACGTATATCTGAACTTACATCAGACGATAATGAAGGTAATTAATAACTTATAATCATTTTAGAAAAAATTGAATAAAACAAAAAAAGTATATATTTATAACAAAATACAATTAACATGGGATATTTAGACAATTCATCAGTAACAGTAGATGCTATTTTAACACGAAGAGGAAGAGAATTACTATCAAGAAATGATGGTTCTTTTCGAATTACTCAATTTGCATTAGGTGATGATGAAATCGATTACACATTATACAATGAAAATCATCCAGATGGTTCACAATATTTTGGTGAAGCAATTGAAAACTTACCTTTAGTTGAAGCTTTTCCTGATGAAAACAATATTATGATTCATAAATTAGTTACTTTACCTAGAGGAACTACTAAATTACCTATTTTACAAGTTGGTTCTACTTCAGTTAATATGGGATTAGGACAAACTAACGCAGTTTCACCCCAAACATTTAATTTTGCGGGTGTAAATAATACAGTAGAATCAAGTGGTTATTTATTTACTATTGCTGATAGAAGATTACTAACTAGCTTTACAGGAACAGGTGCAAATGCTACTGGAACCAGTAATATCCCATTTACTGGGGAAAGATTAAGCCAAACTGTAAGAGGCCAATCAGTTTCATTAGGAGCAATTAACAGTACTACTTTATTTGGAGCTAATGATACTTTAACAACTACATTAACTATAACAGGTTTAGATTCAGGTGCTAGAACAACAGTTCCTGTTACAATTTCAAAAACAGTAACAGCAACATCATTTACAGCTACACCTACTAGAGGAATAGTATTATAAAATAAAAACAAAAATAAATGTCAACATTTACAAGATTTAATAGCGGAGACGTAGTACTAAGTACAGATAAGATTAATAGTAATGCATGGACTGATTCATTAAATGAATTAACTACATTTTTTACAAGTTCTACTGAAGCTTTAAACTACTCCTCTCCCTCAAGTTCAGGACAGTTTTTCTTAGAATTATTTAAAACATCCACAGAAGCCGCAAGCAGCACAGGTAAGGTAGAATTTTCTATAGCGTATGGACATAAAGCAGGTTCAGGATCTCGTGATTTTTCTTCAGGAACAGGAGGGGTAGGTTTTGGAGCATCAAGAACTATATATAGTCAATATCGTCAATTAGTTTATGGTGATGAAAGTCAAAACTTTACATTTAATGGTACTACACCTAATGATATTTATGTAATTAACATTGAAAGAGCTAGAATAAAACAAGGATTAAAAGTAGGTTCTTTAAATTTAAAATTAGCTTCAGGTTCTGCGGGAAATGCAGGGACAGTACACCTTACAGATGATAGTGTAACTTTATCAGGTTCAGCTACTCTTACAAATTTAGGAAGACAATTTAATTTAGTAAGTGGCTCAAGTGGAACAATGTTAGGTACTACATTAGCACAAACAGACAGTGGTTCTTATGGATTTGTATATCCTGATGCTGGTATTATTATAATGAATCCTCTAGCTTTAAAAACTAGAATAGGAGGGGCAGCAGTAGACAGTCAGTATGACATTACTCCTAGTGCTAGTTTGAGTTCTGATGGTTTAAATAATAAAAAACTATACCACGCAATTTCAGGAGCAGGTTCATTTATAGTGGATGCTGAAGAAAAAGTATCTTCACAATTTTATTTTACTAGAATAACTAATCAAGAATTTAATTATTCAACTAATCCTTCATTTACTAAATCAGATGGTGTATTACAATTTGATTCAATGGCTAATAACCCAAAAGTATTTATTACAACAATAGGATTGTATAATGACTCAAATGAACTATTAGCTACTGCTAAATTATCAAAACCCCTAAGCAAAGACTTTACTAAAGAAGCTTTAGTAAGAATTAAACTTGATTATTAAGATGAAATGTCTACAGTATATAAAAAATTTTCAAAATCAGATGTATCAATTACTCCCTTTACTGCCCATAAACAAAGCACATTTAATTCTGCCAGTTTAAGTAATAAAGGAGGTAGTTTTTATTCTGCTTCTTTTCCCACAGTAGCTTATAAAAATGGTTCTAACTTTGAATGGGCTAATTCTGATAGTGACCCCAATAATCATAAAAAATTTCTCCAACTAGATCATTTATTTTATAGAAATGCTAAATTAGAATATCATAACAAATTTAGTACTGTAAAATACTTCGACCATTTTAGAGAATTATATGATAAAGTTAATATTTTATCATTACCTTATAAAACTATAGGTTATAAAATAAAACCAGGTTCTTTTTCACTTACTCAGGGAAGTAATACATTTAAAGATGACAGCAAAGGTAATTTATATTTGGATACAACTGATACATTACCCTCTAAATTTGCTGATGAAAAATTTAAAATATTTAATTTAACCCCTTTAAATGGATACAAACACTATGATTTAAGTATAGAGGATGGTAAAGAAGTAATAAACGTCCCTACATCTTATTCTAAAAAAGGATTATTAGATGATAGTTTTTTATTTAATGAAATTGAATATAAAAATGTTACTTTTCAACAACATCCCACATATAAAATTCCATCTATAGTTTTTAATGGTGAAGATTCTACTGTAGTATCCCCTCATAATTCTCGATTAAACTTTAATAGTGATGATGATTTTACTATTACGTTTAAGCCATTTGGTATTGGGTGGAACCTTTCTCAAGGAGTAAATGATAATAAAAAACGATATTTACTTAGTAAAAGTACTACAAAAACAGTAATACAATCACCCAACCTATCTAACAACACTATAACAACAGGTTCTTCTCAGGGTGTAGATGTTGAGGCTGAACCACAATTTCCCTTTGAAATTTACCATCAAAGTCAATCACTTTATTTTAAAAGATTTGACGGAAACGTAACATCAGAAGTTAATATTAATATATCTCAAGATGCTGCAAATAATACTTCAATGTATTCGTTTGTAAAATCAGGATCTAATCTAGAAATATGGAGTAATTATACCAAAATATCATCGTCAATTGACATTACTACACAAACCCAAAATAAAGCTAACTTATATATAGGTAGTAAAGGAGGAACTAATAATTTCTGGACTGGTTCTATATCAGACATAGCTATATATAATAAAGCATTAAATACTACAGAAATTAATGCTAATGTTAATATAAATAGCTTAAAACCTTACGTAGGTAATGTTTTTTATAATAATGGATTAGTAGCTATTACACATCCCAACTATCAATCAATTTTAAGTCCTGCAAATAGTGATGATTTTAGTTTGCAATATCAAGGTACTCATTTAATTTATGAAAATGAATATCAATGTATGGCTGAACAACATGAGTTTGATGTTACATTAAATCCCTCAGCTCGTAAAATTAAATCAAAAGATTCAGAAGATTTAGCTAACTTTGCCACAGGATCTAATTTTAAACCTTATGTTACCACAATTGGGTTATATAATGATGATGGTGAATTATTAGTTACTGGTAAATTAGGACAAGCAATACGTATGACAGATGAAGCAGACACTACTTACGTAGTTAGATTTGACACTTAAAAAATAGTTTTATGAAATGGTTATATAATAAAAAAGAAATTAATGATATAGCCGACCTCCCTGAAGGAGCGTTCGGCTTTATCTATCAAACAACCCACACACCTACAGGTAAAAAATACATTGGTAAAAAATCACTAATGTATAATTTAAAGAAAAAATTAGGTAAAAAAGAAAAAGCCCTTTGGGAAGGTAAAGGTCGTCCACCAATGTACAAACGTGTATTAAAAGAAAGCGATTGGAAAACATATCACGGTTCACATGCATTTATAAAAGACTGTGTAAATGAATCACCAGACGACCTTACACGTGAAATTATCCACATTGCCTATCACAAAAAAGAATTAACATACCTTGAATGTAAATATCAATTTAGTTTAGGTGTGTTGGAAGACAAAAAATATCTAAACGACAACATTCTCGGAAAATTCTTCGATAGAGACTTTGATTAGCCACTCTTCTTTCGTATATTCACCGTATGAAGGAAGATCTACTTAAACAACTTTTAGAATCAATTTTAGGACCATGTAAATCCTCTAGAGGCGCTAGAGGAGAAGAATCTGCCGTCTTTAATTGTCCCAGTTGTAACCACAGAAAAAAGAAACTCACAGTTAATCTTGTAACCCAACAATTTCAATGTTGGGTTTGTGATTTTAAAGGTCATCGAGCATTCAAATTACTTAAAGAAGCTAAGGCATCTCCTAAAGCATACGACATTTTAAAGTCAGTTGACCTTGAATATAAGTTTAAAAACAAAAAACAATTTAAACCTGACGCTACTACTTTACAATTACCTAAAGGCGTTGAACCTATCATTTCTTCATCTGCAGTTTTATCAAGACATGCACTTCATTATCTTACACAAAGAGGAATTACTCAACAAGACATAGTAAAATACAACATTCAATATTGTGAAACAGGTGACTTAAAAAACATGGTTGTAATTCCATCATATGACAGCACAGGTAACATTAATTATTATGTTGGTAGATCATTCGATAAAAACGCATATATCAAACATAAACTGGCTCCCGCGACTAAGGACATAATTGGATTTGACCTGTATATAAACTGGGACTTACCCGTGATTTTATGTGAAGGTGCATTTGATGCAATGGCAATTAAACGAAATGCAATTCCTTTGTTTGGTAAGAAAATTTCATCGGCTTTAATGAAGCAAATTTTAACATCTAACTGTAAGAAAGTGTACCTTGCATTAGATGAAGATGCTTTAAAAGATG
>Ga0206131_10003395_pt1 | contig 18408 bp, 42 predicted proteins | sample Helgoland_Spring_FD_148636 | JGI IMG/M metagenome (GOLD analysis project Ga0206131, IMG submission 148636) | Pelagic subsurface seawater microbial communities from Kabeltonne, Helgoland, North Sea - Helgoland_Spring_Bloom_20160517_1 | ecosystem: Environmental > Aquatic > Marine > Epipelagic ...
TATGTTATATATATGCTTAATGATCGACATCTCCTCTTCCAAAAGGTTCAAGCCGATATCTTCTTTCACAAGGAAGTTATCAGAAACGAGAGCGACCCCGTTCTTGTCAAGATCTCTCGCGATCTGTTAAAGCAAAATCAAGACTGGCTTGCTGAATGGCAAGCTCAGAATAAACTAACTTTAAGTAGGAACTAAAAATATGAAAACAAAATATATTCTCACTAAATCAGCAGACAACCATGTAGTTATAATGGAAGCCCCATATAATACAAAACTTCAAAAAGGTGTTGACATTGAAATAAGTGCCGACTGCTTAAAAGCAAACCTTAAAAATAACATTTTCAAGAATGTGAACAATAAGATTGACTATGATTACAATGTGTGGATGTTGACAGAAGATATGGCGTAAGTTGTTGAGTGTCAATGACTTAGGCCCGCCTGGCTGCCGTAAGTGCTTGAATATCAATAACTTATGGAATTACTTATCCTTATAGTGCTTGAATTTCTCCCTCTATGTTTATATGTTTTACTCGTGACTCTTCAGCTAATGCTTTAGCAAATCGTAAAGCTTTTCGTTGCTTGTTAAATTCATCAATTAATTTACCGAAGGCAAAAACTTGAAACCAATTGCTGAAGTTTGGGTTTTTTTGTATCTTAATCATGCCTTAAATATAGTTAGGTTTTTTGGGTTTGTCAAACAAATTAAAAAGAAAATCAATTAAATTGCATTTTGTTGTAAGTCGTTCGGTATCAGTGACTTACAGCAGCCAGGCTCGCGTAAGTCGTTGACTATCAAGAACTTACGAGAACCCTGAAGATACTTAACCCATAATATCTTTATGCATAATATAAAAAGCAAAAGCCCAAGGCAAGAATAAGAGCAAGTCCCAACTCATGAGTAAACTCCTTTCATTTCATCGCTGACCCCGATCTCTTGATCCTCTTCATCGATGGACTCGGCAGTTGGGTTATGTTCTAATAAGCCCATCTCGTCAACAACATCATTGACTTGAGATTGAAGTAAGCCATGTTCAGCGAACACTTCTTCAGTCTTTACTTCTGCCACGAATTCTTCGACTGCTTGGGTTACCTCAAAGCCTTTGCTTGCTTGAACGGCGTTTTTAATTGCGTTAATTCTTTCTTGTTCTGTCATAATAATAAGGTAGTTGAGTTTGCTCGGTTAGTCAAGAGCTTTTTTTCATTTCTGCAATTAATTCTTCCATCTGTTGAAGTACAGATTTTTTGTTGCCTTTAAATCCAAACTCTCGCTTTATAATAGAATAAGCTGATTGCCCTCCTTTTTTAAGCCCGCGAGTCTCTAGCTTGAGAGACGATCTAAGGCGAAGAAATTCGAATAAATTAATTTTTTCAGGTGTGTCGCATACTTGCATAATAATATAGGTTGGTTGTTGTGTTTTAATATCCTAGCCATCTAAGGACTTCTTGGGCATCGTACTCGGAATGTTCGCCCATGTCAACGAAAAATTCCGTAATGTCTGCATTGGATGTAAGACCATGCCTTGCTAATTCTTGTAAAGCTCGATCTTGATCTAGTTTGATGTCTTCGGCTGAGTCGTAATAAGTATCTGTCATAAGTATAAAGTAGCTGAATAGGTCGCCCGTGTCAAATAAAAAGAATAAAAAAATAAAGTTTTTGTAAGTTGTTGAATACCAACGACTTACGAAAGCCTGGCCCGCGTAAGTCGTTGACTTACAAGGGTTTATGAGATTAGTGAGCTAAGTACGCTATACCTTTTTTGCATCCCTTGATAAAGCAAAGGTTGCAATTATGAGCTTGACAAGTTGCAAGAATCTTGCCGTCTTCACCTTTAACATAAGTTGCGGGACAAACAAAATGCCCATCCTTCTCCGCTTTTTCCTTGCTAGTGTAAACTGAAGTGCCTGCGTCTAAACCTTGAATGGTTGGAGCTTTTTCGTCGATATATAAAGCACTTGGTTTGATGTTGACATTCTTTAAACTTGCAAGCTTGCGGAGGTGTGGCAATTGGCTATCCCTTGCCCACTCACGAGTCGGAAACCAAAAGCGAATTGAAGGAAAATTTTCGCAAATCTTAATCCATGCCTCGATATACTTTGGAGAGAAAAGGTCGCCCGAATCATGGACACGAAATAAGTCGGTGTTTGTTTTCTTAAGGTTTTTCTTGTTGCCTTGCTTGTCGAAATACTTTGCCGTAATCTGCTTTGACATCTCATCAATAAAGGTTTGCCCTTTGTCTTGATGTAAAGACTTTGTGATAAGATCCGCCTTGCCTTGCAAGCTTGCTTTGACATTAGCAAACATATAAAAACCTTTGCAAGCGTAACAGGAATCACAAATAAACTTTTTTGCTGTGTCTTTAATTTTTGCCATAAGCTGGGCTGCGGGGCAATACTTGAAAGCGGGAATGTTGAATGAATAGCAAGGCATCTTGCTTGGGTTGGATAGTAAGTTAATCATATAAACACAATAGCCTAACCTTTAAACAAACACAAGAAAAAAGTGAATTAAATCGAAAGTTGTTGTAAGTTGTTGATTCTGAGGGCTTTATGAAAGCCTGGCTTCCGTAAGTCGTTGAATGCTAAGCACTTACGAAAAACCCCATCTAACTTGCGTTAGGCGGGGCAGAGTTGTAAAAAGCTTTTATTTGGTATTTGTCAACTTCGCTTTTCATTTTCGAGCTTTCTCTAGTTAAACTTTATTGAGTGAAACAATTCGGTCGTAACGAAAGGAGCGAAGCCCTTCTTTGTTATAGCAATAAGACCTAAAGCCCGCGATACTAAGACCTTCCTTGCTATTGCCAAATTCATTTTTATGGCTTGGTTTTGTAATGGTGTACATCTCGGTTCTTCCGTCTTTAGTGGTATATACTACTTGATAAAGTGGATTAAATAGATGATATAATTTTTTGATTAGTTTTAGCATGATGTAGCTTCTCCTGCGGGTTTTAGGTTGTAGTGGTTGTAAGCGTCAGTGACTTCTTCCGTCGACTCGAAACTTACAGAAATAATATCTCGGTTTTCGTATGGATGATAAGGGGTTGGCGATTCTTCAAAGAAGAGCTCCCAAAGCTCGCTTGCCTCATTCCATGTTGGTAAATCTAGTGGTCTGCCGATGCAGGTTGCTTCTATGTACTTATTCATTGCTTAACAAGGGATTGGTGAGTCTTCGTCTGTTACGATAGTAATGCAGAAGTGGCTCGCTAGTTCTTTGATCATTACATCGTTATTGAAATAATTATAAGCAAAAGTTAAAAGTTGCTCTTGCTCTTCTCCTGTATGCCCGTCTCTGAGTTCGTCATATATCTCAAAGATGTTCATATTCAAATTCCAACCTTCTACTCTTGATTCTATCTGTGCTTTTGTCATTATAGTGCCCTTTCCTTAAGATTGTCTGCTATCTTTGCCAAGCGAAGAATTTCTGCCTGAACAAACTTTTTGGCTTGTGGTTCTGCTTTTGGGTTCTTCAGCACCTCAATCATTGGAAGGATGATTGCTGACCATTTTGGTGTTACATCTATTGTTTTTGTCATAATATAAATCTAACTTAGTTGAACTTCTCTGTCAACACTTTTTTCTCTGTTTTTCTTTAGCTCCCAACTAATGTCGTAGAGGTATTGACTAACATAATCGAGAGACCCCGCTATGTTTTTTAATTCCCCTTGGAGATCTCTGTTCTCTTTTCTCAACTCATATAGTTCATCTGCAATTCCATTGATTGCTGTAATAATTGATGACTCAGGCGATAGTTTTCTTTTGTGTTCTTGCATTAATTTATTCATGTTTATCCTTTCATTGGTATTCTTAGAAATTGTGTGCCGTACCACTTGATACTGAATTGTTTCTCTAAAAATTCTTCGATGATTAAAAGGTCATCATCAATTGCATCTGAACCTTCATAGTCGCCACCTTCGGATAACTCAACTGACGCTTTGTTCAGTTCTTCGTGACGCTCTTTTAATATATCGACTATGTCTCTTTCTTCCCAACTTCTCATGTCATGTCCTCCTCGTTTAATACTTTTTCTTGTAACTCTTGTAGTGATTGATATGTTGTGTACCACGAATCTGTTTCATCTTCTCTACCCTCCATCTCGCTATAATAAATGTAATCAATGACTTCTTGGATGGATTGTGAGATAGGTATCTTGACTAATAATTGTTTCATGATATATAGGCTGTTACTTGGTTGTGTGATAATAAAACTTCATCTGCATAGTATACAAAACTTTCATCCTTCTTGTCAACAAAAGTCTCATACTTGTATGGATTATATGTTACCTCAGTTGCGGGCCTGTCTGTGTTTACATTCTCTGCATCCCGAAGAAAGCCCTTTACAAAAGCATGAACATTCTTACGCTTCTCACGAAGAACCTTTTCTCTACCCTTAATGTCAACATGAAAATAGCAATCCCAAAGTCCAATGCTTTCGCCCTGTGGAATGTGAGCCTTAACTAGCCCGTGTTGCTTGATGCTCCAACAATTCTTGTGTAGATTCTTGTAAACATATACGGGACGATTCTTCTTGATGATGTATCGTGGGTCGTGTTGGTTTCTCTTAATCATATAAACACAATAGCCTACTTTTTAAATTAACGCAAGAAAAAAGTGAATTAAATTCCATTTTGTTGTAAGTGATTGAATATCAAGGATTTATAGCAGCCAGGCTTGCATAAGTCGTTGAATATCAACAACTTATGAGACCGTCAAGCACAAAAAAACCCCCTCCCGAAGGAGGGGGAAACAACAAACAAAAGGTATTTAAACCTCTACCAACTCATTCTCAACAACTTCCATGTCAAGAGTATTTTCTACATGACTATGAATATCGAAATTTACCTCACTATCGAGAACTGCATGAAGAGCATCTGATCGGTTTGGTAAAGCTACAAGGTTGCCCTTGTAAACTTCAGTGAAGGCGTTATAAAGAGAATTTGCATTGCGATCCCAAAATTGTGGGTGATCGGATGATTCCCATTGATCGACCACATCAATAATTTTAGACTTAGGTAATGCACCTGCTTTGCAGGCACGAATGACAATGTCATGAACTTGAGAGTTTGTGAGGTCAAATTGCTTGTAAGCGTTAATTCTTTGGTCTTGACCATGCCAAAATCCGAAAAGTTTACCTAATGCCCGACTAATGGTAAAGTCAAGGTCTTGCAAGATGTTTCGGGTATGCCTACGAGCAAGTTTGATGGTGTTTGTGAAAATTAGGTTGTCGCAAACAAAAGGAGCGTCACCTGCACATAATCCCGCAGGAAAAGTTTTATCATGAGAATTCCGAAGACCAATGACGCAACCACGATCAGAGGTATCACGATTTGGATGGTCAACCGAAAATAAACCAAAATAATGATTATTATTCCTAGCTAAAGAATGAACCTCATCTTGAATGGAGAAACCATTTTCTGTAAGTTTTTTGCGAGTGTCCTCGACTAATGAATGGTGCGAGATAGGCTGATAGGAAATAGCCCTTTCGCCATTAGCATTTTCCTTTTTACGATATTCGACTGAAGGAGTAGGTACGCCTACAACTTGATCGAAATCTACAAGGGTGCGATTACCTCCGCAGATGTGAAGATTAACTTTTGGTGAGTTGGATGTATTGTTTTCTGTGTTATTCATGATCTTAATATAGTAGTTTTAATGTTTTTTGTCAATAATTAATTTAAAGAATATGGAGTTTTTTCATATCCTTGCTCTTGTAGTTTATAATATGCCTCTGCTTTTTCAGCAATCTCTGCAAGAATTAGAGATAGTTTGGCAATGCGAAATTTCTCTTCATTATCGGATTGATTAATGTTTGGCTCGACATATGTCCCAAGTATATGCTCTAGAGCGTTATCCATTAAGTTGATCACATTGGGTCTTTTGCTATCGATAAATTGTGAATTAATTTTCATACTAATTGCTCCTTATGTTTAAGTTTTCTGTGAATTACTTTGGCTTTAACTTTATGAGGGCGAGCCTTAGTAAAAAGAATGCTTTTTCTGATCTTTATCTCTCTCGCTTTCATATATACATACTAAGCTAATTTTTAAAATAACACAAGAAAAAAGTGAAATAAAATGGAAGTTGTTGTAAGTCGTTGAATATCAAGGACTTGCGCGGGCCAGGCTGCTGTAACCCTTTGATTATCAACAGTTTATGAAATTTAATTTAATTTAATTTTTTTAATGTCTAGTTTTTTTATATATATTTATTATATTTGGATTTGTTATATTTATCATTCATTGGTTTAATAATCATCTTTATCTTCATTACCTACCGTGCTATTCCAAAGGGCCGCTACTATAAGAATAAAAATAAAAAGCTTGAGGAAAAATAATGTCATAAAATTTTCTCATAAGTAATAAAAGAAAAGGCCCGCCCCCACTGAGGGGCAGGCTAGTTAACAGATTAAGCTCTAATAGACTCTATGGCGTCCTTAAGAACGCGAGGGACAAAAGGGGATGAGCCCATGTCTGTTAAAGCTGAGGATGGAATTGAAACATCACGAAGGTAATCTCCGTCCGCTTCTTTTTCTGAGATGATAGTTTTTACCATGTAAGCTGCAGCAACCTCTCTACAAGCACCGAAACGCATAAGAATAGGAAGGTTTGGCATTTCTTCTTCAAGAATGTCAAGGTCGTTAGATAGTACAAAACAGAACTGTTCTTTCGATATAATTTTTAATAATGTGTTAATCATGAGTATACTATAGTGTTTGATGGTTACTAAGTCAAGCTATTTTGCGCGAAATAATACCCCTTGAGGTAATTAGTTTAGGCTCGCATCGAAATGAATCGACTAAAATATATCCCCATTTATTCTGACCATGAAAGGGGGAGTTAGTAGAAACTAAATGTTTATTATAATCTAAATCAAAATTATTATAATATTTTTTTGTTTCTTTTATCGTGGTATATCCTACTAATGTAGCTTTACCTTTACCTGTTCTAATTATTCCTACTTGTTTACCTATGTAGGGGTGTAGGCTTTTACTATTTCTAGTCTCTATTGTTTTAGCGCCCGAAAGTATTTGATCTGTAAAGGGCTGATGTTTGTCGTTTATATTAATTCCTATCATGTGAATTAGTATGGCAGGTCGCCTTCTCATTGTCAAATAAAAAAGCCCCCAACTAGCAAAGCAATTAGAAAAAAAACTAGAAGGGGGCTTAACACATAACAAATATAAGAAAAAGCCCCTTCCGAAAGGTAAGCGAAAAATCGCAGTCTTACGAAAGGGGCTTTAACTATGGTCGGCGAGATGCACAGAAAATAGATGTGGGGAGGGATTCCTGTATACCCTCGACTTTTCGGGATGAACATCAGTTCATTGAGTACCTACTTCGCACTACAAATTAGACTTGGTATTCGTCATCGACTCATCCGATTGGACTCTATCGCTCCACCACAGAGAATTTGCATACTTTAGCCCGCTCATCACAGGCTTACTCAGTCACCCACAGGAAGGATTATAAGCCCTTCCAAAGTGAATGGAGCAAGTCAACGCCCGAATACTCAGTTATCGACTTATTTGCTCCAAATTAAAATGTTAAAGATCAATTTATTTTATTTATTTGAGTTTGGTTCTCAATTTTGAATATGTATATATATTACTATATTATTTGTTATTTGTCAAGTTCTTTTTTAATTGCCCGAAATAAAACCATAAACAGGAAGGCTGAATTCATGATCGAACATACCAACTTCGTCCCATCCATAAAGAACGAGTGCTTGGTCGAGGTCGTCCTGCATTAAGTCTTTTCTGTCGATTACTGCAAGTTCTGAGCTCACAGGAATCATTCCGTTTTCGTCGCGTAAGTTTATTTCTTTGAATGTCATAAATGTAACTATATATTAATGAGACGCTATGTCAACTATTTTTTAACAATTCCTGCATTTAATAAAGGATCAAAGCATATCGGGCATTGCCCATGCCCCGCCTTCGGGCAAGAATGAGAAAGAGTAGGCTCTTCATCGAATCGACAATGATTACAACTACTACAAGCGAAAAATATTAAAATTAAAATATATTTAATCATTATTTAATTTGTTTTTATTTAGCTTTCTGAGTTCTTTTAATAAATCCATTATTTTATTGTAACTATCTTGGGGCGGAAACATACCCTGTGTTTGTGGATATAGTATTGATCCGTATAAATCTTCTATGTATTCTTCTAGCTTGCCCAATTTAATTAAAGAAATTTCTTTTGAAGTTAATTGGTTGTATATCTCCTCGTTTGAGGCGAACATACTGACTTTGCTACTGAGAGGTTTGATTGATGCGTCCATTATGCAATTCTCCCTGCTAAACGCATTACTCTCTGCATTTGAATAGTTTTAAATTTTCGATCCGACTCTCTTTGTTGAGCGAGAATGCCTTCCTTGTATTCATTGTAACCTAGAAACCTACGATTGAAAGCGTGAGGGTCATTACCCTTTACTTTGTTCATTACTGCTGTTGCTCTTGCGCATTTTGCTATGTTTGCCATGATTTTTCCTTTCTTAATGTGTTATAATTTTTGCTATAATAGAACACTAAACCATTTCTTTGAGTTCGTCAATAATTTTTTTTGATTTTTCGTCATACCCCCATACTCCTGCATGAGGGGTGGCGGTATTGAGTAATTTTACTTCACCAAATTTTTCTTTAAAACAATTAATAAGAAATGATTCTCCAAATTCGGGATGCAGATCGCAGTCAGAAATAACTTTAATGATCTTCCATGTACTTGCGCCCCAATTTTTAACTTTCTCGGATAAGGTCGGATTACCCCTGCTATAGGGGTTCCGACTCTTACCGATATAGAAAGCAGTACCTTTTGCGGAAGTGGCAACTTTAATATAATGGCTCATCGTGGGAAGATTTTGGAGTCAATGTCGTAGTTTTCGGTCAACCATTCGATTGCGATAGGGTAAAATTCTTCTGCCCGATAGCAATCTCTACCTGTTGAACTCGTCATACCGCTTATCTTGAGATGCTTCTCTTCTCTGAACCTTTCTACCAATTCATGCTCTTGCAATACTTTTTTGCGTGCAGGATACCATCTCGACAAAGGTCGATCGTCTTGATTACGGAAATTGCATATTTCATCTAAAATATCATTGGCGAGTTCTTCATCCTCCTTAGCTAAACAAAACAATGCGTAACTAATAGATTTAGGGAAATCCGTAGAAAGCACTCGATCTCTGAAGACTCGACTTAAAATGCCTTTATTTTTTTTGACAACCGCGTCATATTCAAAGAACTGAACCTGCCCGCAAGCACCAAAAGGTTTGTTGTGTACTTCTCGCTTGGCTTCAATTAATACAATATTTTCTTGCATACGATTAAGTTTAATATTGGTTTTGCCATTGCGAATCCGCAAATTTTGATGGGGACTTCTTTTCTTTTGCGTATCTATATAGGGCATGGAATCTTCATTGCACCCTAGAAAAAATATAACTTCTACAACCGCATCATTATCGGTCTCTACATCGAGAAGATATAATGAGATCGCATCGAGAGTGTGCTGACCATTCATAAGTTTGCCGTTTTGATTGATTTGGAAAACCGCAGCCTGGCGATGCCAATGTCCTGCTTTTAATGTGCGAAGCAAGCGATAAATATTATCTTTATCTTTTGATCTATTGGATGCAGGGTCGTTAACTTCCTCTGATCTCATATAGTCAAGTAATTCCATGTTACTCTTCGTGAAATCAAACCTTTCTATAACAGAGAATTCTGATTTTATAAAATTTTCCTTAAATTCTGTTTTTGGATCAACTTTTGTTTTGACCTTCCCCTTTGCACGGGCTTTTCTAGTTGTTGGAGTCTTTATGCTTTTTTTAATCGTGATTGTCATTGTGTATTATGGTTAGTGTGATAATTACTTGCGATAAGAATAACTATATGGAAATCTGATTGCTTGTCAACATTTAATTTAATTTAATTTAATTTCATAAAATTTTGATTATCAACTATTTATGCCCACCTGCTTGATCATCTTGCAATCGAATATCACGATCCTGCATCAAATCATTGACATAAAACTTATTTGTAAAAATTTCTTTTACATTTTGCCCATTATTTGTAATTTTATTTAAATCTTTTTTGATTGTATTTATTGTCTGCTCGACAAATTCTATTACTTCACCTTTTGTCATCCTCTCTCCTGTTTGACTAAGAAGTGTCTGGTCGTCAGATAACTCTGCTTGCATTCTTCTTATTTCGGCGCGAATTGCTAATATATCGTCTAATCTATTATTTATGTCTTTTGCTATACTCATAACAACAAGAATATTATTATTTCAAAAAAAGTCAATCGCAAATTTAATTTATTATTATTTGACTAAATTTTATTTATAATTATTTATCTGTAATCTATTTGAGTATAATCGAATCCTGTTTGAAAGGGCGGAAATAATAAGAATAAATTTTTATCCATATAAACTACTGCGCGCGGAAATCCAAAACTCTCATAGTACTCAACATCCTCTACCGCATTATTTGGATCACTCAGAATAGCACTGAAACCCGAATCTCCCTCCATCCAATATTCTAGGTAATCACTTATTTCGAAATCTTTCATAGAGCCTGGCGATTTAATTCAATTAAAAATTACATTAATTAAACATCCCAAGAATGCTCCTATTAAATATGCCATAAAAAAAAATGTTATTATATTCAAAATTATTCTTATTTAATTTATTTTCAATTAACCTGGCGAAGCTAAATTACTTTACTTTATTTTTGATTCTTTTATTTCGGCTTAAATTAATTTAAATTTTGTCAAATTAACTCAAATTAAGTCAAAAAAAATTTAGTTATTTTTATTTATTTTATTGTCGGAAATCCAAATTTATTGCGTTCAAATTTATTGTCAATTATTTCACTAGAATTTAATTTATTTTTGTTTGAATTATTTTGCTCGGATTTTTTGCTATAATTTAATTTAATAAAATATTTTATATATTTAAGTCGCGCACCACATAGAACCATTTTAACCCACTTTAACCCACTTCTCATATTTAAAACCCTCCGAAAGCCCCATTTCTATAAGGGAATCCACAAATTCCAATCAAATTTAATTTCATATTATTTAGTATTATTTTAGTTATTATTATGTATATTCTTACTATCTATTCTTTATATATATTGTATTATAGAGAGTATTATTATTTGTATTGTAAATTATGGGGATAAATTATCAATAGAAGATTGTCCGAGTAGCGCCCGACTAAGCAGAAATCGGTTCTTGGAATCGTATATTCTTCCGTTCTCATCTTGGGGTAGATTTGATACAACTTCATCCTTATCTAAACCAAGAACTTCACACATCGCATAAACCTTTCTTAATATGCCCATATCACGATATTTGAGGATCGCCCAAAGAGCATCCATTTGATGCTCATTTGCTTGGGCGATTTTCTCAAAAAGAATGCTCTCTGAATCCATTGCTCAATCCAATCTTTTCGGAACAATGGTTTTGGCATATAATGGTAGGCAAGCACTATTGTAACTTGCGTCAACCATGAAGTCCATACCTTTTAATAATTCAACAACTTTTTCACAAGTAATTTTATTATTCTTGCAAATTCTTAAATCAGCTACATTTTTTATTGTAGGATTTATATCTTCAATTAATTTATTTTCTAAATAATTACGAATTGATAATTTAACCAAATCAAGATCATCATATAATTCTTCTTCATCTTGAGATGTTTGATCCATATCATAATCATCTTCTTCGTAGTCATCTTCCTCATCTACATAGTCATAATCGTCGTTATAATCATCTTCTGCCTCGAAATCCTCATCGGCATCCGATCCGTAAATAGGCTTATTAGCCTCGTAGACAGGTCTATTTAGCTCTTTTCGAGTGTCAGTAATGTCTGCAACCACATTATATTTAGAAACCCTTAATTTTTGGAAATCGCAATCAGTTGGTACAGATACTGCATCAGAAGGATCAAATTCAACAAGAAGCAAGCGCCCATTGTCTCCCGCCCAAGAGTCGGCATAATCAAAAGAACCGACATGAAGACCAAAAGAACAATGATGATCCTTATTATCATCCACGCATCTGCGAGCGACTTCAATTGTAGAGCCAACCTCATTTAAGATTTGATGGCGATCATTAGTTTGACCTTGTAATACAATAGTGTCGGCATTACCTGTAGTACTCCAATAATCGGATTGAACACCTTTATAACCTAAAACTTTACCTTCAGAAGTATTGGCGAGAGACTTGTAACTCATAAAAGAATAAAGCTCATTGACTGAATTTGCGCTTGGATTAGATTGCAAGCGAGTAATGAAATTGGTAAGGGGAGCAGAATCCTGCATTCCTGCACGAAGCATTTCAATTAATTTGTCAACAACAACACCATGCAAACGATGACCCTTGTAGTAAACAACTTCATCCTTGACTTCAATGTCACCTTCTACGAAATTCTCTACCGCTTTAACTATATCGACTAAATCCGATAGGTCATCATATCTACCTTCCATGATTGCTTTCTTGGCAAGTTGAAAGTTGGCATGATCTTTTCTTAGCACATGAGGCTTATTGTCTAAAATAATAGTTATTGAATTTTCACTTAATATATATGGCACTTTATTCATTTTATTTTTTTCTTTTATATGATTAATAATAAGATTAGTTTAGTATGTTTTCTATGTATTGTCAATAGTTAATTTTTAAAAAGTTTGGAGAGAGGAGGTCACGACTCCCCCTCTCCCCGATTATCGCACAAGGAAATATAATCTAAAATCATTGCATTGGTAATACTTCTGTCATTTTCACGATTGAGATCAACCCAATGATTAGCTTGATTAGCGACTGCAATCAATAAAGGGTAATTTTTCTCTAGTAATTTAAAATCTTTTAGGATTGATTCAGCGTCAACCTTTACATTAAAGAAATTTTCTAACCATGCTTTGTCACTTAGTCGAACTACATTGATTGCAACTTGAAACTTACGATCATGATCAAATGATTCCTTCAAAAGTTTCCAATTTGCTTGACAACGCATGATTAAGTGATCGTTACCAAGAGAAGAAACATCGAATGATTTATTGATAAACAATTGACCAAAACTCCAATTGTAATTATCTAAAGAACCATTAGAGGACTTTTCAAATTCAATCATTTTGTATATAGATACGCATTCTTTCTTGTTGCTTTTAATAATACTTTTGCAATAGTCTACATAAAAATCAAAGAATGATACCCATGTACTTTTATCCAATTTCTTTACATCGCTTGCACGAACACCGAATAATTGAAGATTTTTTTCATCTGAATTATCTTTAGCATTATTACGAATACCTCTAGCGATTTTGTACACTCTGTCAAGATCATAATCTTCACTATCAATTTTGTAGTTCTTGATTGGAACATAAATGATTTTACCATTGACAGAACCTTCTACATTGTCTAGCTCAAGTGAGTTGATAGGATCGGTCACATTTCCCCAATAACTTGCATTGGTATGATTATATCGGCTTTTGTCCAAGTTCATCTTGAATAATGGAATAGATGCACGACTTGTACCCGAAACTTTGTTGCGAACAATTTTTTCTTTCTCAACATTGTCAGAATAGCGAATATACTTTGCATCAATCAAGTTAAAATTCCACTCATTATATAAAAGGTCTTCACCTTGCTTGTCAGTAGGATGTAGAATGGTCACAATCTCTAAATCTTGATCTTCATTCATTAAAGTTCTAACTCTAAGATTGTTGCCATGAGAGGAAGGAATATTTTGAATCATCATCAGAGAATTATCTTGACAATACAATCGAGAAACCTTAGATGCCCGAACCTTGAATCCGTTGCGAGAAGATTGGTCAGTTTCTTTGCGATATTCTGTAATTATGAGAATATGCTCATCGGAATAATTGCGATTAAAATAAGGAGAATCAATTTTAATTCCGTTCCATTCAAATGAATTTTCAAATACTCTGCGCAACTGATAAGGTAAAGCGTTGACAACAAGAGCGTAATTCTTTTTAGCCTCAAATAAGTCTTGACTATCCGCAAGTTTTTCTTTAGCGATCTCTTGAATGCCTTGGCTTGCTTTATAAAATGCCCGACAAATTTCTTTTTGAGTAGCTTTATTATACTCAAGAGACTCACGACTATGATGCAATCTGACTGCGCCAAGAGGTAAACGAATATAAAAATTACTTTCATGTAAAAGTTGTTCAACTATTTTGCGAACAGACTCGTCAGAGATATAATTTTCTACGCTAATCGAACTAGGGTTAAGCGGATAAGCAACTCTACCCATGATTACATGAGCATTTTGATTGCGATAACTATAACTCTTGTTTTCCTCATTAGAGATAAACCATTCGTCACCTTTACTTGCTAAAAGTTTTTCGGGAGTAGAAATGAAATCATCTTCAACTCCAAGGAATTTTGGCATATCTTCTTCAGAAAAGAATCGAAAGAATTTTCGTGTTACTTCTTTAAAGGCATCAATATCGTTTTCTGCAACCGCAACCCCGACTTCTAAACCTGTCACTTCATCACTTGGTTCTTCTAATAATTTAACAATTTTTGTATCGTCGTTTTCATCTACAAATACATTGTAAGAAATTTTCATCCCATTATGAAAAGATGTGCAAGTAAAATTATCGCCATAAGATAATGGAGCAAACTTTCCAATGCCAAAAGCGCCAATATAATTGTTTGATGAACGCTTGGTTGACTTGCCATACTTTGAGTAAAGACCAAACACATCTTCTTGGCTTAGTCCACCTCCGAAGTCACGAACCGAAAAACTTGCGTTCATTTTAGTTGGCAACTTGATTTCAATCGGACGAGTAGAACCTGCTTCAATGTTGGCATCAAGAGCGTTGGCGCTAATCTCACGAACGACTGCGAGTCGAGTGTCAGAATAATTGTTACGAAGCAAAGATGCAACATAGCGCATATCTTCTGCATCGATAGTGCAGTTGACTTGATCGAAATCGTGAGATTGTATTACTTTTTTGGATTTGTTTTCGGTGATAATCATTTTTTTCCTTGTTTTGTCGTGATAATTTAAAGTATGATTAGAGTATGGCAGAGGGTTTACATAATGTCAACATTTTTTTTTAAGAAAGTTTTTTGCCACTCTAAGTAACTGATTTAAACAACCAACCTCAAGAATATGAAGTTGTTCCTCTTCTTGCATGGTGATTGGATAGTTTTTAATATCTAAAATTTTTTGTTCAATTAATTCTATTACTTCTTTCATAGTGTGTTGTTTGTTTTTTCTTTGTCTCTGTCTATTTTTGCCCATGTTGTTACGCTAAGTGGGCTATTGTCTAAAAATTCTGCTAGATTCATAAAAGATTTCTTTGCTATATACTTCTCGAAAGACATTGTTGTATCTGCGCCCCCAAGTTCACCTATGTAAAGGTGGAATATTTCTTGAAAAGTTTTTGCGCCTTCTAATTTTTTAATCATAATGTTTTTCGTGTTCGACTATTCCTTCTATTTGCTCTTTAAGTATTTTGTTCATTGTTTCAGTATCATAAACTCTTTTGCCCTCATCTGTCAAATAAAAAAGAACAGGAATTTGAATATGATCGTATGTTTCGTAATCTGCATCTAAATATACTTGAATTGTTTTTTGCATTATTTGCTTCCCCCATTTATATTTTCTAATTCATTTTCTCTAGCTTGTCTTCTCATTGCCACAACAAGTTCTTCGTCAACTAATCTATGTATATTTGTAGTATCTTCTATTGCAGTACCAAAATACAAATCAATAAGGTCAGCAATTTGATCTACGCACTCATACAAACGATATTGATCTCCACCATTTGTGGGAACATTGAAACTAATTTCTTCTGTTATATAATTCATTTCAGTACAATAAACGATTAAAAAGATTCTGTCAAGATTAAATCTCCACTTTCCCACATTTCCCAATGAGTCTCATAAGCATGATCCCAATTATCATACTCTCCATTTGCTACGGAAATTGTTGCTTCTCGTTTAATTAATTCGTTATCAATTTCTTCCCAATTAAAATCGAGAGACATTTGATCTTTGTGGCAAACTATTTCTTCAATTTGGTTCATGTCGATATTTTTCTCTTTTATGTACATATAGTTGTTAATATGTCGATACTCTAAACAGGTTTATTCAATGTGTCAACAACTAAATTCATTTGCTCTGATAGGGTTGAGTCTTCATCTATTAATTTTAAATGAACTGAAATTTTATCATCGTAATCAGCGTCATCAGTTGGTACAAAATTAAGAGTTGAGATTTCTCCATCAAGAATAGCTTGAATATCGCTTGGAGTTAAACCTATTTCAGCGTTATATTGTTTCATTTAAATAAATTCCTTCGTTAATTAATTCGTCTTCAGTAAACTCCATAGGCTCTTCCCATTCTTCGTCATGCAAGAAGTAAGTGCCTGTGAAACTATCGTATTGTAATTTATTATTATTTTCTTCTATGTAATCGTTCATGTTTAATACTTTATAGTGGTTTTATTATTGTGTCAAGAGTTTATTTTCGTATTGATCAATTAAATCTTCTAAATCCCATTCAGATAACTCTCTGAAATTTTTTGTATCTTTAAATGCACCATCAATAAAAGTTGCTCCTCCTGTTCCATGATTACATATTCTCACCCCATCTATATTTGTGTGGCATTCGTAACCAACCCCATTTAATGTATTGAAATATCTAATATTTGTTACTTTCATTACAATTCTAAATTTGCAGTTATTGTTACATCTAATACTCCATGATTAACTGAACTTTCAACACGATAACCTGTGCTGACTAGTTTGTCAATAATAGAATGTCTATGATTCCAAATATCTTTATCCCATCCACGATAATCACAAGTAGAGAAACTCGATGAACCTGTTTCAGCTACTCGTTCTTTATGATACTCAATATTTTTATTTAATTTTTCTTTTAATTCTTTCATTGTATGTATTCTCCCTCTTTTAAGTATTGTTTGAACTCTGCGCGAAAATTATTAAGAAAATTAGGGCAATCTTCTGCGATCTCTCCAACGATCTCCCAAGGATCACCTATGAAATTATTTGCATCAACATCATAATAAAATTTTATTTGATCTGTCAAGGGCATATCTTTTGTCCACTCTTCAAATGTTGGTAATTCCATTATTGCATTGTCGTAATATTCGCACTCATCTTCGTTTGTGCCATCGTATATTGGTTGTTTCATATTTTCTAAACTAGGTTAATTTGCATGGTATATCAAGCATTTTTATGGTTTTTTAATGAAAAGTTTGTGTTTGTATGGTTAAACAATTATTTTGCATCTTTTATCATGCATTGTGAGTCATTTTTGCAACTTTTGATTAACAATTTGATTTATCCATCATTCATGATGCACAAAATGTTTTCCAAACTCATTGTAACCTCCCTCCTGCATCTAATACATTGCGAAGACAACTTGATTGACCTGCTCTTGCGGTAACCTTCTTGGCATGGTCAAAAGCGCTAGGGTCAGTAAATTGTTGCATCACCATAGTTGACTTATCAAGATAAACATTTAGACCCTTGCGAGGAATCGAATTTGCTATCTTCTCGGCATTGGCGATTGATTGGTTCATACTATCTATAAAAGCTTGTGCGGTATCCATAATTTTTCCTTTTGTTAGTGTGATCAATAAGAAAGACAATAAATGAAGTGATTGGTATTGTCAATACTATTTTACAAATTTTTTAATTTCATTGTTTTTTAGACTCAATTCACTTTCTATATTTTCTGCCACATTTTGACCAACAGATATTTCGTGATCTTTAGACAAAGAGTTTAATAATTGAGCTAAATTTTTTCCTGTTTTAATTCTATAATCTTTCCCTGCAAGAAATAAATTTTCAGTAGTCATTAAAGTCAAATCATCTACCTTGATTAAGATGTGATTGATTGAATCTGAACTACCTCTTATTCCTAACTTTATCATATCAATACCAACAACTATAATAAACGCGCCACTTCTTGTCAAGCATTTTTCTTGCTTCTTCCACAAACATTAAGTCATTTTTCTTATACCAATATTCATTTTCGGGAAATGGTTCGTCATTCTCGTTATGCCAAAAATACGAATCGCTTCCCCAAAAAAATCCATTAGCTTCGGGCAATTCAAAATTGTTGATTGAATACTCAAGATTATCAATGTCTTGTGCGGTCAACTGCAATTCAACGCAATTAAAGTCGCCCATTGCATCACCTTCGGTTTGTGCATTTGGACAACCTTTGTCTTCCCAAAGTTGTTGCATCCAACCTTGTAGTCGATTGTGCTTTCGCCACTCCATCAACTGCATATCGTCATCCGAGTTGCGTTTGCGTGGTGGTCTTGCGTATGCTGTTTGATCTAATCCCATAATATTTTCTTTCTATTTATTTTGGTAGCCTAGCACCCTTAGATTATAAGCCATTTTACCCATTTG
>Ga0206131_10003398_pt1 | contig 18405 bp, 18 predicted proteins | sample Helgoland_Spring_FD_148636 | JGI IMG/M metagenome (GOLD analysis project Ga0206131, IMG submission 148636) | Pelagic subsurface seawater microbial communities from Kabeltonne, Helgoland, North Sea - Helgoland_Spring_Bloom_20160517_1 | ecosystem: Environmental > Aquatic > Marine > Epipelagic ...
AAGATGAAGCAGTAAAATATGCTTTTGACGATAGTAATGAACGATTGGAACAATTTTATTTAGAGAAATCACATAAATTCCGGAAGTTTATAAAGTTATGTTGCGAAGATATTATCAAAAATATTCATGAGTGTGAATCTGAGTTAATGAAGGAATTATATAAAGAAATGGATTTAATATTATTAAATGGTTGTTGAATATAAAATATTAATTTATTTAATTAATTAATTAAATAATTATTATTTTATTTATATATATATTATAAAATGAGAAAAAAAATAGTAATTAGAAGAGTTATTCAAAGACCTTTTATTGGAACTCGTGTGAGGCCATTTTATACTCCTGTTATAGATTTTATTAATTGGAGATCAATACCTAGTTGGATACAATTTTTTATTATATTATTAATTATAGGCGGTATATTCGGAGGGATATATTACGGTGTTTCAAGTAATTATGAATACGAAGAACATACAGAAGTAACAATTATCAATGATACCCCATGGTGGAGTAATTCCTTTTTTCCTTTTTAAATAAAATTTATTTTATAAATATTTTTTAAATTTCTTTCCAAGGGAACTATTAAACGACTAATAATTTATAATATACTCATTTATATAATTGTTATTATAAAAACATAATTTTAATGACGATAATCTTTAAAATAAAAATATTATAAATCCAAGTATTAGAAGAAGTGAACTTGAAAAATATATAAAGAAATTGTTTTAATTGATTCACCGAAAATATAATTAGTTTAGTAATATAAAATATATTTTAATTATTTTTTTATTATATAAAATTATTTCAAAAAAAATAAAAAATATTATATTAATATATAATGTCAAATAGAAATTCTTCAAATCGTTCTACTAAAAAAGCAGAAAATTTAGATTCTCTTATCAAAAAACTTTGTAAAACTAAAAAAAATAAACTTTACTATATTAAAAAAATTAATAGACTTCTTAAAGGTGAAAAGAAACAAACTAAAAAAGAAGAACTTGAAAACTATAAATATGTAGCCTATAATATTGAAAGAAAAAAATATTTTAATAATTTAGACATTGCCAGAAAATATGTTAGAAATAAAAATAAAAAAGAAAAAATTAAAAAATGGAGAATTAGAAATAATCAAACTAAATCTCCTATAGACATATAATTTATTTTTACATTTCAAATTGTTCTTTTAACTCTTTCGTCATATGTTTATCCGATAGTATCTCTCTACAAACACTTTCTACTGTTAAGTAAATAATCCCTCCAGATTGAAGATGATATGTTTTGAGATACGTTCCTTTTTCTCCTACTTCTTTCTTATTAACTTCTTCATTTATAAGAGAATAGATATGTTTTTCTTCTAACATATCACTTATAATCTTTTGAAAAGTTTTCACCAAACCGAAATTTTCAATTTGATTTTCCCTTGTTACACCATTATGTGTATACAATTCATTATCTCTAAAATAACATTTCAAGTATGACACAAGATCTATATGCCCTGCTTTTGCACGTTCGAGTTTATTTTGTTTAACAAATTCTTCGTATAGTTTATAACTATCAGTTGATTGAGACATTTTATAATTTAAACTTAAAAGAAAATACTTTTTCAATTTTATTTAGTATTTGCTTTTTGATATAATTCACTAAGTTTTCCAAACTCAAAAAATACATTCAAAGCACACTCCATATTTTGATTATATTTTATACCATACAAACAATCTAATACACGTATATATAAATATTTTTTATCTTGTAGTAATACTTTATTTATGTCTTTATTTATGTCAGTTTCCAATAAATTATTTATGTCTTTAATAAATTCCTTTATAGTTATATCATCCGCTTCTATTTCTTCTATATCATATACTATTTGGTCATATAAAAGGAAATCAATTTCTGTTTCATCTAGAATATCTTGAATTTGGATCATTTTATAATTTGATGAAAATTTTAATTTTTAAATTAAGAAAATGAAAAAATTATTTAATATTTTTTCGGTATATGTTATTTGGTTTATTCTACAGATATACATGGTGCTCCAGGACAGAAATGTTTTTCACAAAAGTAAATAACCTCTTTGTCACTATGGAATTCCAGTTTGTATTTACCACGTTCATTGCAATCTTTGCATGTGGCACCCTCTTCCTTAGGGTCTCTGTAAAGATTAACCCGCAATGATTTTATATGAGGATTGTATCCAAAATAACACCTGGTACAGTAATGTTCACCGAACGGAACACCGTTACAATCTACTGAACCAGTTATTGCTAAATCTGCGTTTGTTTCACCGCAAAAATCGCAAAGTATTTGTTTTGTATTTTCTTTGATAGTTTCAAAAGACATACTTACTTATTATTTTATAGTAAACTCATTTTCAATTTTTTTAATTTAGTATTTTTTTAATCAAAAAAATTATGGAGCAACACAACAACTTTAAAAGATGAAGTCTACTCTTAGTGGATTATTCAAGTAAGAATGTGTAAGTAAGATTTCTGTTATATAAAAAATACAATAATTTTTTATATTTATAAATAAAATAAGATTACTGATTGGAAATATATCTCAATGAATTATAATAAAAAAATTAACAGACAATTCAAAATATCTAAAAATATGTCTAGGCTATATTAGTTTAGTATTTAATAAATATTTTTTAATAGATTATAAAATACTAATACCATGTTTACCACTAGATTTATCAATATCTTTACATACATAAAAAAATAAAAATAAACCAATACCTATGGACTAGACATCTCATCGACGTATATCTTGGCTACGGTGGTTCCAATAACTAAAACAACCACAAATATAACAACTCCAACAAAAAACCAGAATCCACCTCTTTGTTTATATTTATTTAACTTTGGTATATTTTTATTTAACTTCGGCATATTTTTTTTATTTCGTTTTGTGTAGCTTCGGTATTTCTTTTTATTATGATATTTTTTTTTGGTAATTTTACCAACACGATTTAACGATTTACTTTTTCGCATTAAAATTTTTTTTAATGATTTAAGAGTATCAATATATTTATCTGGTTTCAATGCAGCTTCAATATCTATGTCAGGCATTTTTTGAAGTGCTTCTATTTTTTTTTTTACATTTTCATTTTCAAACTCGAATATTCCTGTATTAGATATAAATTTAATTAGTATAATTTTATAACAGTCCCAATTTTTTGACATATATCCGACGTGTGTTTTAATTTCTTCTTTTAATATACTTATAAATCCTGTCGCTATAATTACCTTTTTGGTAACTTTCAGCCAATTTCTTTTTGTATTTGCTTTCTCAGCAGCTGTATTTGTATATATCTCTACCAATCTTTCTCCTGTGTTCGAAACTTCTGAATCGAATTTCTTTTTTTTTTCCACTATCTTTAACTCATTATCTATTTTTTCGATCATGTAATCGTAATCAGTTTGTTCTAGAGGTTCCAATTTTGCGTTTTCTATATTTAAGTCTCGTCTTAACTCACATATATTTAATAAAACTTCTAATTTTATTTCATCATTATTTATTTGTTCTTGTGTGATTGTTTGTACTGCTGCTGCTTTTGCTTTTGCTTCGTAAAAATTTATTAATTTTTTTGTAGTCCCCCCTTTCAAAATTTTCCTATTTCTTTTCATTTTTCTTTTTTTATTATTAAATCTTTTTTTATAAGTTTTCATTTAATATAATCAAATATAAAAAATAATTTTTAATTTTATATTTAATAAATACCTTCCCATACCTTTTTTAATGTCACATTACTAATTTTTATTTTTTCATTTTCCTCTAATAATTGTTTCACTCGTTTAATACTCATTGATTGGTCTTTATAACCTAATATTAAAGAAACTTCTTCATCGGTATATTTCTTTTTCTTTTTTTTTTTATTATCTTTTTTTATTTCATAATCTAATTCTTTACCCATGCTCGTTGTTTTATAACCCTTGATATCTAAATTCCCATATGTTTGTGAATCGTGGCAACTTTTACAAAGTGGTACTAAATTAGACAAATTATTCTTATGTATAGAACCTATCATTTTATCTTCGTCCGCGATATGTTGTTCTTTAATATGGTGCGTTTCCTCTGCGTCTTTTTTACAAATTGAGCATTTACCCATATATAAATCTTTATTATAGTGACTGGTTTTATCCTTCACTATTTCTTCATTTATATTCAATAAATTTTTCCTTATTTTATGAGCTAAAGCTAAAAAATCCTTATCTAAGTCCATTGCTTTACATACTTCTAATCCGTATATTGCGGGTCCGTGTCCTTCTTCTATTTTTCTGTCGTAAATTAATTTTTTATTTACTTCATCGAAAATAACTTTCAAATGAAAAGACCTAACATTTTCCAATTCTTGTATTAATTCCATTTTATTTAGTTCGTGTAAATGCGTAGCAAATATAAAATTCACATTTTTATTTGCCAGTCTTATAACACTACTCGCAAAAATAGACTGTGCAGATATACTCTCCGTTCCACTACATAACTCGTCACCTAAAACTATACTATTGGCGTCACTTCTTCTTAAAATACTCCTAAGTTCACTCATTTCAACCGCAAAGGAAGATTGTCCCTTGAAAATATTATCATTATCACTAATACGTGTAAATATATAACTAAATGGTCTATAAATGAATTCTCTGGAAGAAACAAACATTCCTGCTTGTGCCATAATAATATTCAATCCTACCGCTTTCATTAAACTGGATTTACCAACGGCATTACAACCATATAATAACATACCATTTAATGTATTTTCTTTACTTTCTTCGCTTATTACTTTTTGGTCTAAGCTGGTTGCTTTGCTTAATAAAAAGCTTTTTCCTAATATAATATCATTAGGAACATATTCTATTTCATTTTGTATTCTTTCGATGATAGGGTGTCTAAGTCCCAAAGCTTTAATATAACTAGTATCGGAAAGTGAAGTATCGATTATAGGTCTATTATATCCAAACATAATGGATGATTTAGCATTACTTTTATAAAAATCTATTTCGCCGACGAATTTAGACATTTTTCCTAACATTTCCCCATATTTTTCACCCACTTTTTCTAAATAATTAAGGAAATGAGTTAAAGTCATTTTCACTACCTTTTCTTGTAATCCACTTATTTTATAAGATAATTGAGAAATAAATTCAGAAGTTATTTTAGTCCTATCCTTTAAAAATTTAATCTCTAAACTCTTTGGATCCAATTTATATCCCTCTTCATTTATTAAAATTTTCTTATAACCCATATTAGCAAATGACTTTTTCATTAATTCTCCTCTCTTCTTAGTTGTTTGTAAGTAATAACCTTCCTTATCATTGTGCTCTATTTTTATATAATCGCTTCCTTTTTCTATATAATAAGATAATTTAGATGAAATAGATTCTAACATTTCATGCGATTTATCCAATTTTTCCTGTACTATATCCAGTTCTTTGATTTTACCTCTTTGAAAAAATGAATTGCTAATGTTTTTCTGTGTATATTTACTTATCTCATTTAAATCAAATAATTCATTGTATTCTTGAATAAAATTCTGAAACTTAGCAATATTTTCTTGAGAAGGTAAAATATTTTTCAATTTGCCACTAAAAACTTCATTTTTAAGAATATAAAGAATATTGTGATAAGCAATATCTAAGGTAGTAAAATCCGCGGGATGTAATTGTTTTAGCAATATTTTTCTATGAAGTCTTTCAATATCTAATATTTTATTAAGCATAGTATCCAATTCCTTATAGTAATATATGTCTTCGCCATTTTTATTGAGTAATTCTTCAATATAATCGTATCTTTGATTTAGTTCTTCAATATTAATAATTGGATTTAGTAATTTATCCTTAAGATATCGTTTTCCTATGGCAGTGGAGGCATTATTAACAATACCGAGAAGACAATTATATTTACAATTAACATTACCATAAGTGTTATTAACTAAGTCTAATTGATTAATAGAATTGTTAGTTAGGATTAAATATTGATTACTATTCCATATTTCAGGTTTCTCTAACTTTTCTATTACTCTTTCATTATGTTCATATGAGAATTGTAATAAAGCAATAAAACTATACAATCCATATAATTTTTTCTCTAAATCTAAATATTCGTGAACACTTAGCATTCCACAATTTTTATAAACCTTCTCTAAAAATGTCCTTTGATATGATAATTTTAAAATGTTTGGGTCTATTTCTTTTCCATTTGAAGAATCCTCAAAATAATGAACTGTTTTGTTTCTTATTTCTAAATAAGTTATCAACTTATCTTTATCCATAGTACTATTTTTCGCATTAATAATTATTTCCTTCGGATTATGACTATTTATAAACCTATAAATTTCATCGTAGGCTCTATTATTATCTTCACTATCAGCACTAAGTTCATATACAACACTTTTTCCAGTTGTTAAATCTATAACACTTAGACCAACGAAAATATTAGTCTTATAATTTTTTATATCTCTGATACCTTCAATGAAAACAGATACTAAGTTAGAACTATCTTCATTTAGACCATATGACATATTAGTTCCAGGCGAGTAAATGTTAGTTACTTTTCTTTCCGGTTCTGGAGGAGGAGTAACTTGTTCTATTAATACTACTGTGAATTTATTATTTAGTAGAATTTGAATAAATTTATCAATTGCCAATAAAGGGAATCCTGCCATAAGAGGATTACTTCTACTAACTCTTTGAATATTTTTATTTTTTTTGGAAATTTGTATATTCATAAAATCACATATAAAATACAAATTATCCGCATTAGTTCTTTCTTCTTCATTATCTATGGCATATGCTTCGAAGAAACCACCCACCTGCATTAAAATTATAGTTTTATTTCCATATTTTTTTTCATATTTTACTTGGTATTCGAGGTAATCATCGATTAACATAATTGAGTTATATTTAGTTTAAAGTCCTAAAATATTTTTAAATTATTTAGGATTTAAAATTTATAAAAGCATTATTTAAGATAAAAAATTTATTTTTATAAACTCCTACATATTATCTTGATTTATTGACAATCTATCTTTTACGAGTAGATCTACTTATAGGTATTCTTTTTGATATTCTACTAGAAGTCATTTTCATATTATTATTTCTTCCTACCGACATTCTTTTTCGCGTATTTCTACCGGAAGGCATTCTCATATTATTATTTCTATTATTGTTATTTCTATTATTGTTATTTCTATTATTGTTATTTCTATTATTGTTATTTCTATTATTGTTATTTCTATTATTGTTATTTCTTCCTACTGACATTCTTCTTTGTGTATTTCTACCTGTTGGCATTCTCATATTATTATTTCTATTATTATTTCTTCCTACCGACATTCTTCTTTGCGTGTTCCTGTCTGACGGTATTCTCATATTATTTCTGCCTGACGGTATTCTTCTATTGGAAACCATTCCAGACATTCTACTTGTTGGAACTATTCCTGTCAATCTTCTAGGCGAAGTTCTTTTAACAGGTAAAGTTCTTTTAACAGGTAATCTTCCTGGTAAAGTTCTTTTAACAGGTAATCTTCCTGGTAAATTTCTTTTAACCGGTAATCTTCCTGGTAAAGTTCTTTTAACAGGTAATCTTCCAGCATAATTATTATTTAAGTTATTATTTATATCACCCAATTCCATTGTTTTTCCTTTTAATAAAGTATTTGTTTTACTAATACTTTGATCAATATCGTCTCTTAATCTTCTTAAATTTCCTAATGCCTTTTTAATTTCCTTCAAATCTTTTGTATTTCTCATATTATTTTTACCTTGTTTTGCTTGTTTTCTAATAACATCTAATTCTTCCATAAGAGCTTTATTAGTATTTATAATTTTTTGATTCTCTTCCTTTATATTTTCATTTTGTCGTTTCATTTCTTGGATATCTTCTTGGATTTGTTCTATATTTTCTCTAAGAGTTTTTAATTCTGAACTCAAATCAGTATTATTTACATTATTACCTTTATTATTATTATTACCTTTATTATTATTACCTTTATTATTATTACCTTTATTATTTCTTGCTTCTAAACTTTTAATTTTTATCAAATGTTCATTTGCTTCTTTTTCCATATTATCTATTTTCCCTTTATTTAATTCTATTTCTTTATTTAATTCAACATTCTGTTCTTTTAATCTTTCATTTTCTTCTTTTAATGTTTCTATTTCTTGATTTAAAGTATTATTATTTCCTTTTGCCTTTAAATTATTTCCTTTTGCCTTTAAATTATTTCCTTTTGCCTTTAAATTATTTCTTTCTTTCTTTAAATTAGTTATAGTTTTTTTAAGAGTATTGACATTATTTTCGTCATCTTCTTCATCGTCTTCTTCTTCATCTTCTTCATCGTCTTCTTCTTCATCTTCTTCTTCTTCATCTTCTTCATCTTCTTCATCAACCTCTTCTTCTTGTGTTTCTTGTGTTTCTTCCTCTTTTTCTTTTTCTTCTTGTGTTTCTTCCTCTTTTTCTTCTTGTGTTTCTTCCTCTTTTTCTTCTTGTATTTCTTCCTCTTTTTCTTCTGTAGTGGGATTATTTTCTTTAGCGGAATTATTTTCTTCTACAGTAGGTTCATTTTCAGCTCCTCCAAAAATAGATTTTAATTTATTCATTTATATTATTATAATATAAAAAAATAAATATTAAAAAAAAATTATCTTATTTTTCTCATTTTTCTATTTAATGATTGATTATATCTACTATATTTTTTGCTTCTTTTAACTTTTTTCTTCTTTATTTTTTTTATAGGTTTGGCAGTTTTTTTAGTTTTATTAAAACTTAATATTGCTTTTAATTTTTCAAACATAGTATATATTAATAATATATATTATTGTTTTTTAATAAATGAAATAATAATGAAATAATAAATGAAATAATAAATTATTTAGTAATATATCTACCAAAATGTTTTGCTAAGTTTTCTAACTTATCTTCCGCATCACTAATATCACCCATTAATTTATCCATTTCCTCTAATTGTTGCGGGTGTTCTCCTATCGCAACTGAATTATTGAAATAAATAAATAATGTTGCTATAGCAGATGAAATTTGGGATTTATACTTTAATTCTAAAGCTTTATATAAATGCGTCGCGAGTTCTGTTTTATCCATTATTAAATAATATAATATTTTCTCTTTTAAATAATTAAAAAAATTGATTCTATAAAATCTTAAAAGTATTTATTCATTTAAAATGTCTAGTTATCGTAAATTTAATAAACAAGATGAAATTAAACGCCTAGGGAAAATTTGTTACTATATGAATAATCCTACTTTTATAGGATTTATTATGCGTCAGGAATATCATAAACTTTTCGGTAAGAATATTATAGAGGTTATCCTTTCGGGTGGTTCTAATAAAGACCATTATGATATAGAAATAGTTCACGTAGATGGAACCAGTAAAAAATGCGAAGAAAAAAGCACAATGTTTTATAAACCCGATTTAAGTCAAGAGACTAAACCGTGGGAGTATTCAGTACAGGTATATAATGGTATTGGAAAAAAATTCCAAATTGGTCTACTTTATGCAAAACTGTGGTATAAACATAATATTCAGAGCGGTATTGTAAAAAGACTTTACAATATTAATGCTCCTATACCCACAGAAGAGCAATGGTTAAAAAAAGACGCATTCCAATGTGGTAACCCTAAAACACCTTACGGTATTGAACTGAAACAAAATTTTAGGGCAATTCACGGTGAAACAAGTATGAATGGAAAGACAAAAACAGGACGTACTGATAATCCTATAGATTACAGGGAACCTGTGTTGTATGAGTTTAAACTTATACTTTCACAAAATCCAACAATAAAAATAGGTTTAATTAATGAAATCCAACAGATTATGAATAACATTTTTGTTGAGAAGGAATGTTACCTACAAACAGCCGGAGATATAGACACGGACGCCTTTAATTTTAGGTGGTATCCGCAAATACAAATACCGAAAATTCTGGATTTGAAACTAAATGAAAAAAATTTGGATATAGTATTTGATATTGTTACCGATATTACACAAGATTATAGTCTGATACTTAGGTTCGGTAAAGGAACCGGATTTTCTAATATCAGGATTGATATTCGATAAGCAATAAGTTCAAACTTACAATAAAATCAAACATTTCGCAATAATTTCCACCAAAGGAGGTGGGACAGCGTTACCGATTTGAACTATTTGATTTTTTAAATTTCCTGAAATTTGAAAATCTGCCGGAAATCCTTGAATTTGTTTTAATTCATCTGGTAATAAACACCTAATATAATAACCATTTTTATTTTTCAACGGAACATATAATCTCGGTTGGTGATCATACGAACAAATTATAGTTTTACTTGGATTCCTAATATCTATAATTTCACTATGTATAGGTGATATTCTCTTGCTGAAAGATAATAAATTAGAATGTACTATATCATTATATTCAGTATTTCTAGTTTTCGCCTTTAATTTAAGGTAAGGGTGAATATTTTCTGGTATTTCTAATTCTTCGTTATATATATTTGTAAGAATACATTCTTCTGGAATTTCGGTCATATCAAAATCTTCTATATTAATCTTTATTGCTCCTTTCATACTAAATTTAATAATGTCTTTTAAATTGGGTTTATCATTTTCTCCGTCATTTAAATATTCAGGGAATTCAAATGTTTGCTCTAAATCATTTCTAATTCCTACAATAATTAACCTTTTTCTCAATTGTGGAACATTAAAACGCATAGTATTAAATACTTGGTAATATATCGTATAACCTAAACTTTCAAATTCTTCTTTTATTTTATCAATAAAAGTATCACCTGAACTGGTTTTTCTACTAAGTAATCCTTCTACATTTTCACCAATAATATATTTGGGTTTAATTAATTTAGTTACTCGGGCAAATTCCCTAAACATAGTATTTCTAGGGTCTGTGGCCATTTTTTTTCCTGCGTGTGAAAAACCTTGACAAGGAAAACCAGCAAATATTAAATCAATAGAACCATTATATTTGGAAAAAGAAGAATCTTCTATATCTCTAATATTATATTTATCTTTTTTCATATCCCCTATTAAAATACTATTGGGGAAATTCAATTTATGGGTTTCAATCGCACTCTTGTTATTTTCACTAAAAGCAATTACATCAAATCCAGCATTACTTAAACCTAAAGTATCCCCCCCCATTCCAGAGAATAAACTTATTGCTTTTTTCTGGTTGTTTACGTTTACTATTACATTTGTACTATCGTTTAAGTTCATATCTTTTCTATTTATTTTGATTTTTTTTCCAGGCATATAACTTTAACTTTTGAATAATTTTAAATCAATTTTATATTTAAAAATTTAACTCACTATTTTCTTAATGTTAGAATTATCATTATTTCAACAACCAAAAGAAACCTTATATTATTTTAGTTCTTATATATTTAATTGTATAAATCCAAAGCAATTAACTAAAGATAATATAATACTGTATACGAGTTACTTTACTTATATATGTTGCTTTCTATTTTTAAGTTATACTGCGAATTGTTTAGATTTAATTTTAAATTTAGGTTATTGGTTTAGTTTAGGTGTTATGTCTTCAATTGGATTAGGTTTCGGTGTCCATACAGGATTCCTTATTTTATTCCCCCTAATTGTTAAAGTTGCGTTATTATCTGTAGAATGTGGGAATACTAATTTTAATTTATATGGCAATGACGCTTTTAATTGTTTAAGCGTAAGCAATATAAGCGTAAACGTCAGTAATAGCAATATAAGCGTAAACGTCAGTAATAGCAACACCACATATCACATTTACAGTAAAATATTTATTGAATCGATGGCGTGGGCAATAGGGACGGCTTTTGGTGAAATACCGCCATATTGGATAAGTAGGTTTGATAGATTAAATAGAACTAAAAGTGTTGATTTTACGAATTTCACGAATAATAGAATTATGAATTTCCTAAATAAAATAACTGTGGATTTACTTTTAAAATATAGATTTTGGGCAATTCTATTTCTTTCTTCTTATCCTAATGTTGCCTTCGATTTATGTGGTATTGCGTCAGGACATTACCTAATTCCATTTAAAGAATTTGTATCAGCGACTGTTATTGGAAAGGCATTTATTAAAACACCTATACAGTGTATATTATTAATTAAACTTTTTACGGGGAAACAAATAGATAATCTACTACAAACATTACCATACTCAGATACAATATTGGGAATATTAGATAATTATAAGAGAAAATTAACGAATAAAGAATTAAATTTGGATGAAGGATTTACAATAATATCGGTATTTTCATTACTATGGAATATAATGATATTGTATTATTGTAAATCAGTAATAGAAATAGTAGCTAATAAAGAGAAAAATAAGAAAAAATAATTATAACTTTATCGAGTATAAGTATAATAATCTGTCCAAGTACTCATTGGAATTTTTATTCAATTTTCGGAATATGCCCCATTCCTTACAATGAAACTGTCCATTAGCAAGATTAAAACCTTTTGGTCGAATAATAACAGTAGTGGGTTTTGATTGGATAATAATTCTCAATCACCTTTAACAAAAACAAAACGAAATTTTTAAAAATAAAAAGGACACTATAAATTGATTTTAGGTGGTATTTGTTACGATTATAATCTGTAATATTTAGATTTCTAATTGATTACGAAAATACAAATTTATCACCTGTTGCTATATAAATATTCGATGGGTTTGTGTAGAATAAAGGCATCACAGCACTTATTATATGTTGCGTCGAATCACTAGACGCATATCCATATGTTACTCTGTTATCGTTACCCGGGTAGGCACTTTGATTATCATGTGTACCGAAACTTATATTTACGAGAGAGCGATTTCCACATAAAAATAAAGTTTTTGTTATAATATGCACAAGAATATCATCCATACCGTTACCGTTCTTCCCCGTACATATATCCTTAAGAGAAAGTGGTAAAATAAGTGAGTCATTTTCTTCGTTTAAATTTCGTGAATCATAACCCAACCGCTGCAGCACCTGAAGTGAATGTGGACTTTTATAAATAGGTATTACTATTTGAAATTCTCGTAAAATAGTTCTCAATGTATTTAAATATTGTGGATTATTTTGGAGTGGGTTTTGTGTACTAAATTTATTCTCACAATCTATAATTAAAATGTTCCCATTTTTCATCCGATATAAATCCTTAAAGAAAACTTCCAATTGTGTTTCTAAACCTCGCAAACATATATCGTTATTCATATTTATGTAATAATCGATACCTGAATGTCCATCTTCGGGCGACATTTCAATAGAAGTATAATCACTTAATAAAGATTGAGTCTGAGTCTTATCTATTACATTACGGATTATTTGATTTACGCTCTTCACGAGTGCTGTGGTTATAGGTGTAATTTGGTGTAATTGTTCTGGTGTTAATCCTCTTGGAGCACTGCCATCAGAACCAAGCCCATAATTTGAGTCATGTTCTGGTGGCGAGCCAAACGGTGTCGAAGCATCCTCCGCCATATCCATCCCCCCATCCCCCACCTCCATCCCCCCCCTCTGTCGATTTTTCCGTGTTCTTTTCTTCATCTTTCTCCCTTTTGTTCTTTTTTGACTCTTCTTTTGTTTAATTCTTCTACCCCCAACTTTTCGCCCAACTTTTTTGGATAATTTCCGCAAATTCTTAGAAACTCTTTTTGAAAATTTCTTTCGAGATAAATTCTGTTTTTTCATTCTTTGATAATATTAACAAAGATTTTTTTTCCTATAATTAATTAATTAATTAATTATATCTCTATATATTTTGAACAAAATTTTTAAAATAATTATTATAAAGTGTAATTTTCCAGTTGGATAATCTTTACTAGATATGTCAGTTTCAGTAATTTTTTTATTAAATAACATTTCATTTTTGTTTATTTCAAATAAATTTCCGTTATCGTCAATACAATAGTATCGGTATTATCTTTATTATGGAATACAATGATATTGTATTATTGTAAATCAGTAATAGAAATAGTAGCTAATAAAGAGAAAAATAAGAAAAAATAAAAAATGTGTAATATTGTACTTGTATTACTAATTATTTTTTAGTAAATGTAAAAAAATTTTTTCTACTGGACACTTCATGATCCAATATGGCTTGTATTTCTTCGATGGTGGCAGTGTCAACATTTCTAGTAGAAAAAGAAACCAGTAGATTTTGTAAATTCTCACTATATCTCCTTCCCACATCCTTTAAATAATCTAATAGATGTTGGGTTGATGTTCCTAATCCACAAAAATTCATATATACTATTTTATAATCATCATCTACTTTAAAATCAAAAATAGATTCATTTAAAATAAATTTTTCATCTTCACCCGCATCGAGACAATTTGGCATAAAAATTTTATGCCATTCAAATGTGTGATGGTCAATATCGGTAATATAAAGTCTTAAGCGTTTGTTAATAATATCTTCACTTACTACATTTGAAAGTTCGCCAAGAAACAACTGTGTAAATCTACCATGACCATCCATCATATAAACTTTTATCGCTTGTTGAGAGGATTCATCCCTACCCAAAATATTCGTAAACTTTGTTACTAATTCTTTTGCACGTAAGATTTGATCCTGCCAAACACTAGAATTTTCTAAATCTCCTTTTGAGAATAAATGTGTATTTGTTTGTGTTTCTCTGTTACTAATATCTACAAATCTTAACCATTCAATCCACGAATTATTATCGCTTGAATTTTTTCCAATTTTGGTTAAGTAATCTGTAAAACTTTCAAATCCTAATCCCATTAAATCTTCTTTCAACTTTTCTACTTGTCTTTCTGTAGGTTGTAATTGTTCGAAGTAAGCACATTTCGCGACTAAATTAGTAAGATAATTATCACTTGAAAGTTTTGTATAATCTTCCCCGGTAAGTTGTTGTTTCGAGATGGCTAAATTAACAGCACCATCAAGTAAATCATCAAAAACAGTATTACCCTCTTGTTGACCAAATTTTTTCTTTAATTTTTCTTTTATAAATAATAAAAAAGGGGTTTCTTTATCCTTTTTAAATCTTTGTCTTGATTGGTCTAAACTCAAATAATTATTATCGGGTAATGTTAATACTACTATTAAATTATTTCTAATTATATTATAATATTTTTCGCACATTTCTTGATCCTTTTTATGAATATTTTGAGAAATAAGTGGTAATATTTTCCGAAGACGTATGAGCTGCGCTCCTGCCGCTGGCCCTCCCCCTCCCCCTCCCACATCCATCCCCCCCCTCTGTCGATTCTTCCGTGTTCTTTTCTTCATCTTTCTCCCTTTTGTTCTTTTCTTTTGTTTAATTCTTCTACCTCCAACTTTTCGCCCAACTTTTTTGGATAATTTCCGCAAATTCTTAGAAACTCTTTTTGAGAATTTCTTTCGAGATAAATTCTGTTTTTTCATTCTTTGATAATATTAACAAAGATTTTGTTTCCTATATATTTTGAACAAAATTTTTAAAATAATTATTATATGTTTTTATAGCGTGTAATTTTCCAGTTGGATAATCTTTACTAGAGATGTCGGTTTCAGTAATTTTTTTATTAAATAACATTTCATTTTTTTTTATTTCAAATAAATTTCCGTTATCATCAATACAATAAGTGCCAACTGTATTATGTGTATGATATTTATCAAGTAATTCTTGACAGTTTCTCCATGGATCGCTATAAATTTTCCCCCACCCTTTAGTTGTTTGACAATGGGAATATTTTTTTCTTTCTTTTTCTGGTAAATCATTTTTAACCCCAGTCATATCCACAAAATTAGATTTATCTTTTGGGTTTTTTTTTGATAAATTTAAACAATAAAAATTATAGTTAGGGTTAGAAGTAGATAAATAATCACAGTCTTTATTAACAACTTTAATACTGTCAATTCTCGAATCAAATAAATTATTTCTAGAATCATATGAAATTATATCATAAACTTTAAAATTATATTTATTATATAACTTTTCAAATTTTATAACACATGGAGTAGGTAATCTACCCATTCCAAATAAATGTAAATATAAATTTTCAAATAGAAGTATATTCTTTATTATAATATTATACAATTCTTCATCATTAAATATTTCAATTAAAATTAAATATGTCAAACCGGCACCCATAGAATGACCATTAATCATTATTTGGTCATAACCTCCTTTTTGAAAAATTTTTAATAAATTATCTCTTAATCCATTCTTCCATAATTCATTAAATTCATTTTGAGAAAAATTACTTCCCCAACATAAACATATACATAATACTGATATTATTTTAGTAAAACTTCCCTCACCATAATCTAAATTTAACAAATACCATTTCGAAGTTTTACATTGTGTTTGATTACATATTATAAAATTTCCTTCCAAAGAACATATATTTTTTTTTTCATTAAATTTACAACCTACCGCTTTACCCTTGCCACAGTCTTCTTTTTTTATTTTAATACATCTATCTAAGGGGAATGAACCAGACTTCCCTCTTGTTCTCACTTTTCCTCTACTTTTTTTAGTTCCTTTTCTCTTGGACTCTCCATTTTCGGCGGAAACTGTTCCTTTAGACACCTTACTTTCTTCAGTTCCTGTCGAATTTGTCGACCCTACAGAACCCACCGCATCTTGTAATAACTTATTTGTTTCAATTATTTTATAATTACGAATAGTATGACCGGCTATACTTGATAATCTTTTATGAGGATCCCAATAATTTTTTAAACCCGAATATAATAAATCTAATCCCAATAATAGATAATGTTCTTTAATTAGTAATTCGGAAGGTGTATAAAATATATTATTAACAGAATTAGTTTGACTATTTTTTGATAAGGCACCCCCTTTAATTTTAGTTTTAGTTTTATAAGTCTTATGAAATTTTTTTTTCTTAGAATTATATTTTTTTTTGTTCATATATTATATACATATTAAAATAATATCAATAATAAAAATAAAATATTTAGCATATGAAGGTTTTAACCTTAAAATACTTAAATTTGTTTTAGTTCCGCACAGGGTTCGAACCTGCGACCTTTTGCGTGTAAAGCAAACGTGATAACCAACTACACCAACGGAACTAAAATATTGCGACTATAACAGGATTCGAACCTGCTTAAGCAGAGCCCAATGGATTAGCAGTCCGTCGCCTTAACCACTCGGTCATATAGTCCTAATTTATATTTTAAAAATAATTTTTAAATCATTTTTAAACTAATATATTTTTATTCAATAAAAAAGTATTAATTCAAATAAATTATTTATTCCATAATTTCCAATCTCTCAAAAAAATCATGTAAAGAATCCATATCCCCAATTTGATTTCCACCGACTATCGCATTAACTTCCCCTTTATCTAAAATTTCAGTTTTCCATTTCTTAAAAGCGTCTAATTTCGACTTCATTGCTCTATCATTATTCTCATTAAAAAATTTACTTGCTTCCTCCAATAAAGTTAATTGGTTCATTTTAGTTTGGATAATTTGATTATCCTTATCAACTTGTACTCCTTCCATAAATGTAGGAATGGCGTAGACTTCTCCATTTTCTAATTCATAAATCCACCACCTAAAACATAATTTATGTGTTTCTTCCGGATGATTAGTTGAAGAAAATACCATTAAATCACCGTCATATACTCCAACGGAAGCACTTTCCACCGGAACAGATTGAATTCTATCATACATTTTCATACTGTCTTCCTTGAACTTATAAATACAGTGTCCTGATTTAATTGTCTTTATTTTCGTTTTATCTACACCTTCTGATAAAACATCGTTTAATGTTTCCAAATGCTCCTCCGAAAAATCATTAATACCATTCAAACTTGAAACCATTAATGAAGCACCTTCACATTCCTTTGGATATGGAGTTTCCCTAGTATAATTTTCCTTTAAATGATTATGAACTGCGGTTAAAAATCTATTCAGTAATTCCTTATCATCACTTGGAACATATACCTGAGATAACAGAACATTTAAGGGACAATTCTCCCCAAATAAACCCAGTAAGTCAGAAGGTATGTTTTCTTCTGTATATGCCGGTTCATTTAAAGTACCTATGGTATTTTTAACATCAGATATTTCTGATAATGTATATTTAGTTGTAGAAAATAAATTACCCATTTTTATTTAATTAGTTTTACATTTAGAGTGTAAATCCTTTATAAATCAATTTTTAATAATTTTTATTTAAGATTTATTTAAGAGAACTTTTATTCAAAAATTATAGAAAATAAATATATATAATATATATAAAATGTCAAAAAAAGAAGGTTCTTTAAGAAACCAATTTAGAAAAGCACGAAAATCAACACAACGAACAAATGTCTCATTCTCTCAAAGATTGAGAAGAGAAGGGGCGGGAGCGGGAGCAGGAGCGGGAGCAGGAGCGAGAGCAGGAGCGGGAGCAGGAGCGGGAGCAGGAGCGGGAGCAGGAG
>Ga0206131_10003404_pt1 | contig 18378 bp, 17 predicted proteins | sample Helgoland_Spring_FD_148636 | JGI IMG/M metagenome (GOLD analysis project Ga0206131, IMG submission 148636) | Pelagic subsurface seawater microbial communities from Kabeltonne, Helgoland, North Sea - Helgoland_Spring_Bloom_20160517_1 | ecosystem: Environmental > Aquatic > Marine > Epipelagic ...
GTGGGGGGGGGGGAGGGGGGGGCGGGGGGGATGAATTCCGGGTGTTTGAGGTGCTCGGCGAGGACGCGGGAGCCGCTCTCGACCTCGGGCGGGGCGGGGAGGTTTGCGAGCTTGTGGAATTTATTGCCGGTGGGGTTGCCCTGGAAGGAGCCGGGCTTGAGCCACTTGAGCGATGAGGAGCCGTTCCAAAGACCTTGGTTGTCGGTGTAGAACATGTCGCCCGTGGCGTTTTGGCCGATGCCGCCGGGGGAGCGGATGCCGGAACAGGCGGGTATCATTTCGCCTTCCGGAGTGATGCGCATGGTCCAGCCGCGCCAGTTGGAATTTGCGGTGAAGGATCCGGTGAGGCAGAGGGTGATCCAGACGTCGCCGTTGGGATCCGGCCTGCTGCCGAAGGCGTATTCGTGGTAGTCTCCGCTGATGCCCCAGCCGGAGCTGATCGTCTCGAAGACATCTGCCTCGCTATCGCCATCAGTATCCTGGATGCGCGAGAAATCGGGGCGCTGGGTGAGGAACAGGGAGCCGTCCTTGTAGTACATGCCGAGCGGTTCGTGGAGACCGTGGGCGAATTTCTGCCATGTGACCTCGGAGAGGTCATCGGCGTAAGCGCCGCTACAAATCCAGACATCGCCACGGCGAGTGGCGACGGCGACCTTTTCGTCCGGCATGAGGGCGAGGGATGAGATTTCCATGACCTCGCCGGGCGGGAGGGGGATTTCCTCGCGGAGGTAGAAGTCGGATTGCTGCTGGGCGAGGGCGGGGACGGCGAGTGCCGCGGAGAGGAGGATGGTGCGCATTTGGGAAAAGAGGCTAGTGCTGAGTGATCAGTGGAAGAGGGTAACGTTTCAGCTTACTTGAGGGTGTAAGTGATGGTGGCGGGCTTGCCGGGTGTGAGACTGATGGTTTCGGCACCGGTGATCTCGGCATTGCCGAGGGGGATTTCGATGGGTTTTTCGCCGCTGAGGGAAAGGGTGCGGACGAGGGTGCCGGTTTCGCCGGGTTTCCAAGAGTCGGTGAGCATTGCCGCGCCGATGCTGACCTTGAAAGTGGGGTTGCCCTGCTTGTCCAGAGAGTAGCCCTTGAAGCGGGCTTCGCCTGGAAGGAAGCGAGTGGAAGTGAGCTTCGAGACCTTGTCGCCTGCGGGCGGTTCATTGCCCTGTCCGCGTCCGGTCCAGTGGCGTCCGGCATTGATGAAGGGGCCTGTCCAGACGAGTTCCGGGGCGAGGTTGTCGGCAGAATAGGCGAGGTTGACTCCGCCCGGGAAGCCGAAGCCGATGCCGCGCGGGGTGGTGCCGTCGATGAAATTCCGATAGATGACGGTTTTGTCGCTGCCCGGCGTGAGGATGATGTCGGGAAATTTCTTTTTGGATTTCGATTTGGGTTTCGCCGGGGTGAGCAATTCCCAATCGTCCATGCCTTTCGTTCTCCAACCGAGCGAAATTCCCTCCAGGCCCGCGAACTCGTAGTATTCGACACGGAACCGGTTGGCTCCCTCATTGAGCTCGACCTTGCCGGTTTTCGAGCGGCTTCCATTCATCGGCCCCTGTCCGGAGACCTCGGCTACGGTCTTGCCGTTGAGGATAACACGCGCGCCATCGTCGGCATCGAGATGGAATAGGTATTCGCCCTTGGATGGGGCAACGAATTCACCCTCCCAGACGATCCCGAATTTGTCCTTCAGGGGAGAGACCGCGATGTCGATGATGCCGTTGTGTTCCTCCTCGACGCTTTCCGCCTGGATCTTACTGAAATCCGGGATGCGATTCCATTGCCCCTTGTAAATACGCGAGATGAGGTTTTCCAGGGTTTGCTTCTTTTTGGGCAGCGGGAAAAGCTTGAGCAGTTCCGGCGCGGTCCAGGGTTTGTCGCGGGAAGCGAACTCGGAACGGACGGTGCGGACGAGATCGGGCGGGATGGGCTCGCCAAGGTTCCCCCATGAGGAGTGGACGTGATTGAGGATGGCGGTGATCTGGCTGTCCTTGAGAACCGCTCCCTGGGGAGGCATCTCAAGGTTGTATTCCTTGCCGCCCACCGCGACCGGCCCGTGGAGGCCGTTGAGCACAATGGCGACGGAGCGCTTCGGGTTTCCTAGGACCCATTCGCTGCCGGCGAGAGGTGGGAATGTGCCGCCGGTCGCGCCCTTGCCGTCAAGCGCATGGCATGCGGAGCAATAGGTGTTGTAGAGTTTTTCAGCTTCCTCGGGAGAAAAGCGAGCACCGAGGGCGGGCAGTGCCATGAGGGTCACGAGGAATATGGATGTGATACGCATGTGGATACATGAACGGGTAATCGGAACGGTTTATTTCAGGCAAGGAGAAATTTGCCCACCTGTGCCGGGGCAATGGGTTTCCCGGGATACTCTATGGAGGGGTAGGAACGGAAACTGCTTTACAGTCGCACACGCCGGCAGGAATCTATGTCCTCGCTATAAATTCCATGTTTTCGCACATTCATTCGGCCATCGTGTTGACCGCAGTGGCGTTGCTGGCCTCCTGTTCGGTGGGTCCGCCGGTAAAGGCGGATCGCGTAATGTCCCAATGGTATGACGGCGGAGTGGGCGAGATTTCCATTTCCATCGACCTCAGTGAACAAATGGCCACCGTCGAGCGGGGAGGCAGGGAGATCGGCTGGGCCTATGTGGCGACAGGTATTGAGGGGCGTGGGACGCCTTCGGGCACCTATCGGATCACCGAAAAAATCGTGGACAAGCACTCGAACCGGTATGGCTGGATTGAGAACGAGTATGGCGAGGTGACGGATAACGACGCTTCTCCGGGCGATCCTCTGCAGCCGGGCGAACGCTACATGCCAGCACCGATGCCCTACTGGATGCGGCTGACGAATTACGGGATCGGGATGCACATTGGCAAGATCCCACAGCCCGGAGAACCGGCCTCTCACGGCTGCATCCGCATGCCGAAGGAGTTCGTCCCGACGCTATTCGATCAGGTGAAGCTGGGGACACCGGTGAAGATCAGCTACTGAGCTATCGCCGTGCGCCCCTGCGGCAAAGCATCCATTGAAGTTTCCTAATTACCGAAAACCGAGTGGAAGACAGCAAGAACACTGGGCGAGCGCTTGGGCGGAACGGATCACGTGTTGCAGGGCGTCCAGGTTCATCAGATCGGTTGTGCGTCCTTCAGTCCGACGAAGGGCGAGCAGGATTTGAGCGGGAAAGAATCGTGGTTCGGGGCGGCAAGGAAAACGATAAATTCGGCGAATGCTTCGGGCGATTTGCTGGCGTAGAAGATACGCACCCTCCAATCGAGCAACGGAGCCGGATGAGCCCTGCCGAGAGTCAGCCAGCGGTCGATGTTCCCGAGGGCGATGTCCAAATTCCTTGGATTTTCCCTGACTGATCCCGCGATGCGCTGCCAGCGTGCGGCGCGGTCTTCTCTGAGGAAGTGATGGTCGTCGTTCGGCGCACGCATAGTTGACGGTTTTTTAGAATTCGATTTTTCAGCGGGGGGAATAATCAAGGCGGACGAACCGGATCAATCCATGGTTTTTGATTATTCCTGTTCGGAGCACGATCTTTCTCCGTGGCATGGTCAATCTCCCGGTTTTCAAACAAGCCGAAACGGCGCGGCGATCTCGAACCACGGGGTGACTTCCGCCTGGCTGGCGCAGTGGAGGGCGGTGCCGGTGTGGCCGAGTTCCGCGAGGCAGTTTGCGAAGCGAGATGTGACTTTTTTCGGGCAGTTGCAATCGCTGCTGAGGTGGCCGAAGACGATTTGGAGGAGCTCGGGGTGGGAGATTTCTCGCAGCAGCGCCTCGACCTGGACGTTGGAAAGGTGGCCGTGGCGGGAGGAAATGCGCTGCTTGATCGACCAGGGGCGCTTGGTGTCGAGTTCAAGCAGTTCGTCATCGTAGTTCGCCTCGACGAAAAGGGCGGCTAGATCCTTGAGATGGTGGATCATGCTGGAGGTCACATGGCCCGCATCGGAGAGCAGGCCGAAGCGCAGGCCACGGCTGTCGAAGACAAAACCGACGGGGTCGACCGCATCGTGCTGGATGGAGAAGGACTTGATCGAGAGATGATCGAGGGCAAATGCCTGCCCGGCCTCGAAGGTTTTCCAGGTGGCCTCGCCGATTTCCTGCTCGCGGACCACATGGGCGGTCTCGGCGGTGGCGTAGATGGGGATGGGATGTTTTTTGAGGAAATTTTTCAGCCCGCGGACGTGGTCGCCGTGTTCATGGGTGAGCAGGATTCCGGAAAGCGATGCGGGGGCTATGCCGAGGGAGTCGAGTCGCAGGCAGAGCTGTTTCGCGGACAGCCCGGCATCGATGAGGATGCGGGTGGAGCCGCATTCGAGGATGGTGGAGTTGCCGGAGGAGCCGGAGCCGAGGACGGAGAAGCGCATTGGGTGAAATTCTAAATCTTAAATTCTAAATCCTAAGGAAGAGGGATGGACTGCGGAGGAGGGAGATTTTAAATCCTAAACCTTAATTGTGTATTCTAACATGCGTGGTCTTCTCCGTGATCTCCTCTTCCCTCCGTGTCCTCCGTTTAAAAAAGATGCCGGAACCGTCTCAGAGCGCGGTAAGTTCATAGCCGTCCTTGCCATCCTTCACCGCCCAACCTTTTTCGGAGAGTTCGTCGCGGAGCTGGTCGGAGGTGGCCCAGTCCTTGGCGGAGCGGGCGGCCCAGCGAGTATCGGCGAGGGCTTGGATTTCTGTGGGGATGTCGGTGGTGTCTTTTGATATTTCCGGTAGGGTGATGCCGAGGGCGCGGAGGATGCGATTCAGTCCGGCGAGGGCGGCGGCGGCATCCTTGCCGGTGAGCTTGGAGGCTTCGCGGAGGCCAGTGAAAACCCCGCCGAGTGCGCCGGGGGTGTTGAGGTCGTCGTTGAGCGATTCCCAGGCGCCTTGGAAGGGGCCGAAATCGGCGCAGGGGAGCTGCGTTTCGCCGCCCATGTTCTCGGCGAGTTTCGTTGCGGATTTCGCGAGCTTGGCGAGCGCTTCCCTTGCCCCGGAGAGGGAGCTCAGAGTGAAGTTGAGCTGCTTGCGGTAGTGCGCGCCGATGAGTGCGTAGCGGACTTCCATTGCGGTGAAGCCTTTCTCCGCCAGATCGGATAGGGTATACATGTTGCCGAGCGACTTGGACATTTTTCCTCCGTCGACCAGAAGGTGGGATGTATGGAACCAATGCGCGGCGAACTTCCCGCCGCAGGCGCACTCGCTCTGAGCGATCTCATTTTCGTGGTGGGGGAAAACCAGATCAACCCCGCCGGAGTGGAGGTCGAAGGAATCGCCGAGGTATTCTTTGATCATCGCCGAGCACTCGAGGTGCCAGCCGGGGCGGCCCTGGCCCCACGGTGACTCCCAGAAATTCTCGCCGTCCTCCTCCTTGCGCGCTTTCCAGAGCACGAAATCGGAGATGCTGTCCTTCTCGTATTCGTCGGCGTCGGCGCGGGTGTTCTGGGTCTTGCCGAGATCGAGCTCGCGTTCATCGAGTCGCGAGAGCCTGCCGTAGCCGGGGAAAGAGGAGATGCGGAAATAGACCGAGCCGTCCTCGGAGGCGTAGGCGTTGCCTTGTTCGATGAGGTTTTCGATCATCGCCACCTGCTGCGGGATGTGCTCGATCGCGGAGGGCTCGATGTGCGGCGGCAAGCAGGCGAGCGCCTTGCAATCGGTATGGAATTTCTCCGTCCATGCGGCCGTGAAGGCTTTCAGCGTCTGCCCAGCTTTCCGCGAATCACGGATCGTCTTGTCATCGAGATCGGTGAGGTTGCGGACATGGAGGGTGGCCGTGCCGCCGGTCTCCAGCGTTCGGCGGAACACGTCCTGGAGTATGAACGTCCGGAAATTCCCGATGTGAGCCGGGCCATAGACCGTGGGCCCGCAGCAGTAGAAGCGGTAGGTTTTCCCGTCGAGGGGTTTGATTTCCTTTTCGGTGCGCGAGAGGGTGTCGAACAGACGCATGGGGGGGTTCTAGGGGGACTCCGCGGAAGATGGAAGCCGGGATTGAGCGTGGTTCAATCCAGCCTGCCGAGGATGAGGAGCGCCGCCTCTCCACCTTTCACTGAAGCTGTGTTGATATTGCGGTCGAAGCTTGCGAGACGGCTGCCTTTTGCGACCGCCAGCGCGAGGAGATAGCAATCGGTGAGCTGTGGTGCGGGCGGTAAGGAGGGGACGAAACTCCCTTTGGCTAGGCTGTGATCGTCCGGCCAGAACCGGTATCCCGGCGCAGCCAACAGGCTCCTGAGGATGCGACGCGCCTTTTCGGGGCAGCCCGGACCGTTCGGGTATCTCGGATTTCCGAAGATGCGGAGAAACCCGTTTTCAACGAGGGGGCAGGTCGCCCAACCGTCCCGGACCGCGGTTTTTTCGAAAAAACGCAAAGCGTCCTCGGAGTGAACATGGTTCGCATCCGCGAGGGCGATCAGGACATTGACATCGAGGAGATGGATCATGCCTGGTCGCGAAGTTCGATTGCCTCGCGGAACTCTTCGTCATCTGCCTCGTTCTTCAGATTCCGAATATCCTGTTCCGTGACCGGTGTGCCTCGTTTCTGCAGCCGCAGTATCCCGAACGGGCCGACCTCGTAACGTTCCGAGTCCGCTGGATCGAGTTCACTGGCAGGCATGATTTCGCGGCGCAGGGCATGGGTGACCATGTCCTTGAGCGTCATCCGACGCCGTGCCGCCAAGGCTTTCGCCTTGATCAGCAGATCATCTGGAAGATCCAATGTGGTTTTCATGACAAGGGAAGGATACAGGAATATGGGTCATTGGCAAGGTTCGTGATGCGGATTGGTCCAGTGTGTCCTGCGCCCCGGCTTGAAACGCTGGCTGGATGCCTCGGAGCTTTCCGATGGGACGCTGCGATTCTTCTGCCTCTGGGCGGCGCTGCTTTCGCTCAAACCAGCTCCGCTGATGGTGCTCAACGAACCGGAATCGAGCCTGCATCGGGATCTGCTTGAGCCGCTCGCCGAGCTAATCGCAAAAGCTGCGGAAAACTCCCAGATCTTGATCGTCACTCACTCAACCGCACTGGCGGAGCTGATTTCGGAGAAATGCGAAACCAAGCGCATCGATCTGATCAACCACGAAGGAAAAACGATGGATCGCAATGATCTTTCGGAATCGGGCGGCAAGATCTGGAATTTCGAGGCTTGAGATAGCCCCGACGGCTGCCCGATAAGAATGGGCCCGGCCTCGCGTTGCTACTCAGTGAGTTCGTCTTCAATAAATTCGGCAACTTGCTCAGCCAGTTCACTGAGAGCTTCATAAAGTTCCTCTTGGATGCTGGCGAGATAGTCGGATTCGGTCTCGGTGTATTGGTCAAGATCCGCATTGCGCGTCTGACACCACTGACTGGCGTTGAGCACATCGACCATTGCACTGGCCCCGACTAGATCGAAGGAAGTGATGATGCGCCTGTGGTTCAGCGCGGTCTGCCAAAACTCATGCAATCCATCGCCTTCGGGATCAAGCAACTGGACGGTCTCGACAACATCCATGAGCGCTCGTTCTTCGCGCGTCAGCCCGCCTTCAGCAGATTTCTCCTCAATCCGGTCGATCAGCAATGTAATCTCGTCATCCCATTCTATGGGTTCCTGTTCAAAAGTCATTCCGCGACAGAACTGAAGTTGATCGACCACAGGGTCAAGACACAATCGCAGCGCGAGTATGACACGGGCAAGATGGGGCGGGGAGACGATGAAATGGGATTTTTCCTGCTCAAGCTCCTGCGACTCGGGCTGAAACGCTGCGATTCTTCTGCCTCCTCCAGCGTGCCATCTTATCGAGCGTATGACGTTATCGTCGTCAAAGAGTGGAAAACTGGTTCAGAAACTCCACCGGAGTAATGGCGGGAACCGGCGAGTGGGTGAAGTCGCCGGTGTTTCCCGTAATGATAAACCGTGACCCGCTTGTTTCAGCTTTTACCTCTGGCATCGTCTGCCGGTATTCCTTGCCCGTCGTCGCGCCGATCAAGCGGGGGCCAGCGCGAGTTTCAGGATGTTCGCCGCATCCATGCTGTCGCCCGCCTGCCCGGCAGCCAGCAACAGGTGGATCTCGTCGATGAACCGAATCGGCCTCGGCTCAGTGGACGCCTCACGGAGCACTGCTCCTCAAACTCCCCGCGATACTCCGTCCTGTAATCCAGGACGTTCTGCCTTGCAGTCCGTTTGTTCCTCGTATAATTACTTATCGCGTGATCCGCACTTTCGTATGCAAGGAAACCGAGAAGCTCTTTCTGGGACACACCACCCGGTCGTTTCCCGCGGATTTTTGCAGACGGGCGCGAACCAAGTTACTCGTCCTTCATGCCGCAACCAATCTCATCGACCTGAAAAGCCCTCCCGGCAATCGCCTCGAAGCCCTCACCGGCAACCGGAAGGGACAGCACAGCATTCGCATCAACCAACAATACCGCCTGTGCTTCCGTTGGTCGGAGCAAGGGGCGGATCAAGTGGAAATCCTCGACTACCATTAACCATGAAAACTCCCGCCAAAGCCAAACTCGACCCGAGATACTCGGAAATCACTCCCGGAGAGATTCTCCTCACCGAGTTTCTCGAACCACTGGCCATCACGCAATATCGACTTGCCAGCGAAACCGGAATGCCACGTTCCCGCGTCTCGGACATCATCAACGGAAAACGCTCCATCACTGCGGAAACCGCCCTCGCCTTCTCGTTGTATTTCGGCAATTCCCCGCAATTCTGGCTCAATCTCCAAAGCCACTTCGATCTCGAAAAAGCCACCCGCAACAGCTTCGAGAAAATCAAAACAAGGGTAAAGCCCCTGCAAGCCGCCTAACTAAGGAGCATGTTCGTCTCGTCCTGTGCCATTTCCCTGCCGATGCGTTTTTGGTACGACAAAGCCCAGAGATTCACCGCGTGGCCTCCGACCAACAACGGGAGTTGGCCTTCGACTGGGCTGCTTAGAATTTCCCTAAAATCGTGAACCTTGCTGGAACGATTGTCTGGAGGGTTCATTCCGAAAGATAGGCTCTTTTGGCGTATTCGATAAAATCGAACGTGATCACCGCATCCTTGGGAAAGACGGAATTTTCCTCTTGAATGGCTTCCGGGGTAATTTCGCCTGTCCGCAGCCGTTCCGCATCGCGGGCGCGATCCTGTCGCTTTTCCCGGTCTAGCTCTTCGAAGGTGACGATTGGTGATGCCATGGCTACGTCCATAGAAACCCATACCTGTGGGCGTTTGTCAATGTGTGTGCCGGAGGTTAGCTACAGATCGCCGCCAGCCAAAAGTGAGCAAATGATTTTTCCATCTTCGGTTTTCTCGATTTTGTTTGGGGCGTATGAGGTGAGGTGGAGGGATTTCAGGATGATGGAGGCTTCTTGGTCGGTCTCGATGTAGCCTCGGAAAAGCGGTTCGTTGTAGTCGGGTGGTTCTATGTCTCCGAAGAGAGAAAATAGGAACGTCGACTCGAGCGCGCCCCACCAGATGGTCACGAAATCTTTGTCGTGGCTGAGATAGATGTTCAGGCGGTGGTGATCGGTTTCTCCGGTGACGCTGGGATGGGTTTTCAGCTCGTAGAACTTCACGCCGGGTGCGGGGTCGTGGGTGGGGAGGAGGGTGAAATTGTGAGTTAGGGGGTCGAATGGCATGGCGAAGGCAGGAGGATTCAGATGGTTTGTAACTGTTTTTCCAGAAGTTTGCCCGTTTGTAATCGTTTTGAAAGAAATGTAACTGAAATCTCATCAAATTCCCGGGAGTAATCCTCTTCCTGCAAATCTGGAGGATCGCTCCAGATTTGCAGGAATCGGATGCGATGTTCCCCGCTTCAGACTCCCAAGGCGATTTTAAGGAATGGGGCGTTGCTGGAGGTTTTGGATTTTGCGACCTTTTGATTCGCAGGCTCCGCCAGCCTGCTCACCCTTCGGGCTCCGTTCGCTGCTTTCACTCCGTCTAAAACAGCTACACGCCTTCGCTGTTTTTCAGGGGTGAAGAGCGGCTAGGAGGAATGGGGCGGTTCGTGAAACTTTCGATTTGGCGACCTTTTCAGGCGTGCCTTGGGAGACGATTTTTCCGCCGTTTTCTCCGGCTTCGGGGCCGATGTCTAGGATCCAGTCGGCCTCGGCGGCGACGGCCATGTGGTGTTCGATGACGACGACCGTGTGGCCTTCGTCGGCGAGGCGGTGGAGGATGTCGATGAGGCGTTTCACGTCCTCGAGGTGGAGGCCGACGGTGGGCTCCTCGATGAGGTAGAGGTTGCGGGCTTTGAGCTGGGCGTTGTTGAGGGTGGCTTTCATGCCACGGCCTTTGATGAGCTCGGAGACGAGCTTGATGCGCTGAGCTTCACCGCCGGAGAGCGTGGGGGAGGGTTGGCCGAGCTGGAGGTAGCCGAGGCCGGTATCGGCCATGAGTTTCAGGGGGTGGGAGATGCGCGGCTGGGACTCGAAGAAGGCGGAGGCTTCGGCTATGGTCATGGCCAGCACCTGGCCGATATTTTTTTTCCTGAAGGTGACCTCCAAGGAAGCTGGGTTGTAGCGCATGCCGTTGCATTCCTCACAGTGGACCCAGGTGGAGGGGAGGAAATCCATTTCGAGTTTCACCCGGCCGTTGCCTTTGCAATCGGGGCACCGCCCACCCTCGGTATTGAAGGAGAAACGGGAGGCTTCGAAGCCGCGCATGCGTGCCTCGGGGAGCTGAGCGAAGAGGGCGCGGATGTGGTCGAAGACTTTAACGTAGGTGGCGGGGCAGGAGCGGGAGGTTTTGCCGATGGGGGATTGATCGACTTCGTAAACGGATTTGATGTTGGTCGCTCCGGAGGCGGATTTGTAGCGTTTTACTGCTTTGGATTTTTGTTTTCCGCCAACCATCGCGGCGGGTGCGATGGCTTGGTGGAGGATGGAGGATTTTCCGGAACCGGAAATGCCGGTGAGGACGGTGAGGCGGGCGAGGGGGATGGCGACATCGATGTCCTTTAGATTGTTGGCGTGGCAGCCTTTGATTTTTAGGTGGGGGTGAGTTTTTGGAATTTTCCGGCGTTCTCCGCGTATCGGGTGTTGGATGGGATTGGCGAGGGCGCGGTAGGTTGGAGAAGAAGTGCCGAGTGCCGAGTGAGCAGTGATCAGTGGGGACTCGCCCTTCGGGCTCTTTTTCTTTGTTCCACTGATCACTCGGCACTGATCACTTGGCACTTGCGGCGGAAGCCCCTCGTAAACGATCTCGCCGCCGAGGCGCCCGGCACCGGGGCCTAGGTCGATGAGGTGGTCGGCGGCGAAGATGGTATCCTCGTCGTGCTCTACGATGATGAGGGAGTTGCCTTGGTCGCGGAGGGCGGTGAGGGTTTTGAGGAGGGCGGCGTTGTCGCGGGGGTGGAGGCCGATGGTCGGTTCGTCGAGGACGTAGAGGACTCCGCGGAGGTTGGATCCGAGTTGGGCGGCGAGGCGGATGCGTTGGGATTCGCCGCCGGAGAGGGTGTTGCCGGAGCGGTTCAGGTGGAGGTAGCCGAGGCCGACTTCTTGGAGAAACGACAGCCGCTGGGTGATCTCCGGGATGATGTCGCGGGAGATGAGTTTTTCGCGGGCGGCGGTGAATTTGAGTTTTGTGAAATGCTCTGTGGCTTGGTTGATGGAGAGGTGGGATAGGTCTGCGATGGAGGTGGACTTGCTGCGAGACGCAGCTTTCACGGCCTGCCCCGGGACGGGGAAGCTACCTAGGCGCACGGCGGCGCCTACTGGGTTGATGCGGGAGCCGCTGCATTCTGGGCACTCTACGAGTTCGTCGTGGTCCATGCGGTCGATGGAGCGGTCGGTATCCATTTCTGCTTCGAGGACGGAATCGAAGCGGGAGGTGTCCTGATGGCGGCGGCGTTTTGGGATTTTGCCGTGGCCTTTGCATTCACGGCACCAACCGTGGGGGGAGTTGAAACTGAAGAGGCGGGGATCGAGTTCTTCGAAGGAGCGGTTGCAACTCGGACAGCTCGAAGAGGTGGATAGGAGGATGAACTTTTTGTCGGAGGTGAAGAGTTTGATTAGGCCTTTTCCGATGTCTAGGGCGCGGGAGACAGAAGTGCCGAGTGCCGAGTGATTTGATGCAGGTTCAGGGTTTTTGGTTTGTGCCTCCATGTCGCTGCGCTCCATTGTGATCAGTGGGGACTTGGAGCTCTGCTTCTTCCCTCTTCCACTGATCACTCGGCACTGATCACTTGGCACTTCTGCTACGACTACGTCGATATCGTGTTCTACGAAGCGTTCTAGGCGGGTGAAGGTTTCGGCTTCCTTGAACTGTCGGTCGACGAGGAGGGTGCTGAAGCCTTGTTTGACAGCCCAGGCAGCGATCTCTGTATGGTAGCCTTTCTTGCCACGGATTAGGGGGGCTAGGATTTTTATGGGACCCTTTTTGAGTTCGGCTCGGATGGTTTTTTCGATGGCGGCGAGGGATTGTTTTTCTACAGGCACCTTGCAGTCGGGGCAATGGATGGTGCCGAGCTTCGCGTAGAGGAGGCGGATGAAGTTCCAGAGTTCGGTGACGGTGGCGACGGTGGATTTGCCGCCACCTTGGGAGACGCGTTGTTCGATGGCGACGGTGGGGGGCAGGCCTTGGAGTTGGTCGATTTCGGGTTTCTCCAACTGCTCCGCGAACTGGCGGGCGTAGGCGGACATGGAGTCGAGGAAACGGCGCTGTCCCTCGGCGAAAAGGATGTCGAAGGCGAGTGTGGACTTCCCTGATCCGGAGAGGCCGGAGATGACGACGAGTTGGTCGCGTGGGATGTCGATGTTGATGTTTTTGAGGTTGTGGTGGCGGGCACCGCGGAGGGTGATGGAAGAAGTGCCGAGTGCCGAGTGATTTGAGGCAGGATTTTCGACTGAGTCAGTGCCTCCATGTCGTTCCTCCATTGTGATCAGTGGGGAAGACTTGGCTGGGGTGGCTGGGGTTGTGCTGCCGCCTGGAAGGACGGCCTTCCTTAGTGCTCCTTTGATGTATTTTGCGGTGGGGGTTTTGGTTTTGGCGATTTGTTCGGGAGTGCCTTGGGCGACGAGTTGGCCGCCGTGTTTTCCTGCTTCGGGGCCTAGATCTAGGATCCAGTCGGCGGATTTGATGACGTCGAGGTTGTGCTCGATGACTAGGAGAGAGTGGCCGGAGTCGACGAGTTGTTGGAAGACGGCTAACAGGTTTTCGATGTCGGAGAAGTGGAGGCCGGTGGTGGGCTCGTCGAGGATCAATAGCTTGGAGCATGGAGCTGAGAGCTGAGAAGAAGACGCTAGCAGTTGGCAGAGTTTCAGGCGTTGGGATTCTCCGCCAGAGAGGGTGTTGAGGGCTTGGCCGAGCTTGAGGTAACCGAGGCCGACCTGGACGAGGGGGGTGAGGATTCGGATGATGGTTTGGTGGCGCTTGGCGTGGGAGGTGGTGATGCCTTCCTGATGCTGGTAGAATTCGATGGCTTCGGTGACGGTGGAGTCGAGGATGCCGTGGATGGATTTTCCCCGGTAGAGAAAATCGAGTGTGGAGGGCTTGTAGCGTTTTCCTTCGCAATCGGGGCAGGTGACGTAGATGTCTGAGAGAAACTGCATTTCGACTTTCTCGAAGCCGTTGCCAGCGCAGCGGTCGCAGCGGCCTTCGCCGGAGTTGAAGGAGAAGAATCCGGTTTTGAGGTCGCGGGCCTTTGCGTCGGGGGTGTTGGCGAAGAGTTGGCGGATGGGATCGAAGGCTCCGAGGTAAACGGCGGGGGTGGAGCGAGGGGTGCGGGCGACGGCGGTCTGGTCAATAAGCTCGATGCCATCGATATACTGGGTGCCTAGTAATTCCTTGAGCGGGGCTGGTTCCTCGTTGGTCTCGATGCCGAGCTTGCGGGCGGCGTTGAGGTAGAGGACTTGGTGGGCGAAGGTGGATTTTCCGGAGCCGGAAACGCCGGTTAGACAGACGAAGAGGCCGAGGGGAATTTCAGCGTCGAGCTTGCGGAGGTTGTGGCGGGTGGCTCCTTTGATGGTGAGTTTCTGTTTGCCAGGTTTGCGGCGCTTTTTCGGGACGGCGATGGATTTTTCTCCGGTGAGCCAGGGGAGCGTGCCGAGTGCCGAGTGATCAGTGATCAGTGAGGAGGCTTCTGAGACGTTGCCGTGGAAAATGACGTTGCCGCCGTGTTGGCCGGCACCGGGGCCGATGTCGACGAGGTTGTCGGCGGCTTGCATGACGGTTTGCTCGTGCTCGACTACGACGAGCGTGTTGCCTTTGTCGCGGAGGCCGTGCATGACGCCGACGAGGCGGTCGATATCGCGGGGGTGGAGGCCGACGGTGGGTTCGTCGAGGACGAAGAGTGTGCCGGTGAGGGATGCGCCGAGGCAGGTGGTGAGGTTGACGCGCTCGACTTCACCGCCGGAGAGAGTGCGGGTGGGGCGATCGAGGGTGAGGTAGGATAGGCCTACTTGGTCTAGGTAGTGGAGGCGGGAGTTTATTTCTGTTAGGACTAATTCTAGGGTGGGGTTTTTGGTGCCGAGTGCCGAGTGATCAGTGATCAGTGTGGAAGAGAATGGTAAGAGCTCGGCGATTGGGAGTTGCCAGAGATCGGGGAGGGTCTTGTCTTTGATTTTGAAGCATAGGGACTCGGATTGGAGGCGCTTTCCTCGGCAGGAGTCGCAGGTGGTGTAGGAGCGGTAGCGGGAGAGGAAGACGCGGACGTGCATCTTGTAGGCTTTGGTTTCGAGCCAGTCGAAGAAGCCTTTGACGCCGTACCAGCCACCGGATTTCCAGAGTTCCTCCAGGTCGTCAGGGGAGTTCGTATTACGGTCTCCGTAGTAGATCCATTCGCGGGTGTCTTCGTCGAGGTCTTCCCATGGGGTGTCTAGATCGATGTCACGTTCCTTGCAGTTGCGGACAAGGTCGCGCTGGCATTCCTCGCCGCGATCGCCTTGGAAGGGTTTGATGGCTCCTTCGCGGAGAGTCAGGGATTCGTTGGGGACGGTTTTATCGAGATCGATGCCGATGACGCGGCCGAAGCCTCGGCATCTGGGGCAGGCTCCGAGCGGGGAGTTGAAGGAGAAGAGCGCGGGAGTGGGGGCTCGGAGGGTGAAGCCGGTTTTCGGGTTGGTCCAGGTTGTGGTGAATGAACGAGAGTTTTCAGGTTTCAGTTTGGAGTTTTCAGAAAGAGAGATCGTTGCGTGACCTTTGCCTAGGAGGAAGGCGGCTTCGAGGGCTTCGAGCAGGCGGCTGGTAGTGGATTTTGAGACTTTCAGGCGGTCTTGGATGACGGCTAAGGTGGCGGGTAGCTTTTTGGGCGGTGCTTCGTCGGTGCGGTGGGTTTCGCCTTTGATGAGAACGCGGAGGTAGCCTTGGGAATTTAGAAAAGGGAAGAGTTCCTCGGGCTTCGCATCGGAGGGGACGGGGATTGGAAAGGTGATGAGGATGTTTTCTCCTGAGAAATTTTTGGTTGCCCAGGTGGCTGCGGATTCGGGGGAGTCTGGTTGGATGGTTTCACCGGTGTTTGGGTCGTATCCTTTTGCGAGGCGGGCGAAGAGGAGTTTTAAGTAGTCATTTATCTCAGTAAGGGTGCCGACGGTGGAACGGGTGGTGCGGACGTGGTTTTTCTGCTCGATGGCGATGGCCGGGGGGATGCCCTCAATGGAATCGACAAGAGGCTTGTCCATGCGGTCGAAGAACTGCCGGACGTACGGGGAGAAGGTCTCGACGTAGCGGCGCTGGCCTTCTGCGTAGAGGGTGTGGAAGGCGAGCGAGGATTTCCCTGAGCCAGAGGGGCCGGTGACGACGGTGAGTTTCCCGAGGGGGATATCGAGATCGATGCCTTTGAGGTTATGCTGGTGGCAGCCACGGAGGGCGATGACTGGCTGCTTGTTCTTGGCTTTCTTCTTTCCGGGCACGGCGCAGGATATGCGGGAAATCCCTCTCCGCCAGCGCAAGTACAAGCCATTGGGCATTTTTGGCTAATCCGGTGGTTGACAGGTGAGGAGTGAGCGCTTACTCAATCGCCTCCCGTTTTGGAATAACGGCGGAGTAGCCAAGTGGTAAGGCAATGGTTTGCAAAACCGTCATTCGAGGGTTCGATTCCCTCCTCCGCCTCCAAGTTTTCAGGCCGCAACCCTTAGTAATACAAGGGGTTGCGGCCTTTCTCTTGTCCGGGTTCTGAGTTGGCGAAATGCGTGGAAATGCGCCCGATTGCACCCAAATATGGCAACTGAATGGCAACTCGGGAATCCCTTTGGTTACGAGGATTTACCCGTGGGGTGATTTTTTTGGGTGGTAATCTTCCGCCTATGGCATCCACCTCTGCTGCGAACATCCATTTAGATTTCCCCCGTTCGATCTCCATGAAGCCTTTTTGGAGACATAGGGAAACGAGGTTTTCCATGCGTTTCTCCGGGGAGATTTCCCGGACGGAATCCAGCAACTCCTGATCCTTCCATGCTGTCACTCCTGATCGGGAATCGGATAGATGGGAGGGGATGACAAAGCCTTCGAGGTGATCGAGGAAGGCGGGAAGCTCGGCACGGAGGGCGGCGGCGGACGCATTCTTTTCGTCAACCGTCCCGGCAGGCATCGGGGTTTCTGACTGGTCGATTCGGTAACCCAATTCACAACCGGACTAAGCAGGATAGTCTCCACGGATGTACATGTAGAGGGACTCGATGACATCTTCCTCTTCGGCCACGATCGAGCGGGTCAAATCCCCGGCGGACACCATTCCTACCAATTGACCGTCGTCGACGACCGGCAAATGCCGCAGGTGCTTCCTGGTCACGATCCTCATCGCATCACGGACCGAACGTCCGGGGGAGATCACCACCACCTCCGTGGTCATGATCTCATGTACCTCGACTTCATCCGGAGCCCGATTTTCCGCAACCACCTTGTTGAGTATGTCGCGCTCGGTGAGAATGCCGACGAGTCGATCATCGCGCATGACCAGCAAGGCCCCGATCTTCGCCGAGCGCATTTCGTTGGCGGCCTCCATGACGGTCGTTTCCGGCGCGATGCCCACCACTCCTTTCCCTTTTTCTTCAAGCAGTCTTGTTAAAGTAGTTTCCACAGCAGCACACGATACCACTCCGCATCACCGATGGTCAAGATCGTTCGTCAAAAACAAGCATGCACGGCATCGGAATCCCCTGTGAATAGCTCGGATAGCCTAAGCATCGGGCGCCACCGGGAAATCCAAATTGGCTTGACCCGACGATGCCTAACATACTAGCTTGATATATGGTAGAGTTAGCTAACACCACGTTATTGCGTATTCGTTCTTCCATATCGTGCCCGCAACGGGCTCAACGCTGCGGCGCATTGTTGCTGCAACGCTATTGTCCGAGCAGATTGCTCATTTGCTCCCTCCGCATACCCGGTTGGATCCCCTCCGCCATGGAATAAGCCGTTCCAACCAATCACAATACCCCATGAGTTCGCCGAACTCGATCCGGTCCACCGGGAACACGTCTCTCTCCAGCGGAAGCTCGGGTCTTGCCTTCAGGATTCGAAAAGGACTGGACCTACCCATCACCGGTCAGCCTGATCTGGCCACCGAGAGAACCGGGATGGTCAATCGAGTGGCACTGATCGGACCCGATTACCTCGGATTGAAACCGACCATGGCGGTCAGCGAGGGCGACCGGGTCAAGCGGGGGCAACTGCTTTTCAGTGACAAGCGAAACCCCGGTGTGCGATTCACTTCTCCGGCCAGTGGCAGCGTGTGCGCCATCAACCGTGGAGAGAAACGCGTTCTCCAATCAGTGGTCATCGAAGTGGATGGTGAGGAGCAAGAAGCATTCGCCTCCTTTTCCGAGGAGAATCTCGACAGCCTCACTCGTGAAGAGGTGAAAGACCATCTCCTGAAATCAGGGCTCTGGACTGCGCTGCGTGCCCGCCCCTTCGGCAAGATCCCCTCCCCGGAGACAGAGCCTGCCGCACTGTTCGTCAACGCGATGGACACCAATCCACTGGCAGCACCACCTCGGATCGCCTTGGCAGGACGTGAGGATGATTTTCGCAACGGCTTGCGAGTCCTCGCCCACCTCACCCCCACGAAGCTCTATCTCTGCCACCACCGCGAAGACACCCTTCCCGGCGCCGAACTCGCCTTCGTCACCCCCGCCGTTTTCGATGGCCCCCACCCGACCGGCCTTGTCGGCACCCACATTCATTTCCTCGATCCGGTTTCCGCCACCAAGACGGTCTGGCACCTCGGCCTTCAGGACGTCATCGCCATCGGCACCCTCTTCACTACCGGAAAACTAGATGTCACCCGTCTGATCGCGCTGGGCGGTGCCTGCGTGAAACACCCCCACCTGATCCGCGCGCCGCTCGGCGCCAGCATCGCGGATTTGGTCGCCGGTGAACTGACCGACACGGATGATTCGGAAGTCAGGGTCATCTCGGGTTCGGTCTTATTCGGCCAACACGCGGTCGGATCGCTGGCCTATCTGGGCAGGCACCATTTGCAGATCAGCGCCATCGCG
>Ga0206131_10003408_pt1 | contig 18365 bp, 13 predicted proteins | sample Helgoland_Spring_FD_148636 | JGI IMG/M metagenome (GOLD analysis project Ga0206131, IMG submission 148636) | Pelagic subsurface seawater microbial communities from Kabeltonne, Helgoland, North Sea - Helgoland_Spring_Bloom_20160517_1 | ecosystem: Environmental > Aquatic > Marine > Epipelagic ...
TTAAATATTACATTAAACATTTTTACATTTCAAATGCCGATTTTTCCAGTATAAGCAAAATCTTTTAATTTTAAACCCTTGAAGATTTAAAATGGGACATTTTCAATCGTTTAAGGGTCAGATATCAGTAACGAATTAAAATCCAGAACGCCAGAGGCGTTCCATTTTAAATCTTCACTGGTATAAACGTATTTTGTTTAAAAGATTTATATCATCAATTTCACATCACAGACAACACATAATTGGCTGATTCCAATGCCCCTTCAACCCAAGCAATATTATTTTCCGAATAATTCTCGCCGCATATATAGATTTCTTTATTGTTAAATGGTTTCATTATTTTTTTCGTATCTTTTTTATTATCAAAGTTCTCCTTATAAAAGGCAACGCCTTTATCCCAATAATATATATGTGTGCTTATTGGATCATCAATATCTTGACAAAATGTTTGTTTCAATAATGTCATAATCGCGCTAGTGAGACCATGATATCCATGTTTATCAAATATTTGTTTCCAGTAAACGGCATAAATATCATCTGTATATGAAACCATAATAGTCTTTTGTTGTTTATTGATAGGAATAATATAACGCAAAGGATTGTTAATAGTGATTTTCTCAAAATCGCCATACCAATCAATATTAGAGAACTTCATATAAATTCTACATAAGGGTTTGAGTTCTATTTTTTTCAACAAGGGTTTCAAAAATGAGAACATGGGAATCTGGGAAATGACATCTTTTGTTACTGCCAATACACACCGATCACATACATATTGTTTTTGTTGGTCTTTCACCATTATAATGGTTGTCTTTGTGGATTCATCATAATCAATAGATTGGACTTCCTTCTTTTTCATGATCCTGACATTGTGTTGTCGGAGGTATTTTTCCAATTTATCAACAAGCTGTGAATATCCTCCGCGCAATGCATAATATTGCACCTTTTTCATGAAATAAGATTCTAATATTTCCAATGAAATGAAGGCATTCATAACACGAACTTCGGACGAGTAACCAAAGAAATCATATATATATTGTACTTCACTTTTAGATAAATGCTTTTTCAAGTATTGAGAGAACTTCATAGATAAAAGTTCGGATTTAGTTTCAGTTTTAGAGTCCAAAAGTTTTTCTAAAATAAGGTCCATAGATGATGTTTGTCTTAAACATGGTTTCGCAATGTCAATAATTTTAAAATCGTCGCTTATTTCTATTGCTTTATCATATAAATCAAAGGTTCTCAATAGACCTATGAGAAACTTATTTTTGTTATGAAAGCGTCCGGCTCCGCCTTCAAAATGTGTGCTAGGGTCAGTGTATATTCTGCCACCGAGCCGATCTAATTTCTCCAATATTGTAATACATCTATTCGGGTTCTCTTTTATTAATTTATACGCCATATATAATCCAGATATGCCGCCTCCAATTATTATTGTATCCATTATATACAATAATGAGTTAAATATTTAAAACAATAATGTTAATTTTTTGTATATGAAGTATTTGGTCTACGAATTATTTAGTGGTGTAGGGTTATGTAATCAATTATTTTCATTTGAAACCGCCATATATTTAGCAAATGTAATGAAGAGGAAGTTGATATTAATTATTAAGAATCCACTATGTCACTGTGGCCGAAGTTCTTGGGAATTTGGATATTTCCTGAATTTTTTCACAAATGATTATGAGAAGTATTTGCCAAACGGTTTTGAAGTATATTATAAAGATCTCCCGAAAGAATTACTGCCGCATTTGAGAACCAATAAGACATTAGAAACAGACAAGTTCTCAAATATTGTATTTGTGGATCACGATTTAATTACAACTGCGAATCAACAGAATATAAAGGATTTTTGTCATTACCGAAAACCAGTGTCATTTAATTTGAATGAATTTACGGATGTGTATATTCATGCTACAAAGAGCAATGCCAGTCGTTGTTTTTATAATTTCATGACAACCCAAGAGAACTACCAATTAATGTCTGACATATGTGGCTCAATAAAATTCAAGCCTATTTACTACAAGATTGCGCACCAGATATATAATGAATTACCAAAGGGAAAAAATGATTTCATTGTCTTCACCCATTTACGTTTTGGTGATGTTCATAAAGACAAGGCATTTTTGGAACGTAGTAATTCACTTATTGTTAAGAACCTCACTCAATATTTTGAAGGTCATCGCACGAATATGATTCAACAAAAGACGTATTGTCTTGTGGACAATAAAAACAACAAACCATTTTTTGAGTCAATGAAGAAATATAACATGCAGCATATAGATCAGTTTAGTAATAACAAATTGAAAAATTATTTACAAGATAATCAGATGACGTATCATGAGAACTATGAAGTAACAAAATACGAAGTAAGTAATGCTATTATTGATATGATTTTGGCGTCTCTCGCGGATGAATTTCTGGGTTATGTTTCAAGTACGTTCAGTCACTACATACAATATATGCGATTTAGAGAAGATAAATCATATTACAACTATTGTAATTTAGTGCATAATAACAGTTCATTATGTACATTGAGACAAATAAAAGAGAGTGATTGTGAATGGCTTCGTCTAGGGTTCTCGGGTGGTCATCCATGTAGTTGGCATTATTTTTTCAAACCACCGGTATATCGCCCGAATACATATTTTACGATACATAATAAGATAGATGGATTTGGTTCTCAATTACAGGCTTGTTTTTCGTTAATAGCCTATTGTCATTACAAAGAGTATACTTATGTTCACAATCCTTTTTATAAAATGCATCATAATGACGAAGAATTGGCTAATTTTCCAACAATAATGAATAGTTTCATAAATTTAGAAGAAAAATTTCAAGGAATTAATACAATGACAAATCATGAAAAGAGCCAAGTTCATCGTGTAAAAGAGGGCTACTTTGTTCATGGTTCTCTTAATCCGGAATTTTTTTACAATAAAGAAGTATTGGAACAATTGAGAACCTGTTACTACAGTAACCCAAAACCGAGTCTAGAACACATTTACAAACCTGATACATATAATGTGGCATTGCATATAAGACGTGGTGATGTAGGAAAAACAAACCGTCATAGTAGTAGATATACACATAATAATAATTATATAGAAATATTGGGTTCTCAACAATTGCCAGAAAATACGGTGATACATATATTTTCAGAAGGAACCCTAGATGATTTTCAAGACATAAAAACAATATATCCAGACGCAATGTTTCATTTAAACACAAATATACAGGAAACATTTCATGGTATGGTAAAGGCAGATCTGTTAGTCATGTCAAAGAGTTCATTTTGTTATTGCGCTGCTTTATTGAATGAGAATAAAGTAAACGGAACAATAATCAAAAATTGGTGGCATAAACCATTGAAATCGTGGTTATAATTTTGTTTGTGGTAAATATATAGAATTATTGTTTATTTATATTATATAAAATGAGTATAATTATCCAAATGTCTGGTGGAATAGGAAACCAGCTGTTTCAATTGGCGAATGTATATAGCTTATCTAAACAATATAATCGTAAATTAATTATAAGTGATAAAAATTCTTCACCGCGACCTTGTTATTGGGAGTCAATATTTCAAAAATTCAAACCCTATTTGATAAGTCAACAAGAGTTCTCAAAAATGAAGCCAAGAAGTCGTTCATATAATTGGGCGCTTACGAGGTTTGAATATAGACCCATAGAATTATTTGAAAATGTTCCATGTTATAATATAGAAGGGTTCTACCAATCATACAAATATTTCAATTTATATGAATTCAAGACCATGTTGGAATTGTCAATAAAACCGCATAATTATAAAATAGAGCCGAATGATGTATGTATACATATTCGTCGCACTGATTATATGCAAAATAATTTCCATAAGGTTCTCAATTTAGATTATTATTTAAATGCTTTGGATCTAATTGAAGACAAGGGAAAGATTTATTGTTTTTCAGATGATATTCAATGGTGTAAAAACAATTTCAAGAATTATAATATAGAATTCGTGAATTTTGGTAACGAAATAGATGAATTATTGTTTATGAGCACATTTCCAAATATGATAATAGCCAATAGCACATTCAGTTATTGGGCGGCTTTATTGGGTAATCCATTAAGGGTTATTTGCCCTTTTTATTGGTTTCAACGTAATTGTCATTTAAATACAAAGGATTTGAGACCGGAATCGTGGATTATTATCAATGATGAGGATGCACATAAAAAATGTAAATTCAATAAAAACGTATTCAATGTTATTAGTCTGGGATCCGCGTGTTGTGTAGTTCATAATATACATGAAAGTATTTATAACCATTTAGGTCCTATTTATCGTCAGTCAAATAATTCCACCAATTTTTTTGATTGGTTAATAAGTGATTTCCGTAATATTTTATGTGTATTTGAGAACCTATGTTTCCGCGATGACAGTTTCTTGGATAGTTCTAATTTTAAATTTGAGGATGTGAATGCCAAACCACAAGAACTTCGTGGCGGATGGTCATCTACATATAGAAAAGTGGAACATAATAATCCAAATATGAATTTCGTGGCTCTTCATGATGTGCCAAAATATTGTATGACGATACCGGAAGAGTTCTCAAATAAATATAAGCGCCGTTTTGATCGTTTGTATTTCAAATTAATAGAAAATGAGTCCATATATTTCATACATTGTTTTGATTTCCAATGGCTCAACCCTTATTTTCCAAGTGAAGATGAAATAAAGTCATTTTTTGATTGTGTTCTCAAAATAAATCCATATTTAGATTGCAAATTGTGTTTCTTTGTTCATCCAAAGTATCATGATACAGTGAAAACAAAATACGAATTTTATGACTCCATTGAGAACCTGGAAGTATTTTATTTACAAAATAACAGAGAATCGTCGGATTGGAAAGCCGATCATTTGAACTGGAAAAGCTTCTTTGAATAATATTATAATATTATTATTATAATATTTACATTTGTGATTAATTTTTATTTATTAACACATAATCCTCAGTATTATATAATAATTGCAAAACAATACCCCACATTTGTGAATCACACCAATCATCAATATAAATATTATTTGATTCATAAATCGCTTTGATAAACCCAAATAAGTCTTTATTATTACGTAATAATCCTAAATTCAATCCTAATACATTTGTATATGGTCCACCTTTTGGAAAAGATTTTATTTCTTTATTAAATACCTCTTTGAAATAGTTTATTGTAAAATTATTTAAACTAACAGATGCGATTTGGCAATCCTCTTGCCATGAATCATAACAACACACTTTATTCTCAATAAATGAGAACATATCCAATACATTATTTTTGTATATTACATTTTCATCTATTCGTATTATTTTATCATATTTTTCCAAATATTTCCAGAAATCGCAAAACCAAAAATTGTGCTTATTGTGTTTTCCTAATTCATTTGACGTTTTATTTACATTTTCATTTTTAGACACATCAACAAACTTAATCAATAAATCAGGTGTAGATTTATAAATATGAATTTGATGTTGCAGTGAAATATTACCGTTATAGAAAATAATATAATCAATATCCTTTTGATTATTTTTTTCCAATTCTTTATTTCGTCCAATTAATGTCTTATAATGTAGTGTTTGTTCATAACCACTAGCAAGACCAATAATTGCAGTCTTATTATTATGGTATTTATGTTTGTAATAATTTTCCTTAAATAATTTTAAATCACGAAGTTCGTTTAAAGATTTATATGTGTGATAATATTTGTCACTTATATCCCAAAATACGGTATTTTTATTTAATGCTGCACCTAATGTACCATATCCACCCATTGAAGGCATATAATATTCGGTACTAATCATAGTTTTAAAATCCTGGTCAGTATTATTAGTACTTAATATGCTTGTATTTTCATTAATAGTTTTAAAATGCGTTATTAAATCTTGCACAAATTTTTCTGATTCATCTCCTTTGTCGCGCCTTGTACATCCATACATAATGAATATATTATCCAATGATTTCAACAATTCGGTATTTTTTTCTGAAAAAATAACATAATCTTGTATAGACATGTTTCCGCCATTAGGCCACCAAATCCAGTCAAATAATCGTAAATGTACAACAAGGGATTTTTTTGGTGCAATATTATAACTTGAATCTATTACAACATTGTACAGTGTATCATAATCAATATGATCACTATTTTTTAATTTATAATATTCAACTGCCAATGATTGTTTTGGTTTTGGAACGTTATTATGTCTAATACAATCACCAAACCTATAATTTAACTTCATAATATATACTTTTATTTAAAATTTTATATAAAAACAATATTATATATATATATATATAATATATATTAAATAAATATATGACAGAAGTCAGTAAAGTCAATACATTTAAAATCAAATATATAAATCCACAAATGTATGTATGCGCTTGTCATATTGATAATATACTGCTACATAAGGATTTTTGGCTGATTAGAAGAAAAGGCGCAAATTTTTTTAAAGAAATATCTGAGGAAGACAAAGACAATATATTAGTAACAAGTAATGAATTGGAACCATTAGTATTTTATAAAGATGGTCCATTAATTAAATGTGTAAAAACACAAAGAGCTTTATCGTGTTTTACTCATAAAAATGAGGCACGTGGTGGGTCTATGTTATTTTTAACAAAAAATAATAAAGGTAATATTTTATTTGACAAAGAATTATTTTTAGGTAAAATATTGAAATACTATAAAAGTCCCATTTATCCTGGTTTTGGACATAAAGGTGGTGGATATATTCATAACTCAATGCGAGTACCAACAGAAAAGGATCCTATAATTGCTTATCACATTGATGAAAGAAATGAATCAAGTTTTTTTATTGAGTTTGAACCTGTTGGAACAATAGATGTTGTATTGGAACATACGCCAACCAGTGTTTAATACATATTATTAGAATTACCTCTATATAAACTAATAAACATTGGGATATTACCCATACTTCCTGATACTACGTGCTTACATTGTGACATTATTTTTACAATCGCCAAGAAATATTTCACATAATGGTCATTATTAGGCATACATTTATCCACACTATTATTACACTTTTTCATAGTGCGGGTTTCATCTTTAAAGATAACTGCGTCTTCAAATATTTTTGTTGCTGCTTCCACAAACTCCAATTCATCGCTTTGTATGAGAACTTGAGATTCTGGGTTCTCATTTTTCAATGATTTTCCCTTTTCAATTACTTCTTCGTAGGATTTCAATACTGTTTCCGTTTTTTTATCATTACCGCGATAAAATAATACAATAATGTTCTCATAATCCAGATTATATTTAGTTTCTAATTCAGTTACAAGAGTCTTAACGTTTTCACTAAGTGAGAAATATTTATCAATAAATGGTATCAATGATTCAAAATCAAGAGTTTTGTATGGCTTAAATTGGTCATGATAATGGAATTTGATAAAATGTTCATAATTAATATCCTCTTTATTATCGCATTTTTCAAAGAATTCATATGTTATGTCTTGATTCTCATTTTCCTTGTTTTTATAGAGTAAAAATTGTTCGCTACAATCAATATCTTGTGGACACTTCTTATTTTTGTTAAAATACTGAATAATATCGTAGAGCTTCACCGAACAACACGAAAAGAATCCTGACCCCGGTGCCACAACTTTACCGCCATGTCGTATTGTGAGAACATTATTATTAATAACTTTCTCTGGTTCTCCATCTTCACTCATATTTAAAAATACACGTTTAAAGTTATCCGCACATTGTTTTACACTTACCGTGTCACAGATGAATTCTCTTGGTTTAAAGTCATTAATTTTAGATAGAAATTCTTGATATTTAGATTCAAACTCTTCTTGGTTCTCAAAAAAGACTCCACACCGATCATCCCAGAAAGGAATAGTAGTCCCTGGTACATCAGGACAACCCTTCCAACCATGTTGTTGTTGCATATTTTTCACAGACCATACACATAATGGTATGTCACAGCTTAATGCTTCTTGTAGTCCAAAGCCTTGACTTTCATGACGTCCAAGCCAAATTCCATGACTACATGTTTGTAAATATTTCAAGTAATCATCTTCTTTGTATGAACCATATCTAAAAGTTCTAAATGAGATGGATTTATCTTTCAAATAGTTCTCAACAAAAGCCAATTCATTTGGGTCACGCTGTTTGAACATAACAAACAGATTATTACCTTTATTTTTAGGTGGTTTGAATTTATCAATTTCAACTGGAAAAGGGAAACTCTCAACAGGAATATGTTTCTCAGCATTCATATTTACCCATACTTCTTTTGCCCACGGACTAGGTTGTAAATATACACAATTTTTCTGATTGTGTATGCGTTGTATTTTGGCATCAGGGAAAATAGATAAATGAGGTCCAAATACAAAGCGTTTTTTAGGATATTTTCTAACATCAAATGGCTGACTTGGACAAAACACGACATCCGCATCTTCAATGTCGTCAATTGTTCCATAGACCAAATCATAATTGAGATATTGACAAATCATTTCCATTCCTTTCTTATTTTTATGATGATATTGATGATTTAATATAAGCAACATTTTATCACCCTTTTTCTCATATTTTTGACTCACAATAGTATTAATATGTGTTTGAGTTTTCGTACTATTCGTCCATTTTTGTGCAGGGCTATTATTACTCTTATAAAGCCATATTTCATTACGTTGATCTGTTACACCACCCTTAACATCAATAACCGCCTTTGTTTTTCCATTCATAATAATATCATTTTCCCATAACCATTGACTGTTCTCATTTGGGCTGTCTACTAAGATCAATTCATTTTTATCACAACTCAAGTATTTTTTCACACCTTCGTTGAAAAATTGTTTATTCTTATAAATCCAACATATATTGGCGGATCTTTCAAGAGGAGATATTTTTACCTTATTATTATTAAAATCAATATATTTGTTCTGATTTTTCAATTGTATTTGAATAGAATCATTGTTTTCTTCTAATACAAAATCCCATTGTTGAGCTTCACTGTAATTAGATTTATATAACCATACCTCTTTGCGTTTATCGGTCATACCACCTTTTATATCAATAGACATGTTTTTATTAGCATTAATAACAAATCCTCCTTCTTGTATCTTCCATGATGCTTTTGTCTTTGAAACAACCAGGTCATTTTTATTGTCAAAAGACAAAAACATACCTGTTTCAACATGAGTAATTATTCCATTTTCCATTTTCCATAAATCCGTGCTTTCATCTCTAATACGAATTTGCGTCCCTTCTATTTTCATGTAATTCTTACCATATTTGGATTTAATTTTGAATTTCATATTGGGGTTCAAATCCACATGATTAATCTTAGGACTTTCATCAATCAAATCGTCTTGTAAACGGTATTGTTTACCAATAAACTGTGGATCTGATGGTACCGAAATATCATCATCATTTACTTTGCGTCCATTATTTGAAATATGTGCCATATTATCATTTTTTAATATATACCACAACTGGTCATTTAAAAATATTTGATCCACATTATAAGGTCTTTCTTTATAGTAACCATATAGTTCGCGAATAATCTTTGTTACTTCCTTGAATTTGTATTTTTCATGAAACGTCTCATTATTTATACCAAATAACCCACCCATAATACAATGCATATGACACCTATGATCCCGAATACAATGTAATGTTTTACCCGAATCCATCCATTGTCTCACTAAATCGGCTTCACGCATACTTAGTCGCGAATCCGCGTCACGAGATACCCAGAACTTCACATTTTTATCGTCTAAAGGTAGCCATCTCCAAAACATTCCTTCCCAATTCATTTTATTTACACCTTGATTTATGCATTTAATCGTAGTTGCACCCATTGTTTCATATGTTTTTATGTATTTATCAGGAACAGTCTCATTATAATAAATCCGGACTTGCCATGTTGGAAAATGAATTTTCGCCAACTTTATGTTCTCTTCCATACCTTTAATATAAGTTGCTTTGGAACCATACAAACAGAAACTCAATACATTAATTTTTCCATTTGTTTTTGGAGCTTCAACAATCTTTGGTTTAGTTTGAGAACTTGGTTTGGATTTTAACTTCAATTTCATCATTTCGTCTCTATTATATATATTTTCTAAATTTATTTTATTGACATTATTAACCAATGAATATAATAAATTTCGCGTTTCTTCATTACTTTCTTGGTCTATAGTTATGTTATTATTTACAGATTTGAATTTATTAACACTGCCATTCTTGGATATAGAACGTTTGCATATATACACGTTGTTTATTTTATAGAGTCTGTCTATACATACGCCCAAATATCCATCAGCACCAGCACGTATTGGAAAAAAATTATCATATAATACTCTTGCGGATTCTTGTGTTATTCCATAACAACCAGCATCCGAGATTCCTCTATGACTCTGTACGAACAATGGATTAAAGTTTTTGAACTCTGGTTTTATTTTATGTGCATTTCCCAAATAGAGAATTTCCCAATCTTCAGGAATATGTGGAATAATTTCTTCAAATAATGTATCCATATTTTGTGCGAAAATAAAATCATCTTCTAATACTAAACAACGGGAATACCCCTTTTCTAACATGTCATAATATGCTAGAAAATGACCATAAGAACAAGCAATAATACCCGACTTATTGACAATGTCCGCGTGACCACGTCCTTTACACCAACATTTATCACCTTTATCATTAATTATATCCTCTTTACAATGTTTGTTACCAGGATATGCAACAATATCATTTACCTTAATTTTTTCATTATCCAATATATTTTTATTGATTGCGTCAATGATGGTAATATTGGTTAAATTAAAACGCTGTATCTGATCAATAATAGAAATTTTTCTATCATGTAATTCATCTAAATGAATAATATATATTTGATCAAAATAACTAGACAAATTCATATAAAATATTTTTTATTTTATATTAATTATTTTTACTAATAATTCTGTCCATCCCCATGCCCACAGTCCCAATATAATAATGGTTGATCTACATAAACCAAGTCTGTATGTTGTAATGCTCTTAACCAATATTCGTAATCTGGTGCCCACAATTGATTACTAAAACTCCCCACCTTTTCAATTACATCCTTGTGTATTATAATACTTGAAGCAATACAACAATTATGAACTGAAAGGAATTCGCGATTCCATATTTCTGGAAACCCATTCTCCATCAATTCTTTTTTACCTTTTCTATTAAATATATTCTTAATTACACCCAAATATTTTTGTTTATTGTAAATAATATACTTTTTAGAAGGATCGTATATTCCCTTACCAAAATAACCGTCACTACAACTCATCATACAATCAAACCCTTTCATCGCATTGACCTGTTTTTCTATTTTGTCAGGCATCCAATAATCGTCATCATCTATAAATGCCATATACGTTCCACTGGCGATTTTCATGCCTACACTACGTTGAAATCCTCCTGGAGATGCGTGTCCGAACCGGGCTTTAGAATTTTTATCCATATTCACTACAATACAACCTTCAAATTTATAATTATAATAGTCTTCTTGACTAGAACCATCATTCACAATGATAATTTCTATATTCTTATATGTCTGATTTCTAACGCTCTCTAAAGCATTCAATAAATATTGAAACCGATTATATGTTGGAATAATAACACTGACTAAATCCATATACATTATTTTTTATTTTATTAAGAATTTTCCTACGAAAAGTCTTCTCTATAATGTAACAACAATACATCATAAAATTCGCCGTCAAATTTATCCCTATAATGAATATGGTCTGTTCCACAGAAAATAATTAATCCATTACTGTCGCAATCTAAACTCAAACATTCTTCATGTGGTGGTGTGAAATCATAACGCCCTTTGTTTTTAATAGGCTGTTTGGTCTTATGACAATATATTGGCCAGTCTTTGTCCTTGTTCACCAAGAATGATACGGTAAATTCACAATCGGGTCTGTCTGTGTGTGCCGGTAAATCACTGTCTTTTACATATGAAGACAAATATGTATATGTTGGCATCAATTTCTTTTTTGTAATTTTCTCAATCAATGGCAATGCTTCATAATGCAAGAACCTGGAAAATGGTTCATTATTTGATTTATAACGGTTTGCCTGTCTGTCTCCTAGTGCCCACACATTTTCCTTTATTGTCTTACGGTAATATCCTTGTAATAGTTCTATCATATTAGGATGAACAACATCAGATAATATCACAGGATTGTATTCGTCAAAAACATAATCGGTTTCTAGTAAAGTCTTATTTAGACCCTCATTTTTTTGTTTCAAAACATCAAATTGTTGAACACATTTATTAAAGTAATCAAAATCGCCGCGGAATGAATATTTAAAACTATTATGTCCGCCCCATACTCGTTTCACTTCATTATTACGGAATTTTGTCAATACTTCATCAAACGTCTTATAATGGTCCTCCTTCTCTTTTACTTCACATGTAACGTTTTCTCGCACGCGATCCGTCTGAAAAACACTCTTTACATTAGAAACGGTCTGATTATTTAATTCTCTTACATAAATATTGACAATATAAGATGGTTCATTTGTCAAATTTCTAATTGTATGTATCATATTGCTGTCGCGCTGTGTTGTTTCCATCACATTATCATAAAATATCATATCTCCACATTGTAATGTTGTTGTTGCATTCAAATTATTAAACAAATATTGTATGTTGTTTTTCAAAACAATAGTGATTGTTTGAAGTCGTTGTCCCAATTTAGCTGTGTATTTCTTTCCATCAACACTTTCTACATCATATCCATCATAAAATGGACCGTGATTTTGTTTAGGGTCGTATTTAATTACATTCATGTTCTCAAAATATTTGCTGTCTATTTTCAAGAATGACGCAATGTTATCAATGAGTTCAACATGTTGTTCGTTCTTTAACCATGCGCTCGGAAAACGGGAATTAGAAAATTGACATTTACCGATTAACATATCACATACATCCTTTGATAAATACTTATTATTCACATAAATATTCTTAACATCATGGATTTTGATCAATTTATCATTTTTCTGTGAATTCAACGTCAGACTTTTGATCAAAGTACTATGTTCCATGGTTTTTTGCTCATGAATCTTGTAATACTCTGGATTCAAATTAATATAAGGCACTGATTTCTTCATATGACGAAACCACAAATTGAATATGAACTTTTCACCTTTTTTAACAGGCATTCCTGCGTGTTCCGATAGATGATGCTTATTAATAGTATCCTTATAAACATTATCAAATACTAATAACTTACCTTGTTGTGCAGATACTTCTTTGTTTAATTTAGTGAATCTAGTAGAACCTCCCTCTTCAACAGTATTTAAATATACTAATGCGGTTTTTAGTCTTGGACCACCAAATTTCACACATCGCAATGATTTTTCAGACCCATCATTATCCCAACTATCATAATGAGCACGATATTCATTATTTTCACCGTAATATACGATTTGGAACTTCTCAGCATTTTCAATTGGAATACCTACTTGATTACTAATTTTCAAAGCTAAATTTGTAGTAATACTATCATGAAAATGGTCTATCCAATTAGTCTTACTTGTACGCCCTACCGATTTATAACCTCCTTTATCATTACTCACAACACTGTCTATCAAATTCTCTTTTCCGAGTTTCATCATATGTTCGCATTCTTCTTTTGTTACATAATTATCAATAGTATAAACATTTGGGTCTTCACATAAGCAAGTATTTATTTGTTCTTTTGATTCTTCAACTTCCTCTATTTTAATACGTGTATATTCATCTCTACATAATGATGGACTTTCTGTAAAACAATGTTCAGCCATTTATAATGTCTTCACTTATATTTTTTATACATATTTAAACATAAATAATTAAAAAAATTGAATTGAAATAAATAATTGAATAATATTTCATTAATACTTATATAGTTATAATGGAACAATGTATGATATGTGTAGAGCCTTTTACTAAATATAAAAGAGTATGTATTAAATGCGAATATTGCGACTATAATGCGTGTAAGGTCTGTGTTGAAAAATGGATATTGACCCAAACTAAGCCTAAATGTATGAACAATGAATGTGATCGCGAATGGACTAGAAAATACATTAGTAATGTATTTTCAAATAAATTTGTTAATAAAGATTTGAAAAAACATCGCGAAGATATATTATTTGACCAACAAAAAGGCAAAATGCCTGCAACACAACAATTAGTTGAAACAGAAATTCAATGTGAAAAATTAGATGATGAAATTAGAACACTTGATCACCAAAAATTTGCTCTTGATAGAAAGATCAGAAGTTTATATATTAAAAAAAGAGAAATAAGGGGTGCTAAAAAAAGAAATCAATCCAATTTTCATAAGAAATGCACATTTGAAAATTGTCGTGGATTTTTAAGCTCTCAATGGAAATGCGGGATTTGTGAAAACTGGACATGCCCTGATTGTCATGAAGTCAAAGGAAAAACCCGAGATTGTGAACATGTTTGTGATGAAAATACCAAGGCAACCGCAGCATTACTTGCAAATGATACAAAACCTTGTCCAAATTGCGGTGTTAATATACACAAGATTGATGGTTGTGACCAAATGTGGTGCCCTGAATGTCATAGTGCCTTTTCATGGAGAACCGGAACAATCGAACGAAATATACACAATCCACATTATTATGAATGGATGCGTCGCACTGGTGGTGAAATACCACGAGATGCGAATGAAGTTCAATGTGGTCGTGAGCTAGACCATAATTTAATTGGAAACATTACTCGTGGATTAAATCACATTGTCACACAAAATAAAATACAATATGAGCAAGACAATACTGACTTGGAAGGGGTTAATCTAGAAAGAAGAGGGGGGAAGATTCGAAATAGTTTACGGACTCTCTCTAACATGAGTAGTAGAATATCACGTGAAATAATTCATTATCGGTTCAGTGAATTACCACGTTATAATATTGATAATGATGATGAATTCGTTGATTTTAGAGTTAAATATTTACGTAATATGATTAGTGAAAACGAATTCAAATATACATTACAACGAAAAGATAAAGTCAATAAAAAGAAACAAGATATATCTAATGTATTTACCATGTTTATTAATACATCCACTGACGTTATATACCGGTTTGTTGATTTCATTGAGCCTCCATATTGTTTAAAAATGTCGGAAAAAGAAAATATAAGAGAAGCCGCGAAAATATTGAACGAAATAAATACGATTATTATTTATGCGAATGAATGTTTGGAAGAAATTGGTAAATCATATAATGTGAAGTCATTGAGAATAGACACATTTAATCTCAAATTGGCAATTGACGGATCATCAAATGTCCCTGATAATATTTAATCTTTAAGGGTAAAAAAATAAACAATATTATAAAAAATTATTTTGATGGTTTCATGTTGGGTTTGACTTGTTCTCTATTATGTAATTTTTCTGTTAATCCTTTGCGCTTTTCCTTCATTCTCTTCTTTTTCTTCTTTATTTAATAAATTAAAATATTTCATATTTTCATTATATTTAAGTCTTCTATTAACCCAACAATGATAAAAATGAATATCACGTGAGTGAGCCATATTTTTTTGTGTAGTATGTGGATTAAAGAAACAAAAAAACGGGTTATTACTATAGTAATTTTCTGTATATACCATCATTTTTTTAATAGAGTCTTTACCAACATAATTACAAATTTGCAATATATTATTATCAATAACATCATTATCTCCTTTGTTTGTCAGAAACTTTGAATGTAATTGAAATGTTTTATTGTTATTTGCACAGAAGCTTCTTATATCATCATTAACAACGGTTATAAATTCATCGGCATCAGTAAATGTTATGTATTTAGCTTTTGTTTTCATGGCATGTAAACCTATAAATAATGATACTGATTGAAGTGTATTCCAATGATGTCCTGGTAAGCCTTTATAAGGAAAATCAATGATAAATACTTTATCACCATATTTATTTGTTACTTTACTCATGTCTGGGTCGTTATCTTGGTCTCCTTGATTATTTGGAGCCCCATTTTTTGTATTATTAAATATTATAATTTTATCTACTCCTAAATTCAGATGATAATTAATCCATTCGTCTAATCTAAAGTTATACATTCTACACATTGTGCTAATAATATTGATATCGTTGTTACATCCTATGAATGCGTCTTCAAACGGGAAATGTAAAATTATATCATTGACTTCATGTTTAGATGTTTTAATATTGATTATATTTGAATGTCCTTTTTCCATTTCAATAGTTATAATATTTTCATGATTTTGTAATTTAATATCTATCAAACTACCATCTTTGTTAGTACATTTTAAAGTATCCATTACTTCTTTCAACTCATGCTTTTTTTCTTTGTATTTCCAATGACCAAAACAAACAACATATGACTTATCGTCATGTTTAAAGCAACAATTATTTATTACTTTCATTTATATATTATTTAATTAGTTTTAATTATATTAATTTTATTAAATTAATAATTTGTATTTTTTTATCATAATTTATTGTTGGAAGACACCAAAGTGATAAGTGTTCTCAATTTTTATAGGAATTATATGTTCGTTTTTATTTATCATAAGTCCATAAAGAGTGGAAAAATAATATTCATTTTTGGATTTTATATTAAGATCTAATAACATAGTGGCATATTTTATAAATAAGTCCTTATTTGAAAATCCATAAAGACCACAACAGAAATAGTCTGATATTTTATCTTTTTCTATTACTTTATCATCAGTAAATTTAATGAATGAATAATTTGTTCGTGTAAAGTCAATATTATAACCAATAAATGAATGCTCATAATTATCTTTGGGGTATTGACTATGTACATTATCATTATCAATAAATATACAGGATTGTTTTGATGAAATATTAAAGTTATTGATTCCAATTAATGCTGTCTCAACAGGACCTCTTGTTAAATAGTCCAATTTACAGAAATGGAATACATGGGTTTTGAATTTATTGATGATGATTTCTTCAAAATTATAATTTTGTAGAACTTTATTATAAATAATGTAGATTTCTTTACTAGGTATACGCTCAATATTGTATTCAATCATATGCTTTCCTTCAATATAGTTAAGAGGTTTTGGAAGAGAGTAGTTGTTATTCCTAGAACCTATTCCTCCACATAATAATATGTAAATCATATTTTACACCTTTTCTCATTTAATACGCCCATTTTTATTCAATATTTAATCAAATATTAATTTATGAAATCTCTCAATAACAAACCCTTCAATTGGATTTCTATTTTTCTCTAACATTTCAATAATTTTTAAATAAAACTCTTTTGGTCTTTGTAAGATTTTTTTTTTCGATACAATAAATTGAGCACCCGCCCCAAATATGAATTCCATATTTTCTTTTCTTTCACCAAATAGTTTTTCATAAGTTGTCATTATTGGTAATCCGCGATGATATATACAACCTTTTAAATTACAATCTAAAACACGCTCACTTAAAAACTCAAAATCAATACTCAACTCTTTATTATTAACATAATTATTTAAATTAGATATAATATTTGGAGAATGGTCAAATGGGTTTCCTTGTAAAAAAATAGTATAATCTCCTAAATTTTCATAATTATCATAAATATATTTGTAATATGTATGTCCTTCTCTGCCAACATTTGGTAATACTATTTCATTATAATCTTCATTTAATTTATTTCCTTTATTATAGACAATTACATTTGAAAATTGTTCAGTCCATTTTATATTTTCGTTATATCTTGCTACAATAATAAAAAAATTCATTATATATATATATAATAAAAAAATTCATTATATATAAATTAAAATGGGCGTTTTAAATGAGAAAAGGTGTAATAGGTCATAATTTGATTATGTTGTTGTAGAATGTAAAACATTTTACAAAACTAATTAAAAAATTGAAAGTATCTAACTCTATAATATGAGTTTATATAAAGTCATGTCTTCCGTTGCTTCAAGAACCCGATCTCACGATAATCTTTCTTCAATTGATTGTGTCAAATATGAAAAGCCAATCAAAGTACAAAGTAGAACCCATCCAATGCTACTCAGGAATTTCTACAATAAATCCAAATCTTATTCAAATAATCGTAATACGGATTATGTCTATGATGATTTTGACTTTGATGATTCTAGTAGAGAATGGCGAAGAAATAAAATAGCTCAAGGAAACGGCACATTCATTTATGCATAAGTATCCATGAATTTCAATGTGGATTCGGTTAAATAATCAATAGTCATATTATTCAGAATACCATTCATGGTTTTCACAAAATTATCGTCACTTAATATTTCGGGAGTTTCATATTTACC
>Ga0206131_10003418_pt1 | contig 18318 bp, 14 predicted proteins | sample Helgoland_Spring_FD_148636 | JGI IMG/M metagenome (GOLD analysis project Ga0206131, IMG submission 148636) | Pelagic subsurface seawater microbial communities from Kabeltonne, Helgoland, North Sea - Helgoland_Spring_Bloom_20160517_1 | ecosystem: Environmental > Aquatic > Marine > Epipelagic ...
CCATTGGCAAGCTTTGCGTGCGAGGGGCATGCGCGCAGGGGGAAGTCAGGGGCAAACACCAGAGCCACACTGGCGCTGGCCTGTGCCGCGTCGGGGGCCATTGGCAAGCTTTGCGTGCGAGGGGCATGCGCGTAGGTGGGGAATCGGGGGCAAACCTCACAGCCGCACCGGCGCGCTGCCGTGTGACGCGCAGCAAGGGTCTGCGCATGTATGCGTACGAGAGTTTATATAAAACTGGTTTGGCACAAGGCGGGAATGCCGGGCTCCAGCATCGTCTACGTGAGCAGCGGCGTGCTGCCGAGGGCGCAGCAGGCGGAGCCGCCGCCGTTGCGCTCGTTGCTGCACGCGATGATGTGCGAGGAGCCCTGCGTCTTTGAGGGCCTTAGCATATACCGCAATTTTGTCGAGTGCATGCAGTTTACGGTGGGCAGTGGCGCGGCTGGCGGCCTTCGGCTCACCGACGACGAGGACACGCTGCGTCGCTTCTGCCGCGAGAGCGTCGCCTACTACTTTGCGCTGCGCTTTGTCGCGTTCCGCTTTGTGCCCTCTGCGGACGACAAGCGCGTGCTTGCGCCTGTGTGCATCCCGATGCAGCAGATTGACTTTTACTCCGACGTGCAAAACCTGCACAGCGTGCACCACGCCCCGCACGTTTTTTACGCGCAGCGCGAGTTCCTTGCTTTGGCGGCGCCGCACGACCAGCCGCAGATTTTCGTGTACAAGTTTCCGACGGCGCTGATGGACCCTTTTTCCCTCGGCCCGCTCGCGCTGCTGTGCAACTCGTATCTGGAGATGCTCAAGGTGCGCGAGCACAACTCGCTCGTGGTGGCCGAGAACTCGAGCACGGTGCAGTACGTCGAGAACACCGAGGGAAACAACGCGCAAAGTGCGACCGAGGGCGGCATCATCGCGCAGCGCACGACACTCGACTTTGTGCAGATGGAGCGCGAGGAGCAGCACACGCGGCACAAGATGGAGACGATGTGGAACACGCGCGAGATGATCCACGAACAGATGGACGCAATGGAGGCGAGCAGCACGCAGTACATGCAGGAGAAGCGCGAGCGCTATGTGATCCTCCCGCCGAACACGCGCGTCAACTCGTCCGCCGCGCAGAGCCGCCTCACCTTTATGTCGTGCGTGGACACGGGCAATGTGTTTCAGGCACACGTGGCGCGGGTCTTCGAGCTGCAGAAGCCCGCGGGCGACGGCGCGCGCGGGCAGGGCGCCGACAAAGACCGCTACCGCGGGCGCAAGAACGAGGACGAGAGAAGGCGCGATTTAGGAGCGCGCCACACGCGCCCGCCCAACCCGCAGAGCAAGCAGAACCAGGCGCAGATCCGCGACGCCGAGCCCGGCGGCGTGCGCAAGTTCCGCAACGCGCTGCAGGAGCTGCTGACGGCTGTCGCTAGCGTGCTCGCGGACCCCAAGCTCGACGACAAGCTCAGGGAGATGGACGAGAGCAGCCACGCGGGCAAGCGCGCCAAGGCCGTGCTGTACAAGAACAGGGGCTACACCGGGGCCGCGAGCGTGCCGCTGCAGGAGGTGCCGACGGCGCAGCGCGTCAAGTGCGAGATCGAAATGGACACGGAGCGCATGCTGCACACGTGCAAGTCGCACGACATCCACCCGCAGCTCGTTGAGCCGGAGGCGCCGCCGGGCGGCAAGGACAAGCGCAAAGACAAGCACAAGGACAAGCGCAAAGACAAACGCAGCAAGGCAAGCGAGAGCAGCAGCCCGAAAGCACACGAACGCCGCGCCAGCAAGCGCGTGAAAACTTGAAAAAGAACTGCCGAAAATAGACTGGCCCAAAATAGACTGCAGTATATATGAAGGATAGTCAAGAGAAAACTACCAGCACGACCGCTGCGCATGTCCACGCACGCCTCTTCGTCCGCTAAGGCGCAAACGTTTCGGAACTGGGAGCTTCGCGAGCTCCTGAGTGCGCCGCAGCTGTCGTACGCGACGTACAAGAAGCTCACCATGCTGTCGAAGCCGCCCAAGCACGCGGCACCGGGCAATCTCGTGCAGAGCCGAAAGCCCCCGGGCGGCGGGTGGGTGCGCGTGTGGACGTTTGTACGCCCGCAAAACTGGGGCGCGCCCCGGTGTCCGAGCTACCGATACCCAGTATGGGAGTTTGAGCCTGATAAGTACGCGGCGAAGCTCGAGGCATACCAGGCATACCAGGCGTCGGCGGCGGACGCCGGCACTGACAACGTTGCATCGACGTAGATGTGCTTGGGTTTGGACGTACGGGAGTTCGAGCTGTGCTGTTTCAATTGTCGCGAGGGCCTTTTGTAGCATTGGGTCTCGGTCCGTACGCGCATCGGGTTCTTGCGCGTAAGAAGCATCCAGCTTTGCTGCAAGGTCGTTGCACTTTGCCCTCTCGGCTGCCAGGTTGCTCTTGCCCAAAGTTGTCCGCCATGCCCGAGGACCCTGAAAAGGGCCTGTGCATACGGGTGAGCCAGGACGAGATTTATCTTGAGCCCAAGATCTTGCGCAAGGGGTATAAGTTTGCGACCGAGGTCGACGGCAAAGCCCGAGCTTGCGAAGTAGGCTGGTTGACTGCTTGCAATAAAATGTTTTAAACAAGCCCATGCTGCGAAAGCGCACGTCGTGTGGCGTGTGCATACGCCGCTCTGCCCGCGTGAGCGCGCGGTAGCTGCCAGAAGGCTGCGCCCACGCGCCGAACAACCAGCGAGCCTAGGCATGCACTACAGGGCAGTTTGTAACTTAGGATGCAGTTTGCTGTACTGGTGCACCGAATCAAAACTCACAGAACGTTGGCGCGTTGCATGCATGTCAGGGCAACGCCCGACCAGCAGGTGCTAGAGCAGAGTCTGTGGCAGCAGCCTGTCCAAATACTCTTGCGGCGGAAACAGGCCCAGATTTACGTCCATGGCATCCACCGACTCCGCCAGCGAGTCGACATCCGAATCGGTGTCGTCGCCAAGGTTTTGCACGTACCACACGAACGACTGCAGTCGGCGCTCGAGCGGGCCCTGCGTGATGTCGCCGGCAACCTTGTACGGACGATCGTACGGCTCGACGCCTCGAAACTGCTGGCAGTACCAGTCGATGCGTCCGATGCGGTACCGGACAATGCCCCAGACCGGATCCGGCCAGTGCGCATCGTCCTGAAGCACGTTACACAGTATAACGGCGTGCCAGGCGTCCTCGCGCTCGTCAAACAGGCACGAATACACAAAGCCGAGCCGCTCGCCCGGCAGGCGCATTGTCTGCATCGTCCATGGCAAAGTAACCCAGATGTCTTAATGCCGGTTGCAGCCAAGTTCTACGATCATGCCTGGCATGAGCCTCTCAGCGTTCCCAATGCACCAGAAATCGTAGCAGCGCCCGTCTGCGAGCACGTACGGCAGCCCGCTGCTGTAGGATTGATACAGGCTGTAGCAGTTGAACTCATATGTGCCGTCAGCACGCGGCCACCCTATGACGTCGTGCATGCGCGTCTCGCGCTCCCATGCCCAGAGCTCCTGCAGGTTTGCACAGAGCCAGCGCCAGCCGGGCGTGTCGAGCATGTGGCGGCTCGGGTGCTCGCAAATAGGGCCCGGTAGGCTGACGGTGCGCAGAAAATACACACCCCGACACGCAAATAGATTCCCGGGGCGTTTTCGATTTCTGGCCGCGCAGTGCGTTTGACGCGAAAAGCCGCGACGGGCAACGCGCGGAGCCGAAACACAATGGCAAACCTAAAAAATAAAGATCTATATATGTGCGAAAAGAACGGTACAGATGGCGCACTCGGAGCACCGCGGCGGCGCTTTGCGCATGTCCGGGCCCGGGGCCGGGGACGGCGGCGTGCTGCATGCCGATGTGCCGCTCTCGCCTGCCGAGGCGCGGGCGCGCCTCTGCGAGTTGCACGCGGGGCTGTGCGAGGACGAGGTGCTGCCCGAGTTTTTCCGGCGGCACCTCGTCCCGACGGCAACGATGAGCGAGGAGCTCTACGAGCTGGTCGCCGAGCTGTACGCGCAGATCGCGGATGCCGACGCAGGCGCGTGCAAAGACCCCGGGGCCGATCTGGACATGCGGAGCGAGTGTGCGAGCGACGCGGGCGGCGGAGGCGACGACCCTGCTTGCGCCAGCGCGGGCCAAGTGCCCCCAACGGTGCCCGAGCTCGAAAAGGCGTGCGGCTTTACGCTGGACGAGTGCGGCGGCGAGAAGCTCGACGCGCCCGTCTCGCTCGCCGAGGCGCTGCACACGCAGAGGCTCAACGAGGAAAACGTGCGCGACGCGTTTGTGGACGTCGCGAGCGTGGCGCAGCTCGGGCGCGCGTACGACAACATGGACCAGCAGGTCCAGCGCCTGACGTTTGTGATGGCGGCGGACATGGGCAAGTCGTCGACGCCGCAGATGCTGCACAAGGTGCTCTTTGTGCTCAAGCAGCTCGAGCGCCGCTACGTCGCGGCGCCGCGGGGCAAGCAGCGGCACGCAGGGCCCGACCTCAGCAACATCCACCGCACGACGCTCGAGCACCTGCGCGTGCGCAAGGTGCTCGGGCACACGTACCACATGCTGCTCAGCGACGACGAGGAGTTCACCGTGCCGGTCATGGACGTGCGCATGCGCGTCGAGCCGCTGACGACGGGCGGCGCGAAGCCGCTGGTCAACTTTTACATTTTCGTCGAGGTCATCTTCCCGCTCACCCTCAACGTGCTCAAGGCGATCAACGACTCGTGCAGCGCCGAGGGCGCGGGCGCTGCGGGGGCCGAGGAGCTGCAGCGGCTGTGGGTCGACATTGCGTGCCACCAGGCGACGCTGGGCGGCGCGCGCAACCAGACGCGCGAGCTCAACATCCGCTTCCCGGACCTCTTCGACCAGAGCGGGCCCTTCTGGCTGCCGCTGCTCACAACCGCCGCGCACTGCGTCGCGAGCGCCCGGCGGCACATGCACATGTACGCGCACGAGGAGCTCGTGCGCGCGACGGGCGTCGAGCGCGCGCAGCTCCCGCAGCTCAACGTGCAGTTTCCGCGCATGGACCGCGTGATCGCGGGCAAGCTCTTTGCGCCGCACTACGACGCAGTGTGGGAGCAGCTCGCGGCGCGCGCGGTGCACGCAAACTACCGCAAGCTCGAGGAGTACGAGGCGCAGGTGCTCGAGCACCACAGCCGCAAGGAGCGCGACAAGGACTCGAGCTTTGACGACGGCGCGGGCCCCGCGGAGCCGCCGCAGCTCGACTGGACGCCGGTGCCCGACGTGCCGACGGCCATCGACTGGGACGAGCCCGCGGTCGCCGACGCGCTCGCGGCGTTTGCGCTCACGCCCGAGCACAACACGCTCGGGGAGCTGCTCGAGCTCGCGGAGGCGCACCGCGAGCAGCTGCGCTTCTGCGGGCTCCCGCCGGGCGGCTTCAACGTGCTGGTGAACATGCCGCTCGTGCAGTGCACGTCGCGTGGCGCGGCGCCGCCGCCGTTCCGGGACTTTGTCGCCGAGAACAACAGCTTTGCCCTTCCCGAGAGCACGTCGCTCGCAATGCTGCTGCTCAAGGAGCAGCCGCTGGCGCTGCTGCAGGAGCCGGCGCGCGGCGACGCGGACGACGCAAACTGGGTCACGAGCCTGCTCACGTCGTACGACCTGCGCCAGCGGCTGATCGAGGGCCGCCGCACGGACTCGGACGTGCTCCTGAACAACCGGTGCGCGGGCGTGTGGAGCACGCAGCTGCGCATGGCGCACGAGCGCGCGCACGCGCACGACCGGGTGGCCGGGCACCGCGAGTATCTGCGCACGACCGCGGTGCAGCTCGGGCGCACGATCATGGAGACGGACGACGGGCGGCGCGGCGGCGCCAACGAGCGCGTGGCGGCCATGCTCAAGGGCGCGGACCGGCGCGCCCCGCGCAGCGCCTTCCGCTGCAGCGCCGCCGAGCGCTTCCACAAGTGGTACGACTATGGGCGCGCACAGGCCGCGCGCCCCGAGCACGCGCTCGACAGCGACGCGGGCACGCTCTACCACAGCCTCAAGCACATGAACATGCTCTTTGAGGTGCTCCAGCTCGGCACCGGCGAGCTCAAGCGCGAGAACCTGTCGCTCGTGCTCGACGTGCTCATCTCGGACGTGGCCTCGACGCTGAGCTTCTGGCAGCACGCGATCAAGGGCGCGCCCAACGGCATCGGGCTCATCACCTGGATCATGAACTTTGCCGGCAACATCTTTTTCAAGACGGACGGCCACGGGTCCGTCGACAAGCAGTACGGCCAAAAGTACAACGCGGGCTACGGCGGCGGCAAGGACTTTGCGACGTCGATCGTGGAAAAGTACCAGAACCCCAACTTTTACAAGTCGCCCAGCGACCCGATGCTCCCGTGGCTTGGCGTCGCGGACATGCGCAACTTTTCGGAGCAGGCCATCATGTACATGACCGCGCAGATGCGCGACGCCAAGGGCACCATCATCAGCGAGCCGACCAAGATCCCGTGGCCGATGCTGGCCACCGAGCTGACCGACGTCGGCGGCGAGGCGAGCAACAAGGTCGACGCCTTCCAGAAGCTGAGCGAGTCGCAGTTCCGACAGACGTCGCAGAGCCACGGCGCGTCGCGCCTCACCGTCGAGAAGAACGAGAAAAGCGGGCGCCTCGAGTCCAAGTACATGACGATGGGCGTGTTCCTGCGCGTGTGGGCGGCCTCGATCAACGTGCAGCCAAAGAGCCAGCACGCGGTGCAGCTGTACCAGGTGGCGCACACGGTGGCCATGGGCGCCGACGAGCACGACAACCAGGGCGAGCTGCCCAGCAAGCGCAAGTGGCTCAACCTGGACATTGGCACGCGCCCCAAGTTTACCAACGCGCCGATGCCGGAGAACATGCGCGAAGCCCCCGCGCCCATCGTCTCCTCCGTCATGACGGTGTCGCTCGCGGTGGCGCAGCTGCAGTTCAGCGGGCTCTTTGGGGTTATCTACTCGGGCGTCGAGGGCGCGGTCGCGCAGGTCGCGTTCGCCAAGGTGAGCGCGGTCGGGAACGCTGGCTTCTACAAGCGCAACGTGGACATCTCGCTCGAGAACCGGCGCAAGGACTGCGCCCTCACGCGCATGCACGCCTTTGGGTGCATGCTGCACAGCTCGCACGCGCTCGCGGACGCGCGCAGCAAGACCGAGTCGCTCCAGGACATCCTCGTGCGCGCGGCGCAGGGCTGGATCTTTGACCCGTTCCCCCTCGCGCTTGTGCCGATGGGCATGTGCCTCTTCATGGAGCAGACGTTCGACTGGGGCATCTGGCTCGTGCTCGCGCTGCTCGCCGACTACTTTGACGTGCCCGTGCTCGCGCTCGACGACGTGCAGGCGCTCTTTGACGACACGCAGGCGCGCTACATGCTCCCCGCGCGCCCGCGCGAGCGCGCGCGGCGCTGGCTCGCTCAGGCCGGGTACACGGACGACGACGACGAGCGCGAGAACCGGCGCTGGGACGTCATCTTTGCCGAGGAGTCGCGCGCGGACCCGGCGCTGCGGTCGGGCGCCTACCTCACGACGCGCTGCGCACCCGACGACCCCATCGACGGCACCGGGCTCGCCTTCCTCGTGCGCGCGGGCGGCCCGGAGGCGGCGCGCGAGGGCGCGCCCTCGCGCAGCAGCGCGCGCGAGATCGTCGCGGGGCACGTGGCCGACAACCTCGGCCTGCGGTACGGGCGCATGCTGGGCTCCAAGTTTAACATCCGCAACCCGCGCGACCTCAAGCTCATGATCGAGGGGCTGCTCGAGCGCAGCCTGCCGTTCCCGGCGTTTGGGCGCATGCCGAGCGGCGCCGGCTTCCAGTCCGTGAACCACCTGCTCCGCGCCGCGGGCTGCGCGGTCACGGACGCGGCGGGCGGCGGCTGCGAAGACGGCAACGCGCACCTCTACCTCGACGGCGCGGAGCACGAGGTGCAGGCACACCTGCAGAAGCACGGCACCAAGTACGCGGTGCCCCCGCTGCTGTGCGAGGCGCAGGGCGGCAACCGCTACCAGCTCGGGGCGGACCTGCGCTGGCTGCTGTACGTGCGCGCGCTCGTCGGGCGCGAGCTGTGCCAGACCTCAATCCGCAGGGTCTTTGCGCACTTTACCGCGGCGTACGCGACCTTTTGCCTCCCGCCGGCCGTCTACCCGTACGACACCGCGATCACGGGCGTGCCCGACGTGGAGCACCCGCGCTTCCTCGTCGAGCCACTCCCGCGGCACGCCGCGCACGAGCGCCCGAGCACGCTCCTGCGCACGCTCCCCGACGACTGCGTGTGCGCGCACAACTCGTTTTCGCTGCAGGGCGTCGTGCGGCTCAACGGGCGCGCGCTCGCCGTCGAGGACGCCGCGCCCGTCAACGCGCTGCTGCACGTTGCGGACACGCTCCGCAAGCCGGGCGAAAACTTTGACATCTACGCCGCGGCCCTCGACGTGCCGGTGCCGCCGCTCACCGCGCGCGCGTGGGTCCCGCTGCGCATGCTCACGCGCGGGCGCGAAAACGGCGCGGCGCACTGGGCGGCCGTGCGCCCCGGGCCGGGCGGCGTCGGGCACCGGCTGCGCGTCGCGCACGCCCGCCGCTGCGATGCGGAGCCCTTTTGCGCGGTCGACTGCGCGCACAAGAGCGAGCGCGCGCTGCGCGCGGCGCGCAGTCCGCTCACCGTGCGCGAGACCACCGGCGACAACATTGCCGAGCTCTGCGCGGCGGACAGCGCGCTGTGCCCGGGCTGGTGCATGGACTTCCGGCGCGCGGGCATTCTGCTGCGGCTGCCGGTCGTCGGCGGCCTGGACGTGTTCGCAACGCTCGTGCCGTGGTCCTCGGGCGAGTGGTTTTGCCCTGACGCCCTGGGGCACCTCGCGCACGTGCCGGCGCGCACCGAGTCGGGGGAGTCGGGCGTGGTGGAGCTGCTCGACGACCTGGATGCCGCGCGGGCTGGCGTGCACGTGGAGAATGCGCGCGAGGCGCTGTGCGAGGCCGCGCGCCTGCACAACGCGGCCCACGACGAGCAGGTGCTGCCTGCACACGTCGTCGCGGCCGTCGCGGCGGGGCACGAGCGCTTCTACTTTGTCTCCAACCGCCAGGTGCAGCGGCACATTGTGCCGCTCGGCGAGGACGTGTGGCTCGACCCGGCGGACACGCTCCTCCCGGACTTGCTGCGCGAGCACCTCGTTGTGCACGAGTCCCCGCACGCCGCTGTGCCGTATGCCGAGTTCATGTCCGGCGAGTCGCACGGCGCGCTCGTGCCGCTGCTCGAGGCCATGCTGCTCTACGACCTCCCGGAGGCCGCCTACCTGGGCGAGCGCAAGATCGAGCACGGGGTCACGGTCGGCGTGCGCCAGCTGTACCCCGACGGCAAGGTGCACTGCGCGCTGTACCTCTCGGTGCCGGCGCGCGCGCTGCATGCCAGGCCGCTGCTCGAGGCGCTCGACCTGCGCCCGGTATCGTGCGCGGTCGTCTGCGCGCACACGATTGCTTGAGTGCATAGGACGCCCAGAGCGCCAGAACCCCTCGGCGCGAAAGCTCTCGTCTACGATTTATTCCTGGAACTCAGTAAAGTCTACTTCTTTGCACGACATGCAACACTTGCTATGCTAGCACCTCCCCCCTGTTTTTGCGGTGCAATCGTAACGCTATCATCCTGACCGCCCGTGCGTGTATAGATAAAACACGTCGAGCATGCTCCATATTCTTGTACTGGTATTATCGTCCTGTGAACGCCTACCCAGCCACAATCTGCCTCAGCAGCTCGGGATGCAACCCGTGAGCCGCGCTGTCGGACCCGAGGCGCACATGCAGTGCCATGGCAAAGGCGAGAGCTTTCTTCGCTTTGAGTAGGTGCCAATGTCCAACCGGCTCGTCGTCAAACCACGAACTAAACATCTGCCTCGGAAGCGCATCATGCCGGATGTGCTTGACGTTGGCTGCTTTGACTCTGTTACACAAATATGGGGCGCTGTCTGCACTGAAGCCCCTGATTTCGACCACATACCGCCCGCTCGCATGGTCGAGGTCTTTCAATATTTTGCCGATGCGTCCATTTAGATCCTTCCTTTCCGAAAGGTCCCAGATGCGAACGCCGCAGCCCACGGGCAGTTCCGGCTCTTGTAGCACGCCGGTCACGGATCCGATTGGAAGGCCCCAAACATACAGCACTCCTTCCTCATTCAAAGCGACGGCATGGTTAGTACCGCAGTCAATTTCCATGACGCGCTCCATGCCAAAGGAAGACGTCGGCTCTTGATACGGGTCTTTTTGCTCGCTATAAATACTGTGTCCCACGTGCCACACTTCGCCTCCTTGCATAAGAAATGTCGTGTGCATGCCTGACAGCACAATACGACGGACCCTTCCTCCGTTAAGTAAATTGCGATCGAGTTTGCAGGGTGTCAAGCGCTGCGGGCAAAAGTCCCCTGTTGCGAGTTGCCCTGCCTGGTTGTTGCCCCATAGGTACACCTCGCCGGCCTCGCTTACCACGCCAATGTGCTCGGAAAGGCTCACTTGCTGGATCGAGTCATCTCCAAAGTCGAGTCCTTGCACCCTGGTTGGCGTATACACGTCTTCTCCCGATTCCACGCAACTGCTTCCGAAAAAACGTGATGCGGATTTCCCCCAGACCCATACAGCATTCCTCGACCATACAGCACAAACCCGCTTGGAGCAGCAGATTCCGACCAAGTGCTCCGTGTTCGCATGGTCCATTTGTATTTCTCGCACGACATTGTTGGGATCTTGCAGTCCGAGTCTTTTCTTCAACACCTCGGCCTTGACGTCAGCTCCACGACCAGTGGCGGGGCAGTCTCGCCGTCCAGCCGTAAACAACTTGCCGTCTGAGGTTAAGAACAATGCAATGTCATATCCGAATGCGACCTTGTTAATCCTGCTTGTTCCAAAAGTCTCAGCAGGTATGCGGACGACGTTGCATTTCTTGTTGTCGTTGACCAGCATGTAAAGCCCGCCGTCGCCATCCACCAACGCCAAATCCGACTCCCCCGCAAAAATCTGCGTAAATGCAGCATGTTCGTCCCTGACGTCGCAGACTATGGTCGGCGTTGTATAACGGCGTTTTCCAACAGCACCATACACGAAGACTCGTCCGGACTCGGTGATGCCGGCAACCCCACGCGCACTACAGGCAACATAGCGATGGCATGAGCTCCCAGTGGGCACGCGTGTCATCTGGGTCCTTATTGCTAAAAAATCAAAACTGGCGTATTTAATGCGTTTCGAATCTATTTTCGTCAAAATGGGCTATCTTCTGACACCCAAACTTTACAACCTATTACGGCGTCTTAGTAAAATTGCCATCCCGTGACAACACGACCCCGTGCGCTTGTGCGCTACTGAAGACGCTGAATCTGTGTCGTAGTGGAGTGTGGTCCTTTGCGCACACACGATCGCATGAGCTGTGACCCTTACGTACCCGAGCCCGCGGCACACTCGGGGTGTGTGCGCATACAATATATAAAAGAATAAAGCCCTGCAACCCCGTGCCGTATGCTGCGCCACCGCGCCGACTGGCGCTGCGTGCTGTGGGTCGCTAAGTACTTTTGCCTGACCGCGCTCGCGTGGCAGCACCACGCCATGCTGCGCCTCTCGCCCGCGCGCCAGCTCGCGGCGGTGGCCGTGCTGTGCTACTACTCGTTTGCAGGCGCGACCATTGTGCACAACACAATGCACGCGCGCTGCTTCTGCAGCCGCTCCCTCGAGCGCCTCTGGCACCACGTGCTCTCGCTCACGTACGGGCACCCCGTGAGCACGTTTGTGCCCGGGCACAACCTGAGCCACCACCGGCACACGCAGACGCGCAAGGACCCGATGCGCACGTGCAAGCTGCGCTTCCGCTGGAACCTGCTCAACGCGGTGCTCTTCCAGCCGACGGTGGCCTGGGATGTGCTGCGCATGGACCTGCGCTACCTCGCGCTCAAGCGCATGCAGGGCGACGCCTTTTTCGCGCGCGCCTGCCGCGAGTGGCTGGTGCTCGCAGTGGCGCAGGCCGCGCTCCTCGCGCTCGACTGGCGGCGCTTTGCGCTCTACGTGTGGCTCCCGCACGCGTTCGCGCAGTGGGCGATCGTCAGCATGAACATGCTGCAGCACGACGGCTGCGAAACAGAGTGCAAAACGCCCGGCACCTGGAACGGCGCGCGCAACTTTGTGGGCCCGGTGCTCAACTACCTCACGTTCAACAACGGCTTCCACACGATCCACCACCTGCACCCCACGATGCACTGGTCGCGCCTGCCGCTCGAGCACGCGAAGCAGGTGCGCCCGCACATCCACCCCGCGCTCGAGCAGCGCTGCATGGCGCGCTACATCTGCGCGGCGTTTGTCTACCCGGGGGCGCGAGTGGACTACCGGGGAAACGCGGTCGTGCTCGCAGAGGCGGACAGTGCGGGGGACGAAGACTGGACGCTCGAACACGCGGGCGCGGGTACCAAGCTTCAAGACTATGACGTCGATGTCTCGCTGTGCGCTCTGTGCCGGCTGGTGTGCGTACTTCCACTCAAGCTAGCATGCCCGATGTACTCGCCGGTGCACAAGCTGTAGTTGCGGGCGCATAAACGCAATACAAACATGCAAATTTCTGGCAACCCGACAAGCACTTCTGCAGGTCAGTGACGCGGCATCCAGGGTATGGTTTGGCGCTTAACCAAGCGCAACTTGATACGCGTGCACACTATACCACGCTGTACACTTGACACACAATATGCACTTAAGCGTGTTGGATGGCAAACTATGATAGTTTTTTTTGAATGCGACGTGTGCTCTGGGGATCGCGATGTAGACAGTCACCAGACGTTGACCTATAAAAGAACTGTGTACGCAGCCAGCACCATACATTTTCCGCGTATGCCACGAAAGCCAAAAAAATCGCAACGCTCGCACCACTCGCAACAGTCACAACAGGTTGCAACTGTGATCTGGAAGAAGAAAAAGTACTATGCTAAGTTTACTGAAGGAGAAGACAGCGCCGAAATTCATATCCCCGACTACCCGCAGACTCATAATGGACTGTTTGCTCTCAGCGTCAAGAACGAGCTCTATGTCTGTGCGCCAGGCAAGCCCGGCAAGTTGCTCAAGCCTGACGACAAAAACTGCATACTGCATAAGGGGAAACAATTTATGCTCCAACGCACAGACAGTGGGTATCTGGTGACCTCAGTGCGTGGGAACGCGGTTTAGTACGTTGTGTGTTACTGAATAAAGTCTACCTATCACTGTTTTCACACGCACTATGTACATATGTTGTAACGCAGTGCAGTGGCGTAAACAGAGCACTTGACATGCTCGACCGCTTACAAGTGCAAGAAACAAAAGCCTCGCACACAGCCCGCGGCAGGCACGCACTGCGCACGCCCCAGCATGAGCATGGCTATGACTGTGAACGCGATCCGCGCGCTGCGGCTGCGCCCCGCTGCGCACCGCCTCTGCGTCGATGTGTCGCTGCACGTCTCGACCGCGAGCGAGCACCTCCGGCGCATGCTCGCGACGCCGAAAGACACGCCGCCCGACTTGCCCGACGCACAGTGCACGTGGCGCCCAGCGGACGCCGCCGACTGCTTTGTGCTCATCGACCATGGCGCGACGCGCCCGCTGCTCGGCCTCGCGATGCACGACGCAGGGGGCACGTGCACGGGGGTGCAGTACTTTGAGGCCGACGAGACCCCGGCGCGCGAGCTCGCCCATACCGGGCGCTTTGTGCTCCTGGCGCAGCTCACGATCGACCGCCCACGGCAAGACCCAGAGGCCGCTCCTATCCCGGTGCTGCTCGTCTACGACGGCTACGACCCCGCGCAGCCGCTCCCGCCGGCGGCCGAGCGCTACCAGAGGCTACTGGCACAACGCGCAAGCCTGGAGCAGTGCCACATGGGCGACGCGCGCTGCACGCTGCAGTGGGTTGGCCCGGGCAAGTACGCCGACCGCGTGTGCACCATGTCGGACCTGCCCCACGAGACGGACGGGCTGCTGGTGGTGCGCGACCGGCCGCCGCACGCGCTCGCGCCGGCGACGTGCCACGTGCTCGAGGCTTTTTGACAGAGCTTTACTCGTGTAACAACAGCGCGCATTAAAGTTTGCAGTCGCACTTGAACCCGTTCAAGTGCGTATGTTGGGATTCCGGGGCGTGTGACAGGGGCATGCTGTTGCACACGCGTTGGTGCATACTACGGCTAGCAGGGCGCCGACTTGGGCGAGAACTTGTGTTTGTGCTCGTCGTCGGAGCGTCGTTCTCCATCCCAGACCGAGGTCGAAACGGTCGTCACCGGCATACCGTTCACCATGCACCGTTCCGTGTGGCCCGGCGGGCTATAAGCCAGCTCGTACGTTGGCGAGTAGGACGGTGATTTAGGCACGTACATGGGCGAGCAGGGCGGCGACGTTGGCGTGAACTTGTGTGTGTCCTCGTCGTCGGAGCGTCGTTCTCCATCCCAGACCGAGGTCGAAACGGTCGTCACCGGCATGCCGTTCACCATGCACCGTTCCGTGTGGCCGGGCGGGCTATAAGCCGGCGTGTACGTTGGCGTGTAGGACGGTGATTTAGGCACGTACATGGGCGAGCAGGGCGGCTTGTAGTCGGGTGAGCTTGGCGCCTTCTGTTGCTTCCCGATCGCACAGCGCGGCTTGTGCTCCGTCACTTGCTGCTTCTTGCCCGAGCGAGTAGTGCATGGCATCTTACAATGGCAACTTGAGTGAGCTAGTTGTGGTTTTGGGCTTTTTTTATGTAGGTAAAAATCTATTTCCGGTCGATGCTATTTTGGAAAATTTAAAAAAATCGAGATCCATACGCGGGTGGTGCGCGACCGGCCGCCGCACGCGCTCGGGCCGGCCACGTGGCACACAGAGAGCAGGGTTTGTGTAGTGAAACGTACTGCCCAGAGCACCTACACGACCAAGCACGCGGGAGCCGCTGTGCGATAGCCTACTGCGATCCGGCCTGCATTTTATTTGTTTCGCGCATGCGCACACGAGGCACGCAGAGAGCAGGTGTTGTGTATTCAAAGGTATCCCCGAGGGCACCTACACGAGCAAGCACGCTAAAGCCTCAGGCTCTTATGCTACGATACAACGCACATTTTTACTCCATCGCAACTGCACAGATCGCATGCATTATATATAAACCACCAGTCCCTCGCAAATCCTGACTGAATGGTTCCGCACACCAGTGGTTTCACAAAGGTGGATGAAAACAAACGGTGGTGTTGGGCTTCGCCGTTGCGATTCGTCCTTTTTTTTCCTGCTGTCATTCTCGGAGGAATAGGAGTAGTGGCGCCAATCGATAGCACGGCCAGATGGGCTCTTGCCGTCATCGGGCTTCTCCTTTTCTTGGTTGTGGTTTTCGACACGTCGTTTAATTTGAAATCAATATTCAAAAAAAAGGTAGCGCCAGTCGAGCAGGAAACGGCGCCGCTTACAGGCCAACTCGGCTACATGCAACAGGTGCCAATGGCATCACTAGCCCCGGATCCCAGCGCACCGACCTTTAGCCAATACCCGGTCGGGTACCATGCGCCAGGTGTCTAAACACGCAGAAAGCGCATGCAAACGTATATAAAAGTGGATTCTGACGCGCAAAACGCTCACAGATGCCGCCAGCGGCGCAAACCCCCGCCGCCGTCGGCCCCGTCGACGAGGCGCTGCACCTGCTACAGGCGTACAACCCGGGGGTTGGCTTCGAGAGCTGGACCGCGGTGCGTGGCGGGGAGCGCGACAAGCTGAGCGTCAACCTCGCGGGGGGCGTCACCCTGAGCGCGGACTTTCTGCTCTCTCTGTTCCGCGCGTTCCCCACGCGCATGCGCGGGCCGTTCCTGGCGCCCAAGACGCTGTGCTTTGAGTTTAGCGAGGCCGCCGATCTTGAGGCCCCCGTGCTCGCCACGACGCGCAAGCGCAAGCACGCGGAGACGCAGGACACAGGCGGCGAGCTCGGCGCGCTCGTGCAGCGCCTGCACCCCATCGTCGCGCAGACGGTGCGCGTGTACAACAGCGCGGGGGTGACGGTGCGCGCGGGTGAGCACGGCAGCGACGAGCGCGGGCCGTGGCTCAAGTTTGCGCTGCACGCGCCCGAGCGCCTCAACCTCGCGTTTGTGCCCGCGCTGTACACGCACAAGGAGCTCGCCGGGGTGCGCGACCTCGCGCTGGTGTGCGCGGAGACGCCGTACCTGTTTCTGCGGCCGTTCGGCGCCGACGCGCGCCGCATCGTGCACGAGTGGGAGGTCGTGCGCCAGTTTCCCGCCGCGGGCTCGTTCACGTTTTTTCGCAAGCGCGTGCTGCTAGACAGCCAAGTGTGCACATAGAAAGCCACCACTGCCATGATAAAATTGCTAGAAATAAAAAGACATTCACAAATTTTCACACAAAAGGCATCGGTACAAAGGCATGCTCTTTGTACAGGCACTCATCGTGCTACTGCTGCTCTTCCGCATCCTGCTGTCGGTCTCGCTCTGGCTGAATCGCCACGAGCCCGCATTCCAAAAGCCCGGGCCTGCACACGTGCGTACGTGGCGTTGCTCGACAGAGCATGCCGTATCAGCAGCCCTTAGGCAACGAGCAGGCCTTGAACGGGGAGCTTGACAACCGCAGGGCGCTGGATGTCAGCATGCGCGCGGCGCATGCGTCCGCCTGCGCACACGTGCACACGCTGCGCGCATTGGGTGCCACAGACCGTGAGCTCTCAGCCTTGTTTTCGCGAAACGTGCTCGAGGCGGCACGCACATGCACACGCACACGCTGATTTCTGCTGCAAGCAAAACACAGACTTTGAGACACAAATTTTAAAAAGTAAAGGCTCGCAAGCTGCTGAACGCATATAAAAGGCATTGCACGCAGCTCGCAAGTGCATGTTTCTGCGCATCTTTGACCTGCAGGACGCGCGCTCGTGCCTGCGCTGGGAGCACACCGCACGCCCGGTCGGGGCGCGCTGGGACCCCCCGCGCGAGCCGCAGCCCAGTGTGCACGCAAAGCGCGCGAAGAAACAACACCTGCCTTCTGTCCGGGCGCGCGCCGCGGCCCACGTACCGGCGGAAGCCCAGGAAGACTTTGTGCACGTTGCGCCCGCGCAGGAGGACGAGATGCATGATTTCGAGCTCGTGTAAATTAATGTTCATTGAATCTTAATCTCACACGCATATTATTGGCATACTATACAGTATTGGACCGGTTCGACCCTGGTGTTTAAAATCTAGTTAAAGCTCTCGAACAGCGCGTTCCAGCAGCGCGACTGCTGCGGGGCTTCGTCGGGTGCAACCTCCTCAATCGCACGCTTGCCGCCCACGAGGCGGTCGTCATGCTTGGCGAACATGACGCGGTCCGCAGTGCTCTCCACACGGCGCGAGCTCGCGCTAGCGTCGGCGTGCAGCTGCTGGCTCTTGAGCGTTGCGTCCTGCAGCTCACGGCGCGTGTCCTCGACCTTGCGGATCGCCTCGCCGTGCGCCTGCGCAGCGCCGCACATGACCTCGAGCACGGGGTTGGCCTGGAAGTTGAGCAGCGACTTGTAGCTCTTCTTGTCCGTCGGCTTCAGGCACGCGTCCTTGATGCCGCGGATAAAGTTATCCTTGAGCTCCTCCGGGATTTTCAGGTCGTTGATCCACGGCATCAGCTTCTGCTCGACAATGCCGTCGAGCTCCTGGCGCTTGCTCGCTGCAAGCGTCTCGAGCACCTCGACGAGCTCCGTGTTCTGGTTCTGCAGCCCCTCCATATGCTGGAGCAGCTTCTGCAGCGAGTCCTCGCCGCCGTTGCCAGCAGCAGGCGGCGCCACGGGGGTGGAGCCTTGGGCCTGGACCGGTGCCGCGGGCGCGGCGGGCCCGCCCGGGGGTGCGTCGGCAGCGTTGGCGGGTCCACGGGGGGCGGCAGAGGCTGATGTGCTAGGTTCTGCTGCGGGCAGTGCGGAGCTCATCCTTGGGGTTTGCGCACGGTAACATATATACCCGCATATTCACACCCGAGTGATTCGGTTCTGGCGTGTCCGCACGCCTCTGCTCGGAGCGTACGCGGGCCCTGTCGCGTGTATGAGTTTTTATTCCGGTACAATGCACGCGGCAGCGCAAAGCGCGCATGCCCGCCTATTCGCCGGCCAAAAAGCACGCGAGGTGTAGGTCGTGCCGGCGCACTTGCACCACGACAAAGCCCAGCTTTTGGTACCACCGCACGAGCCAGGCGTGCGCCTGCTTGGGTAGCTTGTCGACGTGCAGCTCCAGCATCTGCGGCTTTGGCGAGCCGTGCTGCGCGTCCGCCAGCACCGTCTGCATGAGCAGCCGCCCCACCCCCTGCCCGCGGCACTGTGCCGAGACCAGCAGCGCGCGCACGTTGAGCGTCGTCACGACGCGCTGCTCAAAGCCGTCGGTGGTCGGAATGTCGTCCCAGAGCGAGATGTAGTGCGCGGGCGTCCA